>ENA-UPWM01000390-UPWM01000390.1-human-gut-metagenome-genome-assembly--contig:-NODE-390-length-18623-cov-18.921169_pt1 | contig 18623 bp, 20 predicted proteins | sample MGYA00250051_ERZ773379 | MGnify/ENA primary metagenome ERZ773379 (study PRJEB29103, sample SAMN06112020) | human gut metagenome | biome: human gut; feature: ankylosing spondylitis patient; material...
ATGAGGGACATCAGTGGGCAGAATATTTCAACAAACAGGGTATCGCTTTATCCGAACTGAGTATAGAAAGTTCCGGTAGTTCCTCCCATAAAGCATACAGGAATAAATACTGCCATAAAAACAAAGGTAGTTGTAACCAGTGCCGAAGTAATGCCACCCATTGCATCAATAGTTGCCTGATAAGCCGATTTGTATCCTTCATCAAACTTGGCCTGCACCGCTTCGACCACGACTATGGCATCATCTACCACTGTCCCGATGACCAGTACCAATGCAAACAGAGTCAGTATATTGAGACTGAAACCCGCGACATAAAGAAAAGCAAATGTTCCGACCAGAGAAATAATAATAGAAATAGCCGGGATAAAGGTAGACCGCAGACTCTGCAAAAATACATATACCACAAGTACTACCAGCAATATAGCTTCAATCAATGTTTTGACAACATTCTTAATAGATGCATCCAGGAATTCTTTCGAACTCATCAGATCCACCAGTTCCATTCCTTCAGGCAAGCTCTTTGATATATCTGCCGTTACCTTGTCTATTTCTTCAATGATCTCGTTGGCATTCGAGCCGGAAGTCTGTGCAATCATACAGTTGGAACCGGGATGCCCGTTCACTTCTCCGATATATGTATAAGAACTGGAACCCAATTCAATACGGGCCACATCTTTCAGACGGAGTACTTCTCCTCCTCCCAAAGAACGGATGACCAGATTCCCGTAATCTTTCTCTTCTTCATAACGACCACGATATTTCAGTACATACTGAAAAGTATTCTTTGACTCTGCTCCGAGTGTCCCTGTAGGAGCTTCCAGATTCTGTTCATCCAAAATCTTAGTCACATCAGATGGCACCAAACCATATTTGGCCATTTTTCCGGGATCGAGCCAGATACGCAGCGAGTAGTCAGCCCCCATCACATTCACTTCACCCACACCGGCAATACGTGAAAGACGGGGCTCTATGTTAATCTTCAGGTAATTATTCAGAAAACTTTCGTCAAAAGAACTGTCGGGACTATATAGTGCCAATGCCTTAATGTTACTCGTCTGACGTTTGCGGACAGTGATACCGCTTCGGGTCACTTCGGCCGGCAATAAGCCCTGGGCTGTAGCAATACGATTCTGCACATTGACTGTTGCCATATCGGGGTCGGTTCCTTGCCGGAAATAAACTGTAATTTTTGCCGCCCCTGTATTGGAAGCTGTGGAAGTCATGTACATCATATTCTCCACTCCATTGAGTGCTTCCTCCAACGGTACGACTACACTTTTCTGCACTGTCTCCGCATTGGCCCCGGTATAGTTGGCCGAAACACTGACGGTAGGAGGCGCAATTTCCGGGAATTGCTCAACAGGTAACTGTGAAAGTCCTATCAATCCGATAATTAAGAAAACAACCGAAATAACTCCTGCCAGAATAGGTCGGTCTATAAATGTTCTGATTTTCATATCGTCATGTTATTCTTTAGTCGACCCACTCTTGATTATTGTTCCCTCACGTACTAGTCCGGCACCCTCGGCTATGATTACGTCGCCTGGTGCAAGTCCGTCCTCAACAACATACTCCGTGCCGTTATTCAACCGGAATACCTCTACAGGAGCAGACTGTGCTTTACTGTCGACCACCTTGTAAACAAATATACGATTCTGTAATTCATAAGTAGCTGCCTGGGGAATGATGATGCACTGCTTCTTTACTGTCGGGACAACTACCGTACCACTTCCACCATTACGCAAAAACTGATCAGGATTAGAGAAAACGGCACGCAGGCTGATCGCTCCTGTCCCCTCATCTATCGTACCACTGATAGCATCCACTTTTCCTAAAGAGGAATAAGTCTTTCCGTTACTCATTGTCAATTCTACCTTATCCAGATGTTCTATCGCCTTTTTCAGTGAACCATACTGCTGTACAAAATCAAGAATCTGGTTTTCTGTCATCGAAAAATAAGCATATACCTCGCTATCATCCGAAACAGTAACCAACGGTTCGGTGATACTACTGTTCACCAACGCCCCTACACGATAAGGAATCATACTGGCTACCCCGTCCACCGGACTTTTCACTTCAGTATAAGAGAGATCATTGCGTGCATTGACCTCCTGTGCTTTCGCCTGTGCCAATGCAGCTTCAGCAGCAATCTGTTCGTTCCGGGCTGTTTGCAGGTCAAACTCAGATACTACCTGTTCTTTGTAAAGTTCGGCTTTACTATCTGCGGTCAACTTAGCCGTAGCAAGTTTAGCCTCTGCACTCTTAACATTGGCAATCGCAGTTTGTAATGCAGCTTTATAGGGGATCTGGTCGATAATGAAAAGTGTCTGTCCCTTATGGACAGCATCACCTTCATTAATACATATTTCGGTGATAATTCCACTTACCTGCGGACGGATTTCAACATTCTGCCGTCCTCGAAGAGTAGCTGTATAACCGGTTTTCAGGATCTGATCGCCGGATTTGATGGTAAGCGTCTTGTACGCAGTGTCTGTTTCCTGCTGTTGCGGAGCTCCGCAGGAGTATAGCAACGGCAAGCAAAGCACGACAAAAATGATTAGTTGTTTCATTGTGATACTGCAAACGTTTTTGGTAATAAGAGATACATGAATGGTGCTGCAACTAATCCTGACTTTGATGTTGTTGCACGTGCCGCTGTGCAGATAAAGAACGCTATTGATGCAACAATAAAGCTTGGAGGCGCAAACTATGTATTCTGGGGTGGTCGCGAAGGCTATATGAGCCTTTTGAACACTCAGATGCAGCGTGAGAAAGAGCATCTTGCAAATATGCTGAAAGCTGCTCGTGATTATGCTCGCTCAAAAGGATTCACAGGAACATTCTTGATTGAACCTAAACCAATGGAACCGACAAAGCATCAGTATGATGTTGATACAGAAACTGTTATCGGATTCCTCCGTGCACATGGTCTTGAAAAAGATTTCAAGGTTAATATTGAGGTAAACCATGCAACACTTGCAGGTCATACATTTGAGCATGAGCTTGCTGTTGCTGTTGACAATGGTATGCTTGGAAGCATTGATGCTAACCGTGGTGATAATCAGAATGGATGGGATACAGACCAGTTCCCAATTGATAACTGGGAGCTTACTCAGGCAATGATGCAGATTATTCGTAATGGCGGATTAGGACGCCGCCGAACTTGCGCAGGTTCAGGTACCAGTCGTAGTTGGTCTTGTCCATGCCCAGCTCGTCCATGCGGGCCACCAGCTTGTCGTAGTTCTCTTCACGCTGGCTGCCGCCGATCAGCTCGCCGATGCCGGGCACCAGCATATCTGCGGCTGCCACGGTCTTGCCGTCCGGGTTCTGCTTCATGTAGAAGCTCTTGATCTCCTTCGGGTAGTCGGTGACGAACACAGGCTTCTTGAACACCACCTCGGTCAGGTAGCGCTCGTGCTCGGTCTGGATGTCCACGCCCCACTCCACAGGGAACTGGAACTTCTTGTTGTTCTTCTTCAGGATCTCGATGGCCTCGGTGTAGCTGATGCGGCCAAACTCGCTGTTTGCCACCAGCTCCAGACGCTCGATGAGGCCCTTGTCGATGAACTGGTTGAAGAAGGCCATTTCATCCGGGCAGTTGTCCAGCACGTAGCGGATGACGTACTTGGTCATGGCCTCGGCGGTGTCCATGTAGCCGGACAGATCGCAGAATGCCATCTCCGGCTCGATCATCCAGAACTCGGCGGCGTGACGGGTGGTAAAGCTCTTCTCGGCGCGGAAGGTGGGGCCGAAGGTGTACACCTTGCCGAATGCCATGGCCATGGCTTCGGCTTCCAGCTGGCCGGAAACGGTCAGATTGACCGGCTTCTCGAAAAAGTCCTGGGTGTAATCCACGGTGCCGTCCTCGTTCTTGGGCACATTCTCCAGATCCAGCGTGGTGACGCGGAACATCTCGCCTGCGCCCTCACAGTCGGAAGAGGTGAGCAGCGGAGAGTGAGAGTAAACGAAGCCGTTCTCCTGGAAGAACTTGTGGATGGCGTAGGCAGCGGCGCTGCGCACGCGGAAAGCGGCGTTGAAGGTGTTGGTGCGGGGGCGCAGGGTGGGCATGGTGCGCAGATATTCCATGCTCATCTTCTTTTTCTGCAGCGGATACTCGTCCGCCGGGCAGTCGCCCAGGATTTCCACACTGTCGGCATTCAGCTCAAAGGGCTGCTTTGCCTGCGGGGTGAGCACCAGCTTGCCCTTGACGCGCAGGCTGCTGTACAAACCGGTGTGGATCACCTCATCGTAGTTTGCCAGCTTGCCTGCTTCCAGCACGACCTGCAGGGTCTTGAAGCAGCCGCCGTCCGACAGGGCGATGAAGCCGATGTTCTTGGAGTCGCGGATGTTCTTTGCCCAGCCGCATACGGTGACGACCGTACCATCGGCGGGGGTGTTCTTGTACAGCGAAACGATCTCAGTGCGTTCCATAGTTTTTCTCCTTATCGATTTTACAAAAGAAAAAGACAGCTTTTCTCCCTGAAAGTTCAGGGCGAACAAGCTGTCTTGTAATGTCCGCGGTGCCACCTGAATTACCGGAAGTGTCCGGTCGCTCACGCGCTCCTTTGTAAGCGCTGTCCCGGTAACGCAGGACCTGCGGCGCACCTACTTGCGGCAAAGGCCGGTTCAGTTTGCTGCTCCCGGGTGTTCGTTCACGCGGCGTGCGGGCGCGGCTCTCAGCTGTGCCGCACTCTCTGGGCCGGACGGCCCGCGCTACTTTTCCCGATCGTTGCATTTGACCCTTAAAAAATAGCACTTTGGCGGCCTTTTGTCAAGCACCGCCCAGCAGCGCGGCGGCCAGCCCCTTTGCAGCCAGCTGCCCGGCATACAGGGCCTCGTTCAGGTTGTTGCCGTGGCCGCCGATCTCGATGAGCAGGCTGCCGGTGGTCAGGTCCTGATTGTAAAACCGGTAGCTGAACAGCACCGGGCGGGTGAAGCCGGGGTACATGCCCTCCATGGCCCGCTCCCACGCCGCCGCAACCCGCAGGTTCTGCCGCCAGTCCGGCAGCTGAACGGTGGTGCCGTTGTCGCACCCGCAGATGATCATCACCTGGGCAGCCTGCCGCCCGTCTACGGTGCACACCGGGGCCATCCGGGAGCCGTTCTCGGTCTCGATGGCGTCGCGGTGCACATCCAGCACCACCTTGATGCTGGGGTACTGCGCCAGATACTGCTGCACCACGGTCCGGCTGTTGGCATAGCTGCCGGTGTAACTGGGGTAGTCGTTCAGAGTCTCGTCGTGCAGGGTGTGGATGCCCGCCGCGTTGAGGGTGTCGGCCACCACCCGGCCCACCGCGCACATGTTGATGCTGCGGTCGGTGCTGCGGGCCCCATCGCCGGGGGTGAACCACAGCCCGGCCGACAGGCGGTAGTCCTCGGTGGCGTGGGTGTGCATCACCAGCACCTGCGGGTCGGGGCTGTCCTTTTCAATGGCAAAGGGCAGCGGGTTTTCGATCTCGGCGGCAAGGTCCGCCGCCGTCTGCCGGGTGTTGTTCTTGATGCTGCCCGCCCCGCAGGCAATGTACTTTTCGCCGCTGCCCTGCGGGTACTGCTTTTCGATGACCGCTCCCGCATCCGCCGGGCGGGCGTCCTCCGGCTGCAGGGCCACCAGATAATCCTCAATGCCGCCGGTCAGCGCCTGCACGGCTTCCGGCACCGCCGAGGAAGCGGGCGGGGCCTGCTCTTCGGCGGCGGGTTCCGGCTCCGGGTCGGATGTCTCGCTTTGCAGGTTCCGCTGCCCCCACCACAAAGCCGTCTGCACCGCCGGGAAGGGTGCCGCCACCACCGCCGCCAAGGTCAGAGCGGCGCTGCGGCCCAGCACACACAGCGCCAGAAACAGGGCGGCGGCTTCCAGAAAAGCGCCCCAGTGGGCCTGCTGCCGCTGGGGCAGCGGTGTGCGGCTGCGCATGACTGATCCCCCCTTCCCGGAATCCCGTTCTTATTTTATATGCGGTCAGCCCGTCAGCCAGCACAGCTGCGCCACGCTGAGGCGGGGCTGCAGGGCCCGGTTCAGGATGCCCGCCAGCAGCGCCGACCCGTGAGCGATGACGCTGTCCAGCGCACGGGGCGTGAGCACCAGGTCTGCCCCCTCGTCGGCGTCCATCAGGGTTGGGATGCCCGCCGCGATCACCGGTACGCCCAGGGCTGCGGCGTCCAGATGTCGGGCGTGTCGGGCATCCGCCGGGTGCAGGCCTGTGTCGGAAAACTGGATGGTGCGGCCCAGCCGGGCAGCCTCCGCACTGCAAAGACTGTCCACACAGATCAGGGCTGCGGGCCGCACTGCATCGACCATGGCCGCCGCCAGCTGCCGCAGGGTCAGCCCGGTGTCCCCGGACACGCCGGGGGCCAGTGCCGCCACCGGCCGGATGCCCCGCACCGGCAGGGTATGCTGCGGCCCCATGGTGACCAGGATCTTCTGGGCTGTGCGGGGGCCAAGAGCGTCCGCCGTCACCCGCCGGTTGCCGATGCCCAGCACCAGCACCGGGCCTTCCGGCGGCAGCAGGGCCCGCAGCTCGGCTGCCCCGGTCTCGATCACATCCGTGTCCCGCTCGTCCAGGACGCTGACGCTGGGCATCTCCAGCGTGACGTACCGCCCGCGGGGCCTTGCCAGCCCCTCCCGCGCGATCTCCACCCGGGTGACCGTGACCCCGCCGCGCTTCGCTGTGGCCAGCCGCACCCCGGCGGGCAGCTCTGTCTCCGGGCCGCGGAACAGCTCGTCGGCCATATCTGTCGTGCGCATTTTCCCACACTCCCGTCTGTCCGGGGCCTGCAGACCCCTGTTTTTCGTGCAAAGTATGGGAAAATTGAAACTTTTCCAAACAAAAATCAAAAAAACGCTTGCGTTGGTACGGCAAATATGGTATCATAAGGTGCGCTGTTATAGGTAGCCAAGGAGGTGGAACGAATGCCTAACATCAAATCTCAGAAGGACCGCGTCGTGCAGGCTGCTGCAGAGCAGGCTCACAACAAGGCCATTAAGACCAACCTGAAAACAGTCGTCAAGAAGGCAGACGCTGCCATCGATGCGAATGCCGCTGACAAGGACGCAACCGTCCTGGCTGCTGTTTCCGCGATCGACAAGGCTCGCGCTAAGGGTGTCATCAAGAAGAACACCGCAAGCCGCAAGATCAGCCGTATGGCAAAGCGTGCTAACAAGAACGCTTGATCGCAGTTTGATTGACGAACAAAACCTCTGTACCGGAGCGCCCGGTACAGGGGTTTTTGTTTTTTACGCTACCGGCTCCGGCAGGTCCAGCAGGGTGGCTGGGTCCAGTGTCCGGGGCGGTTCCAGCAGCCGTTCCGGCGGCAGCGGCAGGGGCGGTTCCGCCCACACGCCCCACACAAACCAGGCCGTGGGCACCGCCGCCGCAAGACCCAGCGCAGGCAGCGCCAGCCCCGGCATCGTGCACACCCGGCTGCCAGGCAGCATTGCCGCCGCCGTGCACAGCAGCTGTGCTGCAAAAAGCTCCCACAAAAGGGTCGTCCAGCGGTGTTTCATCGTTCATCGCCTCCTGTTTTCCACATTCTAGCGCAGAGCTGTTGAAAAACAAGGCGAAGAGTGGCAAGCCAACCGATTTTCCGCACCCAGGCTGAACTGTCAGCCGGGGCGTTTTTCGGTCTCATGGCGCATCGCGCCGGTCAGAAACACCGCCGACACGGCACCGGCCCCCAGCAGCACCCCTGCCGGACAGGCGGAAAACACATCGAACAGTACCCCGTACACGGCCTGCCCTACCGGCTGGGTCAGGCTGGCCAGCGCCATTGTACAGCCGGTCACCCGGCCCAGCTGTGCCTGCGGCAACTCCGTCTGCAGCCGGGCAAAGAACCACACATTGAACCGCATGGCGGCGGCCATCACCCCAAACCCGCACAGGGCCACCCCGCCGCAGGCAAGCGGTGGTACCCAGAGCACGACGCCCATGGCGGCGCACAGCCCGGCAATGCCCAGCAGAAGCCCCAGGGCCTGCCGGTCGGACAGTGGGTGTCGGCTGCGGCCTGCCAGCGCTCCGCCTGCAAGGCCACCCACGCTCAGCACGGCCTGAACGGCCCCCAGCATGGCATCGCTCTGCCCCAGGTACTGCACGATCACCACCGGGATGCCCACTACCACCGCCGGGATCTCCACAAGGTTCACCAGCGCCATGATGCCCGCCAGCCGCAGCAATTCCGGCCGGCTGTGGTACAGATAAGTAAGGCTCTCCCGCAGGTCTGCCGCAAAATCCGGTTTTCTTTGCGTGCGTGGCTGCGGCCGGTCGCCGGGGATGCGGATCTGCCATTCCAACAGAGCGGAAGCGGCAAAGCAGGCCCCACACAGCACCAGCAGGGGCCGCAGGCCCATCACACCCAGCAGCACACTGCCCAGCAAAGGCCCCAGCAGCTCATCCAGCGTATCGACCAATTGGATCACCGCATTGCCCTGCACAAGGCGGTCTCCCGCCAGCAGCAACGGCAGGCTGGCCCGCACCACCGGCTGATACAGCCCCTGCAGCGCATAAAGCGCACAGAGTGCCGCCGGTGCCCACAGAACTACCGGCAGGTTGTCGGCGGAGGCTGCGGCACCCAATGCAAGCCCGGCGGCAGCAAGGTCCAGCACCACCATGAGCCGCGCCTTGCGGCAGCGGTCAGCCAGAACGCCCCCGGCCAGTGTCCCGGCCAGCGCTGGAAGCAGTGCCAGCGCAGTCGCCGCACCGTACACCGCCGCCGAACCGGTCTGTCGCAGCAGGATCAGCGGCAGCACGAACCGCAGCGCCGCATTGCCGAACAGCGAAATGATCTGCCCCAGTACCACCTGTACAAATGGTCCCATCGTATCATCCTTTCTTTTCCATTTACAGACCGTCGGTCTGTAAAATCGTCTGAAAAAGGCGGAGCTTTCTCCGCCGACTCTTTTTCTGTTATTTCTCCGGGCACAGTTCTTCCAGCTGAAGGGCCTGTTCCTCCGTGAGCAGGTCCAGCCCCAGCGCCCTTGTCATCTGCTGAAAGACCCGGTTGCGTGCTCGCTGCTGCGTGCGAGTCGTAGGGCGGCTCTGGGGCGGCAGCCACAGATCGGCCAGAAAGAACAGCGCACCGGCCAGTGCATCGGGGTCTCCGGTATGGATACTGCCATCGGCCACGCCCTGCCGGACAAGAGGCGCAATGCACTCCGGCACCAGACGTTCCTCGATGCTCTGCCACTCCAGTACCAGAAAATACGGGTCATCGGTCAGGTGCGGCAGGGTGCGGCCCATGCGCTGCTGCCGGTCCCCTGCAAAGGACATCGCAAACACTGCCTGCAGCTTCTGCAGGCCGGTCAGACCCGCTGCTTCCCGGATGCGGCGCAGCGGCTCCCACATCTCATCCCCCATGCGGTCACCCACCTTCCGGGCGATCTCCTCTTTGGAGTGGAAATGATGGTACACCGCCCCCTTGGAAAGTCCCGTGGCGTCGATGATGTCCTGCAAAGTGGTGCTCTGGTAGCCCTTTTCCGCAAAGAGCGCGGCGGCGGCATCCAGGATCTTTTCCACCGTCTGTTCCGGATATTTGTTGCGCGGCATCTGCTCGTCCTCCTTTACAGACCGCCGGTCTGTATCTTCAGCATACACCCGCCGCGCCGTCCTGTCAAGCCGTTTTTTCAGTTCTGGTCGTGGCTCTTGCCCACCCAGGAGCACACCACGCCGCACACAAGGCTGGTGGTAATGCCGGCCGCAGCGGCAGTGAGCCCGCCAGTGAGGATGCCCACGGCTCCCTCTTCCTCCAGTGCGGTGCGCACCCCTTTTGCCAGCAGGTGGCCGAAGCCCAGCAGCGGCACTGTGGCCCCGCAGCCTGCAAACTCGGCCAGCGGGGCATACCACCCGATGGCCGACAGCACCACCCCGGCCACCACATAACCCGTGAGGATGCGGGCCGGGGTCAGGCCGGTGAGGTCGATGAGCAGCTGACCCACCACGCAGATGCCGCCGCCCACACAGAACGCCCAGAAATAATTCATGCTCCGCTCTCCTTCTCCGGCGCGCGCAGCTCCACAAGGTGCGCCACCGCCGGGATGCTCTCCTTCTGCAGAAAAGTGGTCTGACTCATCAGGGCACCGGTGGCCACGAACAGCACCCGCTTCTGGCTGCGGCGCAGCAGGCGGGGCAGGATGTGCCCGCACAGCACCGCGGCACAGCAGCCCGGCCCGGAACCGCCGCTTTTCACCTGCTGTTCCGCAGCGTCGAACAGGATGCAGCCGCAATCCACATGGTTCTTCACCAGCAGGCCCTCGGCCGCCAGCAGCTCCCGCAGCAGGCTGCTGCCCACCTGCCCCAGGTCCCCGGTGTAGATGCAGTCGAATTCCTGCGGCTCGGTGTGGGTGTCGGCAAAATAATGCAGCAGAGTGGACGCGGCTGCCGGGGCCATGGCCGCGCCCATGTTGTTGATGTCCCTGACCTGATAATCCTGCACACGGCCGAAGGTGGCCGCCGCTATCGGCACTCCCGGCCCGGCAGGCTGCAGCAGGCAGCAGCCTGCCGCCGTTACGGTCCACTGGGCGGTGGGGGTGCGTACAGCGCCGTAGCTCAGCGGGGTGCGGAACTGCCGCTCGGCGGCACAGAAATGGCTGGACGCCATGGCCAGCAGGTGCTCCGCCGCCCCGGAGGCGCACAGCGCAGCCCCCAGACCCAGTGTTTCCGCCATGGTACTGCAGGCCCCGAACACCCCGGCAAAGGGTACACCCAACTCCCGCATGGCATAACCGGAGGCCGTACACTGGGCCTGCAAGTCCCCTGCCAGCACCAGCCGGACCTTTTCTTCGGGCAGCTGCGCCTTCTGCAGGCAGAGCCGGGCCGCCCGCAGCTGCAGGTATTTTTCCGCCGCCTCCCAGCTGCTCTGGCCGAACCGGTTGTCACTGCTCAGCTCATCAAAGGCTGCAGCCAGCGGGCCTTCCCCCTCCTTTTTGCCGCCCACCGCCGCCTGCGCAGCGATCACGGGCGGCGTGCGGAACAGCAGTGTGTCGCCGCATCGTTGTGTCATGAACAAAATTTCTCCTTTCCGGCAAAAAATCCACCGGGTTGTGCTATACTATAGAGAACCGCTGTGCAATCTGCGGCCCGGCTGCATCGTATTATACAGGGAGCAGCCCTTTCAGCCACAGCACCGCGCCGTACACCACCGCCGCCAGCGTGCCGTATACAATGACCGGCCCGGCGATGGTGAACATCTTGGCTCCGGTGCCCAGCACCCGCCCTTCCGCTTTGAACTCGATGGCCGCACTGACCACCGCATTGGCAAAGCCGGTGATGGGCACCAGCGACCCGGCCCCGGCCCGGGCGGCCAGCTTCTGGTACCAGCCCAGCGTGGTGAGCACCGCCGAAAGTGCGATCAGGCTGCAGCTGGTCAGGGTCCCGGCCAGCTCGGTTTCTATTCCGGCGGCCAGAAACCGCTGCCGCAGCACCTCGCCCAGCAGGCAGATACCGCCGCCCACGCAAAAGGCCCACGCGATGTCGGCCAGCAGGGGCGAATGCGGCCCTGTGCGCCGCACCCGGCGCGCATATTCCTGTGCTGTCATCTTCATTGTGCTCCCCTCCGGGCATAGCTTGCCCCGGCAGGCCGCACGTTATCCGTTTTTGGAAAGAGGGTTTGCTGTTATGCGTTCTTCCGCTTCTTCCCGGCCTTCCCCCAGCACACATCCCGCACCCCGCCGCAGACGCCGCCATGGCCGCCGCCTGTTCTGCCTGACCGTGCTGGCCTGCTGTGTGGCCGGATGCATCGCCTTTGCGCGCAGTCAGGAGCCGCCGGCCGCCGCATCGTCTGCCGCATCGCAGCCCGCGGCCAGCAGCTCGGACGCAGAAAACGGCCTGCTGACCGCCGCTCAGGCGCAGGCCCTGCTGGATGACCCCCGCATGGTGCTGGTGAACCACACCCACAAGCTGGCGGACGGCTACACCATCACCACCAAAAAATGCGGTTCTTCCACCGCCATCAACAAGGACCTGCAGACCGAGGCCGCCGATGCCTTTTTTGCCATGCAGGCTGCCGCTGCGAAGGACGGTGTGGACATCCGGATGCAGAGCGGCTACCGCAGTGTGGACTACCAGACCAAGCTTTACAACAACAAGACCCAGTATTACCGCGACCAGGGCTGCAGCGAAGCCGACGCCCGGGCCAAAGCGGCCACCATCGTGAACCCGCCGGGCTACTCCGAGCACGCCACCGGCCTTGCCGCCGACCTGAACACCCCGGAGCACACCAGCCTGGACGAGGGCTTTGAGAATACCGCTGCCTTCCGCTGGCTGTGCCAGCACGCGGTGGAGTACGGCTTTATCCTGCGCTACCCCAAGGAGGCCGAAGCCGTCACCGAGATCACCTATGAGCCGTGGCACTGGCGCTATGTGGGGCCGGAAAACGCCGCCCTTATCAGCCAGAGCGGCCTGTGCTTTGAGGATGCCATTGCCGTTTTGCAGAAGCTGGCCGCCGGGCAGTCCGTCACCGGTTAAGAATGTGTAAAACCCGCCGGCAAAAGGGTGCCTGCGCGTTGCATTTTGCCCCCCGATATGGTAAGATAATACTGTTCTGCCCGGTGTTCGCATACATACCCGCAGCCGAACGAATGATTTCAACAAAAGAAGGAATAATTTATGATAAACCGCACAAAAATCGCATCCCTGGCTGTCTGCGCCATCCTGTCTGCCGCTGTGCTGACCGGCTGCGGCGGCTCCTCCGCTTCTTCCTCCACGGCTTCTTCCGCCGCCCCGGCTGCTTCTTCGCAGGCAGCTTCCAGCGTCGTGAGCTCCGCCGCTGCCGAAGAGAACGGTGCATCCGATCTGGACGGCACCTACAACGCCCTGCTGCAGGCAGACCCCATCTCCAACCAGTTTGAGATCGCCGCCATGAACATTGAGTACGACTTCGGTCTGCAGGCCGAGGACGTGGTGAGCTACAAGGGCGTGAAGAGCAACGACAACGGCGACGCCGGCCTGGTGCTGGTGATCGAAGCTGCCGACGGCAAGGCCGAGGACATTGCCAACCAGCTGACCGCCTACCAGCAGGACCAGGTGGCTTTCTACGGCAACTACGCCGAGTTTGCCCAGGCACAGAGCAACGTGGAGAACGCTGTCATCGCCTTCAAGGACAACCGCGTGGTCATGGCCATCGCTTCCAACGAGTGCACTGCCGATCTGGACAGCGCCGTGGACAGCGCACTGAACAGCTGATCTGATCTTATCCGAGCCGGTGCCACTGCGGCATCGGCTTTTTTTGAGCAAGCACAAAGGAGGCTGACGCTTTGGTTTTCAGCACCATTATTTTCCTGTTCCGCTTTTTGCCCATCACGCTGGCGCTGTACTACCTTGCGCCCGCAAAGCTCAAGAACACCGTGCTGTTCCTCTGCAGCCTTGTGTTTTACTGCTGGGGCGAGGTCCGTTTTTTCCCGGTCATGGTGGCCCTCATCCTCATCAACTATGTCTGCGGCCTTGCCATTGAGCATTTTGACGCAAAGCCCGCCCTGCGCAAAGTCTTTCTGCTCATCGCCCTCATCGGCAGCCTGGGCATGCTGTTCTACTTCAAGTATGCAAACTTCGTGCTGCGCAGCGCCAATGCCCTGCTGGGCACGGCCTTTGCCCAGATCCAGGGCATCGGCACCCTGCCGCTGGGCATCAGCTTCTACACCTTCCAGACCCTGTCCTACTCCATTGATGTCTACCGCCGGGATGTGAAGGCCGAGCGCAACATCATCGACTTTGGTGCCTATGTGGTCATGTTCCCGCAGCTCATTGCGGGCCCCATCGTGAAATACCGCGATGTATCGAATCAGCTGCACGTCTACAAGCACCGCTACACCCTGTCGCAGATCGAAGAGGGCATGACCCTGTTCACCTTCGGTCTGGCCAAGAAGGTGCTGCTGGCAGACGCCATCGGTGCCTTGTGGACCGACATCATCGGCGTGGCCGCCAGCCCTTCCACCACCTTTGTGGGGCTGGCCAACGCCTCCACCCCGCTGGTGTGGCTGGGCATCATCGCCTACAGCCTGCAGCTGTACTTCGACTTCTCCGGCTATTCCATGATGGGCATCGGCATGGGCAAAATGCTGGGCTTCGACTTCCCTGCAAACTTCAATTACCCGTATATCTCTGCTTCCATCACCGAGTTCTGGCGTCGCTGGCACATGACCCTGTCCGGCTGGTTCCGGGAGTATGTGTATATCCCGCTGGGCGGCAACCGCAAGGGCCTGAAGCGGCAGATCCTGAACCTGTTCATTGTGGAACTGCTCACCGGCATCTGGCATGGTGCCAACTGGAACTTCATCTGCTGGGGCCTGTACTACTTTGTGCTGCTGGCCATCGAAAAGCTGTTCCTGCTGCCCCACCTCAAAAAGGGCAACGTGTGGCCCCACATCTACACCCTGTTCCTCGTGGTGGTGGGCTGGGCCATGTTCGTGGGCAACGACACCGGCGTGAGCTTCGGGCTGCTGTTCCAGAAGCTGTTCATCCCGTCCGGCGGCGTATCCCCGCTGTATTTCCTGCGCAACTACGGCGTCCTGCTCATCGTCAGTGCGATCTGCTGCACCCCGCTGATCGAAAAGATCTGGAACACCCTGCGGCGCAATGTCATCACCCGCTGCGCCACCATCCTGTTGCTGCTGGTGGTCTCCACTGCCTATGTGGTGGGCAGCACCAACAGCCCGTTCCTGTACTTCAACTTCTGAGGGAGGTGTGACCCATGGACAAGCATGCAAAAAGATCTTCCCTGCTGCACTACCCGGTGCTGATCGTGTTCACCCTGTTCTTCGTGGGGCTGTTCGCACTGGATCTGATCACCCCGGACCGGGCCTACAGTGAGCTGGAGAATACCACCCTCAGCCAGCGCCCGGCCCTCACGCAGCTCTCGGCCAAGGGGCTGAACAGCTACTTTACCGCCTACACCAAGTACGTCAAGGATCAGGTATTCGGCCGCGACCAGTGGATCAGCCTGCAGAGCATGGTGGAGACCACCCTGCTGCAGAAAGAGCAGAACGGCGGCATCCTGCTGGGCAGGGAGCACATGATGTTCCCCCGCACCTTCGGGCTGCTCTCCAGCGAGGAGCGCACCCTGCCCAAGAATACTTCTGCGGTGGAGTCGCTCTGCCAGCGGTACCCCGGCAAGGTGAATGTACTGCTGGCCCCGGCTGCATCGGACATCTACCCGGAGAACGTACCTGCCAACGCGCCCCTGCTGGACGAGAACATTTATCTTGATTCGCTCAGCGCCGCCGTGCAGGCCGCCGGAGGCCGCTTTGTGGACGTGCGCGGCACCCTGACCGACCACAAGGGCGAATATCTCTATTACCGCACCGACCACCACTGGACGAGCCTGGGCGCTTATTACGCCTACCAGCAGCTGTGCACTGCCTTGGGCCTTACGCCTTTTGACACCGCCGCCCACACGGCCCTGACCGCCGATCGCTTCTACGGCACCCACTACTCCAAGGCCCGCACCTGGAACGCCGTGCCGGACACCATCACCTGGTACGACCTGCCCAACCAGCTGACCATCTACAACGTGACGGCCGCCGGGCAGCCCACAGACGGCGAGACCACCGGCCTGTACGATACCGACAAGCTCACCGTCTACGACAAGTACGCCATGTTCCTGCACGGCAACAACGGCCTGAGCCGGGTGCAGGGCGACGGCACCGGAAAGATCCTTGTCATCAAGGACAGCTACGCCAACTGTTTCGTTCCCTACCTCACCGCCAATTACGCCGACATCGACGTGGTGGACTTCCGCAACTACAACTTTGGTCTGGACCAGCTGATCGCCGACAACGATTATGATCAGATCCTGGTGCTGTACAGCTTTGACAGCTTCAAGAGCGACCCCTATCTCTACCGCGCCGGTGTGACCGGCTGAGCGTTTTCCCGGTTTGTTCTGCCTGTGCCGCGTGCTTTTTGGCCGTGGCACAGGCATTTTTGCATTTTGTCAGATTATTGCAGGCTATTTTCACAATCTTTTCCAGTTTTTTTCATACGCCTTTCCGATTTTTGCACATTCTACCCAGAACCCCCTTGCAAAAAACAAACACCTGTTGTAAAATGAGGGTAGCGAGAGGGTCTCTCTCCATCCGAACCATTGAGGGAAACGAAGCGGCCCGTCAATGCGGACGGTGCGCTTCTTCAAAGGAGTGTGTGATACCATGAAACAAGATCTGCATCTGCCTGCTGATTATGCAGTGCTGTCCGATAACGAAATGACCTATACCCAGGGCGGCGGCGTGATCTCCACCCTGCTGGGCCTGTATAGTACCGGTGCCACCATCGTTGGCACGGGCGTGCTGGCTGCCAGCTACGCCTGGGGCATCCAGCAGACCCGTGACTGGCTCAAGCAGCCGGGCAACAAGGAGGGCAACATCTTCACGGTCTATGGCCGCGCCCTGGATGCGCTGAGCGCCGATATGAAGAAATCCTCCAGCAACTTCCTGCGCGACGGCGTGTCGGCCGTCACGGTGTGCGCACTGGCTCCCGTGAGCCTGGTGCTGATCCTGCGCAAGTAAGTGCCCTTGCCTCCCGACGATGCAGTGCACAACAGGTGCACTGATGAAATATGTTTTGTATAAAAGGAGTGTTACTATGGAAAAGACCATGATGCTTCCCGCAATGTACAATGTTCTGTCGCAGGAAGAGATGACCTACACCGAAGGCGGCGCTACCATGACCCAGGCTCTGCTGGCTGCTCTGCTGCCTCCCTACGGCTGGTACAAGGCAAGCACGGAGATCCGTGATTACCGCAAGAAGAACCCCAACACCTGGCTGGACACCGGCCTGGACGCCTTTGTGGCAGGCTGTGAGAAGAGCGTGACCAACGCCATCTACGGCATCGGCTGCGCTTACAACTTTGTGGCCATCAACATTGCCACCAGCGGCATCGGCCTGATCCCGGCAGCTTACATCATCTTCAAGAAGTAATTTGCCCGGAGATCCCAAAGATCCACTGTGAGGGGGCTTCCCGATGGGAGGCCCCCTCGCTTTTTGTTTTGCGGCAGCAAAAAAGGCGGCGGCATCGTTCCGATGCCGCCGCCTTTGGCGTAAGTTTATGCGTTGAACATATCCTTCAGCTTTTTGAAGAAGCCCTTGCGCTTTTCGTAGTTCTCTTCTTTCAGGGTGCCCTCAAATTTCTTCAGGGCCTCACGCTGGGTCTTGTTCAGCTTTTTGGGGATCTCCACCTCGCACTTGACGTACATGTCGCCACGGCCGCGGCCGTTCAGGTACTGGATGCCCTTGCCGCGCAGGCGGAAGGTGGTGCCGCTCTGGGTGCCCTCCGGCACGGTGTACTCCACCTTGCCGTCGATGGAAGGCACGGTAACGTTATCACCCAGCACCGCCTGGCTGTAGGTGATGGGCACCGTGACCCACACGTCGTAGCCGTCGCGCTGGAACACCTCGCTGGGCCGCACAGTGACCATGACGATCACATCACCGGAGGGGCCGCCGTTGGCACCGGCATCGCCCATACCGCGCAGTGCAAAGCTCTGGTCGTCGTCGATGCCCATGGGGATGGACACCTCCAGCGTCTTTTTGGTAGCCACCTTGCCGCTGCCGTGGCAGACCTTGCAGGGGTTCTTTACCAGCTTGCCCTTGCCGCCGCAGCGGGAGCAGGGCTGCTGGGTCTGCATCACGCCAAAGGGGGTGCGCTGCTGGCGGATGACAAAGCCGCGTCCGCCGCAGTCCGGGCAGGTCTCGGGGCTGGTACCGGCGGCACAGCCGGAGCCGTGGCACTCAGTACACTCCTGCTGACGGGTGATGGTAATGTTCTTCTTGCAGCCGTGCACGGCCTCGTCAAAACTCAGGGTGATGCGCACCCGGATGTCCTGACCCTTGCGGGGGGCGTTGGGGTTTGCCTGACGGGACGAGCCGCCGAAGCCGCCAAAGCCGCCGCCGAAGATATCGCCAAAGATGTCGCCCAGATCCACGCCGTCGCCGCCAAAACCGCTGAAACCGCCGGGGCCGCCGCCGTTCTGTGCTGCGTAGGTGGGGTCAACACCGGCAAAGCCGTACTGGTCGTACAGCTGGCGCTTTTTCGGGTCCGAAAGCACCTCGTTTGCCTCGTTGATCTCCTTGAACTTTGCCTCGGCGTCCTTATCGCCGGGGTTATAGTCCGGGTGGTACTTCATGGCAAGCTTGCGGTATGCCTTTTTGATCTCGGCATCGCTTGCGCCCTTGGATACCCCCAGCACTTCGTAATAATCACGCTTTTCCTGTGCCATATCCACTCACCTCTCCGGGAACGCCCTCTCCGGGTAACGCCCCGGTCGGTTCCTCCTGTTCAAAAGCTCCCGCTTTGGTCTTTCGCAGCTGTTGTCTGCGCCCTCATCCGTCATGCCGCTTCGCGTCATGCCACCTTCCCCCGTCCGGGGAAAGGCTTTTGCGGCAGCGAGAACTCTTTTACTTATAAACCAGCAAGAGCCGCCCCGGCCTAAACCGGAGCGGCTTTTGCTCTATTGCGCGTGTGCCCGCCGGTTTGGCCGGACACAGCGCTTTGTGTCAGACTTAGACTTCCTTGAAGTCGGCATCCACAACGCCGTCATCGTTGGGCTTTTCGTTGGTTGCGCCTGCGTCAGCACCGGGCTGTGCACCGGCGGCCTGCTGTGCGGCAGCGGCTGCCTGATACATCTTCTCGAACACCTGGCTCAGGGCTTC
>ENA-UPWM01000394-UPWM01000394.1-human-gut-metagenome-genome-assembly--contig:-NODE-394-length-18413-cov-36.879690_pt1 | contig 18413 bp, 16 predicted proteins | sample MGYA00250051_ERZ773379 | MGnify/ENA primary metagenome ERZ773379 (study PRJEB29103, sample SAMN06112020) | human gut metagenome | biome: human gut; feature: ankylosing spondylitis patient; material...
CATATTCGCTCCTTTGCTTACAACTCGATGTCTTGTTTCATAGTACGCGGTCGCTCGGCTTCCCTCAGTCAGGAAAGCCCGTTCTACTGCTCGGCCGGGCGATGGCCTTCGACCACGGGCAGGGGGCCGCCTTCGAGGAAGCAGCTGCGCTTGCCGGTGTGGCAGGCGGCACCGACTTGGTCGACTTCGACGAGCAGTGCGTCGCCGTCGCAATCCAGGGACACGCCCTTGACGTATTGCACATGGCCGGAGGTATCACCCTTGCGCCAGTATTCCTGACGGGACCGGGACCAGAAGGTCACGCGGCCGGTGGTCAGCGTACGGCGTAATGCCTCGTCGTTCATGTAGCCGACCATCAGCACCTCGCGTGTGTCGTACTGCTGGATGACGGCGGCGACCAGCCCCTTGGCGTCACGCTTCAGGCGTGCGGCAATACGGGGATCGAGTTCAGTGGAATTGTCGTATGTAGTGTCTGTCATACCTATCTTCTTTTTGTGGACCACCCTCAGTCAGCTTCGCTGACAGCCCCCGGATTATGTGCGACGTGCGCATAGCGCATTGCCACGAACAATTCACTGGATTGTTCGCCCAGCGGGAGCAAGGTGTATTCGTTTAGCGAACGGTGTAGCCGTGCTTCTTGAGTTCCGCCTTGACATCGGCGATAGTCAGGATGCCGTAATGGAACACGGATGCAGCCAGCACCGCGTCGGCACCTGCTTCGATGGCGGGCGGGAAGTCCTCGACCTTGCCGGCACCGCCGGAGGCGATGATCGGAATCTTGACTTCCTTGCGCACGGCGCGAATCATCTCGAGGTCAAAGCCTTCCTTGGTGCCGTCGGCGTCCATCGAGTTAAGCAGAATCTCGCCGGCGCCAAGCTGCTCGGCGCGCTTGACCCACCAGATGGCATCAATACCGGTGGATTTGCGGCCGCCCATCGTGGTGACCTCAAAACCGGACTGCGTATGCTGCTCACCCTTTTCGCGGCGGGCATCCACGGAGAGCACCAGCACCTGGTTGCCGAAACGATCGGCCACACGGCTGATAAGCGACGGGTCGTTGATGGCCGCCGTGTTGACACCGACCTTGTCTGCACCGCAGCGCAGCAGTGAGTCGACGTCCTCGGGCGTGCGTACGCCGCCGCCCACAGTCATTGGGATGAACACCTGTTCGGCGGTGCGGGAGACCACGTCAATCATCGTGTTGCGGTGGGAGCTGGATGCGGTCACATCCAGGAAGGTGATCTCGTCGGCTCCCTGACGGTAGTATTCGGCCGCCAGCTCCACCGGGTCACCCGCGTCCTTGAGGTTCTCGAAATGCACACCCTTCACCACGCGACCGGCGTCAACGTCCAGGCACGGGATGACTCGTACCGCCAACGACATGCTTCACTCCCCTGTTCGGCTTTGCATTACAGTCCTTCAGACTACCTACCGCCCGTTACATGCGCCGCACCTGTTTCTGGAATATGAGAATCATCATATTGAGCACCGACATGGCAGCCGCTCGGCGTGAGAGAATGGCTCGTGGAAGTTGTCCGCCGAATCAAGGAGATTGGCATGGCTGTCGAAAACAGCAAGGTACTGATCATCGTCAACAACTGGGGTATCGAGGAGACCGAGCTGACGCGCCCGCTGCGCGATCTCAAGGCCGCCGGCGCCAAGGTGACGCTTGCCGCCACTACCTTGGACCCGTGTGAGACGGTGCAGCACGACCGCTACGAAGGTGAAACGCTGACCCCGGACGCGCGCCTGTCCGACGTGCAGGCTGCCGACTACGACCTGCTGGTGGTGCCCGGCGGCACCTGCAATGTGGATCGTATCCGCGTCAATGAGGATGCGATCACGCTGGCGCAGGAGTTCGCGCACGAAGGTAAGCCGATCGCCGCGATCTGCCATGGCGCGTGGCTGCTGGTCAACGCGGGTCTGGTGGCTGGCAAGACCGCCGCGCCCTGCCGCTATATCGCCGCTGATATCGAGAACGCGGGCGGCCATTACGTCGACGAGCAGCTGCACGTGGACGACGCCAACGGCTTCAAGCTCATCACGTCCCGCAAGCCCGACGATCTGGGCTACTTCGTGGACGCAATCAAGGATGCGCTGAAGTAGCTACCGCTCCTTGGCAGCGAGCTGGCCGCAGGCGCCGTCAATATCCTGACCGCGGGTGTCACGCAGTGTGGCGGTGATGCCCGCGCGGTGCAGGATCTCCAGGAACCGCTGTTCGTCTTCCGGCTTGGAGGCGGTCCACTTCGAGCCCTCGATCAAGCTGGATTCGCTGTTTACAGTTGAACTTAGAACCCAGCTGGCTGATGTAACCGGTCTGATCGGTAATTATGCTCACGGTAACGAACCGAGTCACCACGTGACTTATCTGTATACTTTGGCCGGCAAACCGGAACGTACTCAGGAACTGATCCGTCAGATCTTCGATACCCAGTATCGTCCTGCTCCGGACGGACTTTGCGGAAACGATGATTGCGGACAGATGTCTGCCTGGTATATGTTCTCGGCCATGGGATTCTATCCGGTGAATCCGGTAAGCGGAGAATATGTATTCGGTGCACCGCAAATGCCTAAATTTGTGCTTCACCTGCAGGATGGAAAGACTTTCACCGTTTTGGCTGAAGGTTTGTCCAAGGAACACAAGTATGTGGAAAGCATTACGCTGAACGGAGAACCTTATACCAAGAACTACATCACTCATGAAGACATCATGAAGGGAGGTACACTGGTATATAAGATGAAATAAAGTCTCTGAAGAGATAAGATGGGAAAGACTGTTCCGGATCAGATTCCGGGGCAGTCTTTTTGCTGCCTGTATGATGCTTCTGAAACGACCTTTCGATGGGCCGGAATCGACCGCATAATTCAGCCCAATCGACCGCATAATTCAGCCCAATCGACCGCACGATGAGGCCGCATCGTACTACTCGATGACGGGGCATCGTGCGGTCAATTCCTGGGCATCGTGCGGTCGTTTCTCAGTTTTTTATATTATCTTTGCCCGAAACAATGATTAATACAACGCAGAATGAGAGTGATAGATTTGATTACTTCTTCAGAGAAGACCGCTTTCTCTTTTGAACTCCTTCCTCCGTTGAAGGGGACAGGTATCGAGCGTCTTTATGGAGATATTGATAAACTGAAAGAATTTGATCCCAAATATATCAACATTACGACTCACCGCAGTGAATATGTGTATCAGGAACTGGGTGACGGACTTTACAAACGCCAGCGTTTGCGCCGCCGTCCGGGAACGGTAGCCGTGGCAGCAGCCATCCAGCAGCGTTACGGCATTACCGTGGTGCCTCACATGCTGTGCAGCGGCTTTACGCGGGAAGATACGGAATATGTTCTGCTTGACCTGCAGTTCCTGGGTATTACAGATGTGCTGGTGCTCCGGGGAGATAAGGCTCGTCACGAATCGGCTTTCGTGCCGGAACCGGGCGGCAATGCCCATGCCATTGAACTGGAGGAACAGATCAACGACTTCAACCGGGGAATCTTTGTCGACGGTTCTCCTATCCGTGCGCCGCATACTCCCTTCAGTTACGGAGTGGCCTGTTATCCGGAAAAGCATGAAGAGTCGCCGAATGCAGAACAGGATCTGTTATGGCTTAAACGGAAGGTCGAGACAGGAGCCGACTATGCGGTAACCCAGCTGTTTTATGACAACAACCGCTATTTCAGCTTTGTCAAGCGGGCTCGGGAGGCAGGAATTACAGTTCCCATCATTCCGGGCATCAAGCCGTTCAGCAAGCTGAGCCAGCTGACCATGGTTCCGAAGACCTTTAAGGTGGATTTGCCAGATGAACTGGCCCGTGAAGCCTTGAAGTGCAAGACTGATGAGGAAGCACGTGCCTTGGGAACCGAATGGTGTATTCACCAGTGTCGTGAACTGATGGCGGGCGGAGTGCCGAGTCTCCATTTCTATACGATGGGAGCAGTAGATGTTGTCAGAGACGTGGCAAAAGCCATTTTCTGATGATAAAAGGGATAGAAACCAGTTTTAGCGATCGATAAACGTGTTTGGATTTAGTGATATTATAGGTCAGGATTCGGTTAAGGAGCGGTTGCGTGAGAACGTGCGCAACGGCCGGACTCCGCATGCCTTGTTGTTCACCGGTCCTTCCGGATGCGGAAAACTGCCTATGGCTTTGGCTTTGGCCCGCTATCTTTGTTGTGAACATCCGGATGAGATGGAAGCCTGCGGCACTTGTCCTTCCTGCATACAGATGAACCGGCTGGTGCATCCTGACGTGCATTTCGTATTTCCCATCGTGAAGAAGAAGGCCGGACGTGATTCCGTGTGCGATGACTTCCTGCCGCAGTGGAGGGAAGCCCTCATGAAGAATGCGTATCTGACGCCTGACGAATGGATGCGCGTGCTGGGCTCTGACAATCTTCAGCCGCAGATTTATGTGCGTGAAAGCGATGAGATTCAGCGCAAGCTTTCGCTGAAATCCAGTCGGGGAGGATGGAAGGTCATGATTATCTGGCTTCCTGAAAAAATGAATGCGGAGTGTGCCAACAAGCTTTTGAAACTGTTGGAAGAACCGCCGCAGCGGACACTGTTCCTGCTGGTCAGCGAGGAACCCGACCTCTTGTTGTCTACCATTGTGAGCCGTACACAGCGCATATCCCTGCCGCCGCTGGAGGAAAAACCATTGGCCGACTGGCTGGAGCGGAAGTTTATGCTTCACCCGGAAGATGCAGCCGATATCGCTCACCGTTCGGAAGGAGGTTTGACCAAGGCTATGGAGAATATCAGTCTTGGCGACGAACAACGCATGTATTTCGAAAGCTTCGTATCGCTGATGCGTCTGGCTTACAAGCGTGATATCCGGCAGTTGAAAGCCTGGAGCGAACAGGTTTCTTCGTTGGGAAGGGAAAGACAGAAAGGGCTGCTGGTCTATTGCCAGCGCATGATTCGTGAAAACTTCATGTTTAATTTCCATGCTTCCGACCTGAGTTATTTAAGCCCTGATGAACGTCAGTTTGCAACCCGTTTTTCTCCCTATATCAATGAGAAGAACGTGATGCCTGTCATGGAATTGCTGGAAGAGGCCCAGTTGCATGTCGGGCAGAATGTGAACTCAAAGATGGTATTCTTTGATGTTGCCTTGCGTATGATCGTGTTGTTGATCCGCTGACCCTCGGACAGTTTTTATTTTATAATTGTTAACGAATTGCGGATAATTCAAAATAAACCTTTATCTTTAAAGGCGCTCTTTCGGACATCCGGAAACTCAATGGGCAGCATGGACCTGAAAACCGGAGTTAACCTGAAAGAAGCTTTCCAAAAACGATAAGAACAATGAGTAAATATCTATTAAAGAATGGTAGCGGTTCGTTGTGTTGCCGGGGTTGCGGCCGTCAGGACAACAAGCTGAATACCTATGACTGGCTGGCCGATATTCCGGGTAATTCCGACGAACAGGAAATGGTCGAAGTCCAGTTTAAGAATACCCGAAAGGGATATTATCGCAACTCCAATCGCCTGCATCTGGAGAAAGGAGATATTGTAGCTGTCGAGGCGAGTCCGGGACATGATATCGGAACGGTTACGCTGACCGGACGTCTGGTAGCTCTCCGTATGCGGAAAGGCGGCCAGAAGCCCGATGCGGAAATCCGCCGGGTGTACCGGAAGGCAAAGCCCGTAGACCTGGAGAAATATGAAGAAGCCAAGAAACGTGAGCATGACACGATGATCCGTTCCCGCAAGATTGCCGAGGATCTGGGCTTGCAGATGAAGATTGGCGATGTGGAATATCAGGGTGACGGCAACAAGGCCATCTTTTATTATATCGCTGATGAACGCGTGGATTTCCGTCAGCTGATCAAGGTTTTGGCTGAGGCTTTCCGTGTGAGAATCGAAATGAAGCAGATCGGTGCCCGTCAGGAGGCCGGACGTATCGGTGGAATCGGTCCGTGCGGACGGGAACTGTGTTGTGCCACCTGGATGACAAGCTTTGTTTCTGTATCGACCAGTGCAGCCCGTTTTCAGGATATTTCTCTTAATCCTCAGAAACTTGCCGGCCAGTGTGCCAAGTTGAAATGTTGTCTCAATTACGAAGTAGATGCCTATGTGGAATGCCAGAAGCGTCTGCCCAGTCGTGAGATTATTCTGGAAACCAGTGACGCCCAGTTCTATTATTTCAAGGCTGACATCCTGAAAGGAATGATTACATATAGCACCGACAAGAACTTCCTGGCTAATGAAACAACGATTTCTGCACGTCGGGCTTTCGAAATTATCGCTATGAACCGTAGAGGGGAGAAGCCCGATAAGTTGGAAGAATCAGCCGATGAAGCAGCTCGCCGTAAACAGGGAAGTGACTTGCTTGAACAAGAAAGTCTGACTCGTTTTGACCGCAGCAAGTCTTCGAAGAAGCGGAAAAAGAAAGGCAAGAATGGAGGAATTTCACCCGCAGAAGATGTTGCCGGACGGAATCCCCGCCAGACAATGCCGGTGAATGATCCGTCAGCTCCTGTTGCTGCAGAGCCTCAGGAACAGGCCGCAGGCGATTCATCTGCATCAGCCAAAGCGGTTGCTTCACAGCCACGTGCTTCCCGGAACGGGGAAGGTAAGCCGCGACGGGAGAAAGGTAATCGTCCGCGTCCCGCCAAAGTGCGTGAAGAGGAAGGTGCTGCACAGCAGAGTAAGGGAGAAAATACTTCCGTGAACGGTGCGCAGCCGGAAGCGGCATCACGTCCGCCCCGCCAGCCTCGCGGACCACGGAGAAACGGACAGGGAAACCGGCCTTCGGGAGAACCTCGCCGTCAGTCAAATGAAGTGAACCCCGGGAAACCGGTTCCGGAACAACCGTCGCCTGAAGTTCGTCGGGATCATGAAACTTCCAGGAATCTTCCAGATGTACAGGCTTGATATCCGGTTTAAGTCGTGGGCATTCTTGTTTAGTACAGGAATGCTCATCTTGCTAGGATCCTGCCGTTCGGATACGGCTTACCATGTTTATCAGTCGGTGGCTGCATCCGGATGGGGAAGGCAGGATACGCTTGTCTATGAACTTCCGGCTTCTCTTTCGCCCGGACGATACCTTGTGGAAATCGGGTTGAGAAATACATCTGAATATGCTTACCGGGATATCTGGCTGGCTCTTCTTTCCGGTCAGGGAGTCATTCCGGAAGATGCCGTATCTTCCGGGCGTGGCAGCAATTTGCAGGCGGACAGTTGTGCATTTCGGGCAGATACCCTGCATCTTTATTTGGCCGACCAATACGGACGGTGGCTGCACGACGGCATTTCCGGAAGCCTGTATCAAAGTGAATGGCCGGCTGTTGCTGTTTGTCTGGTTGATTCTGTATCTGACAAGCCCCGTACCTTACGGCTGGTGCATCTGATGAAAGATACTGCTCTTCGCGGTATTTCTGACGTGGGGCTTCGTTTTTCTATCGCTCCCGTCCGGCATCAATCCGGAGAAAGACAAACAGCAGGATCGTAAATCCCCACAGCGAAGATCCTCCGTAACTGAAGAAGGGAAGGGGAATACCGATCACAGGGGTGAGTCCCAGCACCATTCCGATGTTGATGAACAGATGGAAGAAGAAAATACTCATTACGCAATAGCCGTAGACTCGTCCGAAGCGGGAAGTCTGACGCTCGGCCAGGTGAATGATGCGCAGGATCAAGGCAGTGAAAAGGAGCAGTACGGCTGCCGAACCTAGAAAACCTTGTTCTTCGCCTACGGTACAGAAGATGAAGTCAGTATCCTGTTCCGGTACATATTTCAGTTTGGTCTGCGTTCCGTTGAGAAATCCTTTTCCCAGAAGTCCTCCTGATCCGATGGCAATCTTACTCTGGTTTACGTTATATCCCGCACCGGTCGGATCATCTTCCATGCCCAGCAACACCTCAATTCGTATCTTCTGATGAGGTTCCAGAATGCGGTTGAACACATAATCCGTTGAGAAGAAGAAGACTGCAGAGCCAATGACAAACAAGGCTATGTAGAAGTAATTGGACATGCGCTCACGCAGGTAAGGCAGGATGAGCCAGACTACAAGTGCCACACACAGTCCGTATTGCAGATAAGCCACATCAAAGGGGATGACATAGCAGGAGAACAGAATCCCCAGCAGGGTTGCACCTCCGCCTATCAGCAGGATATATTGTACGACGCGCGGTTGTTTGCAATAGGATGAAACCAGAATACCCGAAAGCAGGATGATCAGTCCGAATACGGAAAATTCTCCCCATGAGGTCATTTCATCGGGCATGGGAACTTCTCCAAACCGGATGCTTACGATAAAGTAGACTACGGCACATATTCCCGCCAGAAGAATGGATCCGGGCATACCTTCGCGGTAGAGCACAAGGAAGAACGACAGATAAACCAGGGCAGATCCGGTTTCCCGCTGCAGGATAATCAGGATCATTGGCAGCAGGATGATGCCCAAGGCAATCAGTGCGTGACGCATCTTGTGAATGGAAAAAGTGTATTCTCCCATAAATTTTGCCAGTGCCAGCGCCGTAGCAAACTTTGCGAATTCTGCAGGCTGCAGGCTTACCGGCCCTAAAACGATCCAGGATCGTGATCCCTTGATCTCGTGAGGATTGAAAATCGTTCCGAAAAGCAGCAGGAGAAGAATTCCGTAGATGAGGTAGGCATACGTGTCATAGAGCCGGTGCTCAAGCATCAGCAAGACGAAACCCAGTCCGAGTGAACAGCCGATCCACATCAATTGCTTACCGGCGCGGGTCGTAAAGTCCAGGAAGTTCGGTTCACCATAATCATAGCTTGCTCCGCACACGCTGAACCATCCGCAGGTAATTAAGATGAGGTAGAGCAGGATTGTCCACCAGTCTACCGTTTTCCATAAACTATCTTTCGTGTATGCCATAATCTATTCTTCGGTTTTGAATATCGGTTGCCAGCTCTTCATCTTGCGGCGTAAGTTCTCCTTTCAGGTATTGTTCGATCATGAGCCGGCCGATAGGTACGCCGTATACAGCTCCGAATCCTCCGTTTTCCACATAGACGGCAATTGCAATCTTGGGGTTGTTCATCGGTGCAAATCCCATGAAGGCCGAGTGGTCCTTTCCACGGTTCTGGGCTGTTCCTGTCTTTCCGCATACCTCGATGTCCGGAAGATTGGCCATCCGGCAGGTTCCGCCTGTCACGGCCATTCGCATACCTTCTACCACCTCTTCATAGTGGATCCGGTCTACTTTGGTATATTTCTTTTGTGTATATAATGTATCTATTGCATCGTTTTCAATGCTTTTCACCACATGGGGTGTGATGTAATATCCGCGGTTGGCAATGGTCGCTCCCAGGTTGGCGATCTGCAGAGGAGTCAGTGTTACCTCTCCCTGCCCGATTGAAATTGAGATGATTGTCAGTCCGTTCCATGATCCCCGATAGGCTTTGTCGTAATATTTGGCATTGGGAATCATGCCTCGTTTTTCTCCCGGCAAGTCAATGCCGAGCGGATATCCGAAGCCCATTGAAACCATATAGTCTCTCCACGTATTCATGGCATTTTGTACGGAGCCGTATTTCTGACGTGCGCCGATCATGTGATAAAGCCCCCAGCAGAAATAAGCATTGCAGGAAGTGGCGATGGCAGGAAGCAGAGGAAGCGGAGATCCGTGCGCATGACAGCCGACATGCAAGCCGCGGTAGTTAAATCCTCCGTTACAGGTATAGGGGGTGGAAGGGGTAATGATTCCTTCTTGCAAAAATGTCAGTGCCTGAGAAGTCTTGAATGTAGATCCCGGCGGATAAGCTCCCATGATTGCACGGTTGAGCAAAGGTTTCCACGGATCCCGGGCCAGCTGCAAATGGTTTTTTCCTCTGTTTCGGCCGACCATCAGACGCGGGTCGTAGGAAGGAGAGGAGACCAGGCATAAGACTTCACCCGTAGAAGGTTCGATGGCAACAATACTTCCGATCTTTCCTTCCAGCAGACGTTCTCCCAGTTTTTGTAATTCAATGTCAAGGCTCAGTGTAAGATTCTTACCTGCTACCGGGGCTTTGTCGAACTTTCCGTCCATGTAATTGCCCTGAATTCTTCCTCGTGCATCCCGCAGCAGTACTTCAATACCTTTCTCACCGCGCAATTGTTTTTCGTAGGATCTTTCTACTCCCAGCTTTCCTATGAAGTCGCCGGGGATGTAATATTCATCATCTTCCATCTCCGTCTTGGATACTTCGCCGATATCTCCCAGAATATGTGCACCGGCATCATAGTTATATTGCCGGATGGTACGCCGCTGGATGTAGAATCCGGGAAACTTGAAAAGCTTTTCCTGGAAGATACCACAATCTTCAGCCGAGAGCTGGGTGAGCAGCACCTGGTTGGTGTAAGGCGAGTAACCGGGGTTTAACCGGCGGTCCTTGAGATCCTTGAATCGCTTGCGCAGAAATTCCGGTGTGATCTTGAGTGTGCGGCAGAGATCGGCAGTATCCAGAGACGTGATCTCTTTCATGATGACTGTGATGTCGTAAGCCGGCTGGTTATAAACCAGTAACTTTCCGTTGCGGTCGTAGATGACTCCCCGGCTTGGATATTGTATCTTTTTCAGGAATGCATTACTGTCAGCATTCTTCTTATAGTCTTCGCTCATGATTTGCAGGGAGAGCAGGCGTATAAGGAAGATGAGCACAATAAAGATTACTGCGCCGCCAATTGCATATTTTCGTTTTTCGAGATCGTAATTCCGTTCCACTAGTGTTTCCTCCTTATAGCTTCTATGCACAGGATACATACAATGGTTGCCAGCGTGTCACTGATGGACTTCAGCAGGATCATGCCTATACGATGGAATGAAAAGTAGTCTGTCAGATTCAGTATGGTGGCATGCAAAAGGACGGCAACAAGCAGGTAGCGTAAGAAAGGAGAGAATCCCATGGTCCGGATACCCGGCTCAAAATCACCGGTTGCGTCGCGGGTTGTTTGAGCTTGCAGAAGAGGCTGCCGGAAGAAAGCCAGTAACACCGAGGCTGTAGCGTTCAGTCCAGGCGTGTTGCTGAGTATATCGATACAGAGGCCCAGTGCGAACGACCAGAGCATGGTCTGATTACGTCCGGTATTCGAGTCTAGTTTCAGAATGAAATATACATATAGCAGCGGTTTGGCAAACTGATGGATATGTACATAGTTCAGTACCAATACCTGTAACAGGATTAATCCTGCAAACCATAATATGCGAGCCATCTTCTTTGTTTTTTGTCAATCGGGAAAGACTTTTCTTTCCCGGTTTAAAGATTGTTCATAAGGATCGAATCCTCCAATGCGGTTTGTTCTCCGTTGTCTGCCGGTACGATGACACATACATCGTTCAGGCGGGCAAAGTCTGTAAAGAGTTTGACGCGTAACAGATAAGACAATCCGTCGTGGCTGTCTGTCATGTCATCAACGGTTCCTACCGGAATACCTGCCGGGAATACGGCACTGTGTCCGCTGGTAACGATCGTATCACCCAGTGAAAACTCGGAGTGGCGGGGCATGTCCTTTACGAGTGCATAACGTGAAGATCCTCCGTCCCATTTCAGAAAACCGAAATAGGAGGTGCGTCTGATTTTACAGCTTATACTGCTTTTAGAGTTAAGTACAGGCAACACAACCGAATAATGCTCGCCTGCCAGATAAACGATGCCGACTACTCCATAGCCGGATATAACTCCCATTTCAGGACGTATGCCATCCGCTCTTCCCTTATCAATCGTGATGTAGTTGTCGGCCTGTGTCAGGCTGTTGTTTACAACTTGAGCATCAATCAACTGACAACCGAGAAGAGCGTCCTCGCGTAAGGACGCTATCTGAGTTGTATCTTTGTTGAAGCGTTCCAGTGCACGTGAAAGCTGTTCCACCTGCAGCTCCAAAGCAATATTGCGGTTCGTCAGTTGTCTGTTCACCTCTGTCAGGCCAAAATACTGGCTTACCTGTTCAGCAGTCTTGTGTACGAATCCGGCAGCTCCGTTGGCGCATGTAAAGAACACGCTGCCCTGGTAACTGTTAAAGCGGAACAGCAGCGTGATGCTGAATATTTCCAACAGTACGAAGAGCAGCCAGTGATCATGGCGGAGGAGAAAGTCAATCAAATGCCTCATCGCATCAAGAACGAGAAACGATCCACGTTTTTGAGGGCGATGCCTGTTCCTTTTGCTACGCTGAGCAGGGGATCTTCTGCCACATGGAACGGAATGTTGATCTTGTCAGTGAGACGTTTGTCCAGTCCGCGTAACAAAGCTCCACCGCCTGCCAGATAGATACCATTATTGACGATATCGGCATACAGTTCAGGCGGAGTGTTCTCAAGAGCGCTAAGAATTGCTGTTTCAATCTTGGCAATACTTTTCTCCAGACAGTGCGCAATTTCCTGATAGCATACAGGAACCTCCATCGGAAGTGCTGTGATGCGGTTCGGACCGCGTACGATATAATCTTCAGGTGCATCGTCGCCCAGGTCTGTCAGTGCAGCGCCTACATGGATCTTGATACGTTCTGCCATACGTTCGCTGACTTTGACATTGTGCTGGCGGCTCATGTATTCCTGAATATCGGCAGTCAGATCATCGCCTGCAATGCGGATGGAGTTGTTGGAAACAATACCACCCAGAGAGATAACGGCGATTTCAGTGGAACCTCCACCTATGTCAACGATCATGTTTCCTTCCGGTGCTTCCACATCGAGTCCGATACCGATGGCTGCTGCCATCGGTTCGAATACCAGATATACATCGCGTCCTCCGGCGTGTTCTGCACTGTCACGTACGGCACGCAGTTCTACTTCAGTAGAGCCCGACGGAACGCCGATGACCATACGTAATGAAGGTGTGAACAAGCGTCTTCCGGTATTTACCTTCTTGATCAGACCGCGCATCATCTGTTCGCAGGCATTGAAATCGGCGATCACCCCGTCACGAAGGGGTCTGACAGTACGGATATTGGGATTTTCTTTTTCGTACATCATCTTTGCACGTTCTCCCACGGCGATCATTTTGTCGGTACGCCGGTCAAGCGCAACGACGGAAGGCTCGTCTACCACGATCTTGTCATTACTGATAATGATGGTATTGGCTGTGCCAAGGTCCATCGCTATTTCTTGTGTGAATGAGAATAAGCCCATTTTTTACGTTAAAGATTAATGTTTGAAGTGTCTGAAGCCTGTCACAACCATTGCTATTCCATGCTCATTGCAGTATTGGAAAGAAAGTTCGTCCTTGATGGAACCACCCGGCTGAATAACGGCTTTGACACCTTCGTTTCCTGCTATTTCCACGCAGTCAGGGAAGGGGAAGAATGCATCACTTGCCATGACAGCTCCTTCCAGCTGGAAGCCGAATCCTTTAGCTTTTTCAATGGCATGTTTCAGTGCATCTACACGACTGGTCTGTCCCACTCCGGCAGCCAGCAGCTGTTTTCCGCGAGCAAGTACGATGGCATTGCTCTTGCAGTGCTTCACGATCTTATTGGCAAAGAGCAGGTCTTCCACTTCCTGTTCTGTAGGAGCGAGAGTTGTTACCTGCTTCAGATCTTCGCGGGTTTCAGTGTGTATATCTTTATCCTGTGCGAGAACGCCTCCCAGCATGGAACGGAACTTGAGGTTGCTGGTCTTTCCATTCTTGCGGGCCAGGATGATACGGTTCTTCTTCTGACGGAGAACTTCGAGTGCTTCTACGTCGTAGTCAGGAGCAACGATCACTTCGAAGAAGATTTTGTTGATTTCTTCTGCCGTAGCGAGATCGATCTTCTGATTGGTTGCAAGCACGCCTCCGAATGCAGATACCGGGTCGCCTGCCAGTGCGTCTTTCCATGCATCAAGCAATGTAGAACGGGAAGCCAGTCCGCACGGATTGTTATGTTTGATGATTGCGAAGGTCGGCTGAGCGTCGAATTCGTCGATCAGATCCAGTGCAGCTTCGATGTCGAGCAGGTTGTTGTAGGAAATTTCCTTTCCGTTCAACTGTTCGAACATATCTTCCAGGCGGCCGTAGAAATTAGCTTTCTGGTGAGGATTTTCTCCGTAACGCAACGGATGAGCCTCGTCCATGGCATAGCGGAATGCAGATCCTTCGCCTCCGTCAAACCATTGCCAGATGGCTGAATCATAGTGGCTGGATACGCCGAATGCCTGACGTGCAAACCATCTTCTTTCGTCCAGAGTGGTTTGTGCTCCGCGCTGTGTCAGGATATCGAGCAGCGGTTTGTACTGATGCTTGCTGGCAACAATGACTACATCGTTGAAGTTTTTGGCAGCGGCACGTATCAGAGAAATACCGCCTATATCGATTTTTTCAATGATAGCTTGTGTATCTGCACCCGAAGCAACGGTGTCTTCAAACGGATACAAATCTACAATGACCAGGTCTATTTCAGGAATACCATATTGAATGGTCTGCTGGCGGTCCTGTTCCAGTGCGCGACGGCAAAGGATACCACCGAATATTTTAGGATGCAGGGTCTTCACTCTTCCTCCCAGGATGCTAGGATAAGAAGTGAGATCTTCCACTGCCTGGCAGGGATATCCCAGACTTTCAATAAACTGGCGTGTACCTCCGGTTGAGAGGAACTGTACTCCTTCTTCGTGCAGACGACTGATAATGGCATCCAGTCCGTCTTTGTGATAGACCGATATAAGGGCGGTTTTGATTTTCTTTGACTCTGACATGGCTATAAATTTTAAATTTGGGTACAAAGTTACGAATTTTCAACTGATAAAAAGCTTCCTGTGTCTATGAATTTATTTTTTTTAATAAGGGATCGTTTTGTAACAGGAATGTAACATGTATGACATTTGAATATAACATGAACCGGATAATTTTGCACGCAGAAAAATATTATTACAAGTCAAACGTATGGAAACAATTTACCTGGGAATTGTGATATTCCTGTTCATGCTGGCAGTGTTCGACTTGCTGGTGGGTGTCAGTAACGATGCCGTGAATTTTATGAATTCGGCCGTTGGTGCAAAGGTCGCTAACTTCAAGACAATTGTAATTGTAGCTGCGATCGGTGTGTTTGCGGGAGCTGTGTTAAGTAATGGTATGATGGATATTGCCCGTCATGGTATCTTTCAGCCGGTTAATTTCAGCTTTTATGAAATAATGTGTATCATGTTGGCCGTTATGGTGACGGATGTGGTGTTACTGGACGTATTCAACACACTGGGACTTCCTACTTCTACCACCGTATCTATGGTCTTCGAGCTGTTGGGAGGTACTTTCATTCTGGCTATCCTGAAGATTGTAGGCGATGAAACAGGTCTGCTCACGCTGGGTGACATGATGAACACGGAAAAGGCTCTGTCAGTGATCATGGGTATTTTCCTTTCTGTGGCGATTGCATTCATTGCAGGTACTTTTGTACAGTATATATCCCGTCTGATCTTCAGCTTTAATTATAAAAAGAATCTTTCCTGGACCATCGGTATCTTCGGCGGTATTGCAGTAACTTCTCTTTCTTACTTTATGCTGATCAAGGGATTGAAGAGTGCGCCGTTCATGACTTCGGAATCACTGGCATGGATTTCTGAAAATACCACCTTGCTTGTTACAGGCTGCTTCATCACGTTTACGCTGCTGATGCAGATTCTGCACTGGTGCCGGGTAAATGTATTCAAGATTATTGTATTGCTGGGTACATTCTCACTGGCTCTTGCCTTTGCCGGAAACGACCTGGTTAACTTTATCGGTGTGCCTCTGGCCGGATTCTCTGCTTATACAGACTATGTAGCCAATTCAAACGGAGTAAGCATCCACGACTTCATGATGACATCGCTGATGTCTTCAGCCAAGACTCCTGCCATCTTCCTGTTTGCTTCCGGACTGGTTATGGTTTACGCACTGGCTACTTCTAAGAAAGCCAAGAATGTGATCAAGACTTCAGTCGATCTGGCCCGTCAGGAAGAAGGTGATGAAATGTTCGGTTCATCTGCACTGGCCCGTACGATTGTGCGCCGTGCGAACAATATCAATGATTTCCTGAAGCGTGTAATTCCTGCCGGAATGCGCCGCTGGATTGACAGCCGTTTCAATAAGGACGAGGTGATCCTTGAAAACGGAGCTGCTTTCGACCTTATCCGTGCTGCCGTTAACCTGGTACTGTCTGGTTTGCTGATCATCATCGGTACGACGATGAAACTTCCGCTTTCCACTACTTATGTTACCTTTATCGTAGCAATGGGTACTTCGCTTGCCGACCGTGCCTGGAGCCGTGAAAGTGCCGTATATCGTATCACCGGTATGTTGTCAGTAATCGGCGGATGGTTTATCACAGCCTTCGTAGCATTTACAATCTGTGCACTGGTTACCTTCATCATGTTCTATACCAGCTTCGTGGGTATGTTCATCTTTATCGTGGTAGCAGTGGTACTTCTGGTTCGCAGCAACATCAAGTACAGCAAGAAAGAAAAGGCTGAACAGCAGGATGATATCTTCAAACGGATGATGGCATCGAAGGACAAGAACGAAATCCTGGCCTTGCTTCGCCAGCATGTGAAGGAAACTCTGATCAGCTACATTACTTTCAGCGAAGATACTTACGTGAAGGTGACCGACGGATTTATCCACGAAGATCTGAAGAGCCTGCGTAAAGCAATGAACGCGACTGACGATCAGAAGAAGATGCTGAAGAAGCGCCGTCGTAAGGAACTGCTCGGTCTGCGCCGTATTCCTATTACCATTGCCATCGAGAAGAATACCTGGTTCCACTTGGGAAGCAACAGTTGTGAAGAGATGCTTTACTGTTTGAAGCGTATCTGTGAGCCCTGTAAGGAACATGTGGACAACAACTTCAATCCGATCTCCAAGGATTGTGTAACCGGATTCATAAGACTTCCCCAATTTCTATATAACTACATTAATAAAAGGACCCAATATCTTTTACAGATACTGAATCCTTTTAATTATAAGAAATTCTTATGAAAACGTCAAGTTTGTCCTTTGGGTCAAATATTACTCTGTTTTTCCAGATAACTCAAGGTACTCTTCATATGCAGCCGATCCTTTTTTAATCTTCGCAATTCCAAATCCTGTGAATCCCCAGATAATTGCAAAAATAACTCCTGTATAGCACAGCACTGCCCATGGCGCATACTGTACTGTCGGTACGCCAAGTACAGATGTCATATATACGCCAGCCAATGACCATGGTACTAAAGGTTCTACGACGGTAATACTGTCTTCCAGTGATCTTGACAAGTTCTTTGATTCCAATCCACGTTTAATATACTCTGGACGGAACATTCCACCAATCATAAGGAATGTCACTGTAGCTTCTCCGATTACTGTAATCATAATTACCCCGAGAATAACCGTGAGTGTAATCAACTGTCCTGTACCGTGGATATGTTTCATGATTCGTTCCAGAATCAATTCCATACTTCCACATACAGTAAGTGCTCCGATAAAGGAGAATCCGCAGAATGCCATTAATGCAGTATTCATCATAGAACTCATACCACCTCTCTGAAGAAGGTTCGGAACCTGTTCTACAATATTTTCAAGATCCATAGATGTGTGAAGCATCTCCATCTTAAATCCGCTAACCATACTTGCTGCACAATCTGTAAATGAAAATCCCTGAACTAGCATTGCAAGTACAATTGCTACAGCAGAAGAAATAATCATAACCGGAATCGTAGGTTTCTTCATAAGAGATCCTGCAATTACAATCACACAAGGAATCAATAATAACAGCCCTACCGGCATTGCGAGATTAAAAAGTTCTCCAAGTGTATTAATAATCTCGTCAACCTGCCCCACCTGTGAGTCACTTGCGAAGTGAGCTCCTGCAATAAGATAAACTACACAGCTCACGATAAATCCAGGAACTGTTGTGTAAAACATATGTCCAATATGCTGATATAAGTTTGTCTCTGTTGCAATTGCAGACATATTTGTACTGTCTGATAATGGTGACATCTTATCTCCAAAATAAGCACCTGCAACAATCGCTCCTGCAACTGCCGGAAGCGGTGCACCCATACCTGCTGCCACACTGATCAGTGCTGCGCCAACTGTTCCTGCTGCTCCCCAGGAAGTACCTGTGCTGACAGAAAGTATTACTGTTACAAGAAATGAAGTAATAATAATATATTTGGGACTAATAATCTGAAGTCCTATATATACAAGAAACGGAATTGTTCCACTTACTACCCACGCACCAATCATAAGTCCAACACAAATCAAAATCATGATTGCCGGAAATGCTTTTGCAGAATTTACGGCTGCCATGCAATGGTGCGGGAAAAATCTTCCCGATAGCGCACGGGTGATTTGCCGGAAACCGGAAATATTCTTTATGTACTCGGGAGGGAAAAAATGCGGTAGTTTTTCCCAATACGGAAAACCGGAAGATATCCTGCAACAGCTGATCGGTCAAAAAGCCTACCTGAGCTACGTAGATGTAACCGTATGTAGTCTGCATCAAACCGAGATCCTTCT
>ENA-UPWM01000400-UPWM01000400.1-human-gut-metagenome-genome-assembly--contig:-NODE-400-length-18340-cov-81.249740_pt1 | contig 18340 bp, 11 predicted proteins | sample MGYA00250051_ERZ773379 | MGnify/ENA primary metagenome ERZ773379 (study PRJEB29103, sample SAMN06112020) | human gut metagenome | biome: human gut; feature: ankylosing spondylitis patient; material...
CGGCATTTCCCTTTTCATCGATGTTCTCATAGAGTACAGCATAGATGGTTCCGTAGTCATGGCGGTCAAGTGGTTTCATATTCTTGTCGGTGAAATTTTCGCCAGCCTGATACTTATACCATCCTTCTAACTTAGCAGGCTTGGCGCTGAAACAGAACGGATGACCGAACTTTGTTGCCTTCATTGCATCGAAAAGGGCATCGGTAGCATCAAACTGTCCGATAAAGAGGTTGCCGGCAGCGATAGGTTTTTTCACTGCATCGGCAAGCCCACTTGTGCGTCGGGTTGTGAGTTGCACTCCCTTTCCCCTGTGTCCATTTTCTATCATCACGGTAGGATATTTTTCCGGTTTAGATGAACTGTTACTCATTTTGAATCCAGAGTTTCCTGTTGCCCAGATGTCGAGTTTATTGCCGTTCCAGTTCTCCTGCCAGTTGTAGTATCCTTTGCTGATATATGCGTCTTCAAATTCGAATTCAATCTCGTTTGGCATGGCGGTCTGTCCCTTCTTGATGCTTACCTGATAGGTACGGCTCCATTGCTTGTCTTCAGAAGTAACTGTATATGTTACAGGTCCTTTTGAGAAATCCTGAAGGCTTCCACTTTCAGGTGAGATGGTTGCACCAGGTGTAAGGCGGAATATTGGCGCCTGTTTGGTAAGGGTGGCAAATGGTCTCATTGTGAACTCGATGTTTGTCTGATCACTCTGCACATTGACCAATGTATCAGATGGATTAGTAAACAATGAGTTCAATAAAATCTTGTTGTCTGCATGTATGTATGCCTGCTCGATGTCGCATTCGGCATTGAGCGGTTCTTCCTTGAAGCAGGAGGAGAGGGTAGTGATGCAACTCATTGATAGAGCGGCTACTATTAATCTTGACTGTTTCATATCTTGAACTTTCTTTTCCTTTTGTAATCTGGAGAATCGCTTCTCTTTCTTTTCAGATAATTCTTGAGAGAATGATTTCTCTAGCTCATATAAATTATTGCTTTATCGGTTGCAAAGATAATGCAAACGAGCGCAATGTAAGCTTGCTTACAAATTGCCGAGTGCAGCTTATCTTCTGCAAAGATAAGCAGAAAACTTGAAACTACCAAAGGTTTTTGGATTTTTCGACATGTTATGATAGAAAAATACTATGAATTAGTGGTTTTAGGACATGAATTAGTAGAGATGAGTTTACCGAAGTAGGCAGATAGTGCCCGATAGTTTATTTTTTTTTAAACACATAATAAAAAAGGGGACTGAAATCTCATTACTGAAATTTCAGTCCCCTGAATGTTATTTAGCTAATGAATAGCAAAAGCCTGATCTGTTTAAGATTAAGCCTTGCCCTCCATCTGAGCCTTCAACTTAGCGAGTGCATCGATATCACCGAGTGATGTGCTAGCAGCAACGTTGTTGATCATAGCTGTCTCGTTGTTGTTCTTGCGACCGCCGTTTGCACGCTTGTGAGCTGGCTTAGCAACTGGCTCGTTACCCTCCTCGAATGTACGAGAGTGAGAGAGGATGATGCGCTTTGTCTCCTTAACGAACTCGATAACCTTGAAGTCGAGAGTCTCGCCCTTCTTAGCCATTGCGCCGTCCTCCTTAGTGAGGTGCTTAGGAGTAGCGAAACCTTCACCACCCTCAGCGAGAGCTACAACAGCACCCTTGTCCATCAACTCAGTGATAGTACCCTGGTGAACAGAACCTGGAGTGTAGATTGCCTCATACTCATCCCATGGGTTCTTCTCCAACTGCTTGTGGCCGAGGCTCAAGCGACGGTTCTCCTTATCGATTTCGAGAACTACTACATCGATAGAAGCGCCTACAGAAGTGAACTCAGATGGGTGCTTAACCTTCTTAGTCCAAGAGAGGTCAGAGATGTGGATCAAACCATCAACACCTTCCTCGAGCTCTACGAAGATACCGAAGTTAGTGAAGTTGCGAACCTTAGCTGTGTGCTTGCTGCCAACAGGATACTTAGTCTCGATAGCCTCCCATGGATCTTCCTTGAGCTGCTTGATACCAAGGCTCATCTTGCGCTCAGCGCGGTCGAGAGTCAGGATAACTGCCTCTACCTCGTCACCTACCTTCATGAAGTCCTGAGCAGAACGCAAGTGCTGGCTCCAAGACATCTCAGATACGTGGATCAAGCCCTCTACACCTGGAGCAATCTCAACGAATGCACCATAGTCAGCCATAACCACTACCTTACCCTTCACGTGATCACCTACCTTGAGGTTCTCATCGAGAGCATCCCATGGATGTGGAGTGAGCTGCTTCAAACCGAGAGCGATACGCTTCTTCTCCTCATCGAAGTCGAGGATAACAACGTTGATCTTCTGGTCGAGAGATACAACCTCGTGTGGATCGCTTACGCGGCCCCAAGAGAGGTCTGTGATGTGGATCAAACCGTCAACACCGCCGAGGTCAACGAATACACCGTAAGTAGTGATGTTCTTAACGGTACCCTCGAGGATCTGACCCTTCTCGAGCTTGCCGATGATCTCCTTACGCTGCTGCTCGAGCTCCTGCTCGATGAGAGCCTTGTGAGATACAACGACATTGCGGAACTCCTGGTTGATCTTTACAACCTTGAACTCCATTGTCTTGCCTACGAATACGTCGTAGTCGCGTATAGGGTGAACGTCGATCTGGCTTCCTGGCAAGAAAGCTTCGATACCGAAAACGTCAACAATCATACCGCCCTTAGTGCGGCACTTGATGTAACCCTGGATAACTTCCTCGTTCTCGAGAGCTGCATTAACACGCTCCCAAGACTTGCTGAGGCGAGCCTTCTTGTGAGAGAGTACCAACTGACCCTTTACGTCCTCCTGGTTCTCTACATAAACCTCAACCTTGTCGCCTACCTTGAGGTCTGGGTTGTAACGGAATTCAGAAGCAGGGATAATACCATCGCTCTTGTAACCGATGTTTACGATAACCTCTTTCTTGTCTACAGAGATTACTGTACCCTCTACAACCTGGTGTTCTGTTACCTTGTTAAGAGTTTCGTCATAGGCCTTCTCGAGGTCTGTTTTGCTGACGTTTGCGCTTGTGCCATTCTCAAACTCATCCCAATTGAAGTCGTCCAATGGCTTTACGTTCTTTAAATCTGACATAAAAAATAATTAAAAAATTAAAATTAATAAAGTTTGACTTTATGTGAATTGTATAAATCGGGCGCAAAATTACTCATTTTCTTTGAGTTACAGGCATTTACTCTTGATTTTCTTCTTTTTGTTAGTAATATTTAACTAAAATCACTGTTTTTGGTGGGTTCCTTCGGGGAAATACATAATATATATACGCATAACCTTTCAATTTTCTGATAACTTCCTCCTCGATATTTCTTCCTGTGGTGTTCTTCTCTGTTATCCGTGTTTTCATCTGATTCTATGATGAAAATGAAGAGGGAAGAAAAATAATGGCGAAAGAAAAAAACGGGCGAAATTTTCATTTGTATGAAAATGAGTTAAATTCATTAAAAAAAGACACCGAAATGTTGGCGATAACAAAATAATTGTTACCTTTGCGCTCAAAATGTAATGAATATAATATAATAATGATATGACACTAGTCATCCTTGCCATACTGATACTGGCATATATTCTCATTGCAACCGAGAATATTACCAAGGTGAACCGTGCTGCCGTAGCCATCTTTGCTGGAACGGTAGGATGGGTTCTCTATATCTGTTTCGGTATGGACTTCGTGACCAGTGAACACTCTTCTGATTATTCACGCTATCTGAATCTCGGAATGTGGAACGAGATAGAATCCACCAGTACAACGGTGAAGTATTTTATTGCCCGTAACATCTTCCTTCCTTATGTGGGTAGAGCAGCAGAAATCGTACTCTTCCTCCTAGCCACTATGACGATAGTTGAAATTCTCAATAACAACGGATGCTTCGATTTCATACGCCAGTTGTTACGTACCCGAAGCGCCAAGAAAATGCTATGGATTCTCGCTGCCGTGACCTTTGTTATCTCGGCAAATCTCGATAATCTTACTACAACAGTGATGATGCTTACGATGATGCATGGAGTAATTCCAAACCGTCGTCAGCGCATGGTGTATGGAGGTGCCATTCTTCTTTCTGCCAACTGTGGCGGAGCTCTTACCGTTATCGGAAATCCGGAAGGACTGGTGATGTGGAATATGGGTGCTGTAACGGCTACTCATTATTTCCTGTCGCTTCTGCTGCCATGTCTTGCAGCCTGGCTCATTCCGTTGTTGATGATGCAGCGCATGCTGCCTGAAAGAGTAGAGACAGAATGGATTGCTATGCCATACCGCGGGGATGATACCCGTCTCAATGTATGGCAGCGCTTGCTGATGCTCTTTGTGGGCATCGGTGGATTGTGGTTTATCCCTACCTTCCATAATATTACGAAATTAAGTCCTTTCCTCGGTGCGCTCTGCGTATTGGGTGTACTCTGGATTGTGAACGAGATATTCAACCGTAAACTCATGAATATGGATGCGATGGCTGACCGTCGCACCCCTAGAGTCTTCCAATACGGAGTCGTCCAGATGATTCTCTTCGTGATGGGTATCATGCTTGCCATCGGAGTGGTGAAGGAGACCGGCGCTTTTGACGATTTTGCTACTCTTCTCAACTCTGTCGGTATGGATGATAAGCATCCTGGCGTGCTGTTGCATGGTGTCTTGGCAGGTATAGTCAGTACTGTACTTGACAACTTTGCTACAGCCATGAATTTCTTCTCCCTTCATGATCTGGCAAGTGTGAACGATCCTTCATTCAGCATGCTTACTGATTATCATACCAATGGTATCTACTGGCAGATGATTGCATATTGCGTAATGGCTGGTGGTAACGTTCTTGGTATCGGTACAATCAGCGGTCTTGCCCTGATGAAGATGGAACGTATGCACATGGGATGGTATTTCCGCAATATTGGCTGGAAAGCTTTGATGGGTGGCGTCATCGGACTTGCTATCCTTTGGCTTTCCCATATCCTGGTGGCTGGTGCCGCAAACCTAATTATTTAAATCGATAAGCCCAAACAAAGCAAGGGGTATACCCTTGGACGGGAGCCCATGCTCCCGCTGAAAATGAACGCCTTTGCTCATTTTGTATTCAAAAAAACTGATTCAACAAATCAGCATCGATCGTACCATGTGCGTCCGCGCTTGTCAATCATTTTTCTGTCGAACACGGTGCAAAAAGGAGGACCTTCGCCCTCCCTTTTGTCCTTGACCGGTGCTTACACCGTGCCGGTGACAATCAGCTCGCTGACGCCGGGGGTCACGGCCCACGCCCCGGTTACCGGGTCCTGGGTATACGTGGCCGCGGGAACGGTGATCTGCCCCGCTGTTGTAGCGAACAGACCTGTGGTCCCGTCATAGGTGTACTGCGTACCGGCAGTCCAGGGTGCACCGTTGTAGGTCACCGTGAGACCGTTGAGAACCGGATCAAAGGTATCCCGGAGGATCACATCGTCCGTCGCGGTAACGGGAGTATTGCCGGTGTTCTGGATGGTAAAGGTGTAGGTGATCCGGCCGTTCTCCGCTACCACCGTGGGATTCAGTCCCTTGGTGATGGACAGTCTCGGGCTGCTCACCGCGCCAACTGTCTCCTCCGCCGTCACAGGTGCGGCCAGTCCACCGCCGGTCACGGTGACGGTGTTGACAATACTGGACTCCGCTGCCAGCGGCGCGTAGCGGGTCACCTCCGTCTCGTAGATCACAAGGGCACTGCCCCCGGCAGGGACCGTGATGCCGGTAACGGTCATGGGCGGTCCGGCGTTGACGGCCGGAGCGGCTTGCAGTGCGCCGTTTACATAGTACCGAACGCTGCCCGGCAAATAGGCCAGAGGATACAGGGTCGCTCCGCCAAAGGTGTAGCCGCCCAGATTGTCGGAAATGGTCAGACCCGTCAGGGGCGTGATGCCGCTGTTGGTAAGGCTGACCACATACGTGACTGTCCCGCCCGGCTCGTAATTCTCCCGCACCGCCGTTTTTGCGGCGGTCAGGACCTCCCTCAGCTCTCCGGTGACAATATTGGAATTGACGGTGCCGCCGGTATAGGTGAGGGTCGCCATATTCTGAAAGGATGTGGGCATAAAACAAGCCTCCTTAAAATCGCTCAGATTCGCGCGTCTGCGCGTTCCATTCTATGCGCCGGAACAGCACACGGTCCCCCGCCATTCTCTAAAAGCAATAAAAAAAACAGCCCACCTTTGGCACTTTCGGAAAAAATCTGGTTTTGCCGTGGGAAAGCGTTGATTTTTTTCGGGAACCGTGCTATCTTGATAACAAGCGAAATCGTTTTCTTTCGGATGTAGTTTCCACATATCTGTTAACGGACACAGAAAAATCCGTTTGCGCTTTCGCCAACCTTTTCCCCGCAAACCATTTTCTATTTGTACGCTTATCCAAATAATGATCCTAAATATTCATAAGGAGGACGTTTTATGTTTGATCCGAAAACTGTTTCCCTGGGTATTGCTCCCATCGGCTGGTGCAATGACGATATGCCAGAGCTGGGTGCCGAGAACACCTTCCAGCAGACCGTCAGCGAGATGGCTCTGGCCGGCTTCACCGGCTGCGAAATCGGCAACAAGTATCCCACCGACCCCGCTGAGCTGAAGAAGGCTCTGGACCTGCGCGGTATGCGCATCGCCAGCCGCTGGTATTCTTCCTTCATCCTGACCCGTTCCATGGAGGAAGAGGAGAAGGACTTCATCGCCAACCTGGACTTCCTGGAGGCTGTCGGCGCAAATCACATCAACGTCTCCGAGCAGAGCTACTCCATCCAGGGCAAGGTGGACGTGCCCATCCTCACCGGCGGCCACAAGCATGTCATGAACGATGAGGAGTGGGATCGCTTCTGCAAGGGTCTGAACCGTCTGGGCCAGATCGCTTCCGAGCGTGGCTTCAAGCTGTGCTTCCATCATCACATGGGCACCGTGGTCCAGACCAGCGAGGAGACCGACCGCATGATGTCCAACACCGATCCCCGGTATGTGTTCCTCTGCTATGATACCGGCCACTTCACCTTCGCCGGCGAGGACCCCCTGGCCATGCTGAAGAAGTATGTGGACCGCGTGGGCCACGTCCATCTGAAGGATATGCGTCTGCCCGTGGTGGAGGAAGCCCGCAAGAACAACTGGTCCTTCCTGCAGTCCGTCCGCAATGGCGCTTTCACCGTCCCCGGTGACGGCAACGTGGACTTCGATCCCGTGTTCAAGGTGCTCTCCGACGCCGGCTATCAGGGCTGGCTGCTGGTGGAGGCTGAGCAGGATCCCGCCAAGGCCAATCCTCTGGAATACGCCATCAAGGGCCGTACCTACATCCGGGAGCACACCGGTCTGTAAATCGCGCGATGGGAGGGCCCCGGTCCTCCCCACCGCGTTTCCATACCACTTTTTGACATCAAACAGGAGATGTTTCCAATGACTTATTTCAATAAGAACAAGGAACTCAAGCGGGGCTACAACGCCTATATCGACGAATCCACCAACTACATGGGTACCCTGATGAACGTGGGCCTGCTGGTGATGGAGGACGGCGACACCTATACCTACGAAAGCGCCGACCGCGAGGTTGCCATCCTGCTTTTCGAGGGCAAGGTCACCTATGAATACGCCGGCAAGACCGTTGAGGCCGACCGCCCCAACTGCTTCCATCACGAAGCCTACTGCCTGCTGGCTCCCAAGGGCACCAAGATCACCCTGACGGCTCACAGCCACAGCGAGCTTTACATGCAGGACACCCTGAACGAGAAGGATTATGAGCCGGTCATGTACACCCCGGAGACCGTCCAGACCCAGCACGCCGGTTCCAAGGGCGAGCTGATGGGTGCTATGGAGCGTGAGATCAAGACCTTCTTCGACTATGACAACGCCCCCTTCTCCAACATGGTGCTGGGTGAGGTGCTGAACCGTCCCGGCAAGTGGTCCTCCTATCCTCCTCATCATCATCCCCAGCCGGAGGTCTATTTCTACCGTTTCGACTATCCTCACGGCTTCGGCGCCGGTTTTGCCAACGGCGATGTTTACAAGACCGAGCAGAACGGCTGCGCCGTCATCAACCACGGCTTCCACTCTCAGGTGGTGGCTCCCGGCTACGCCATGTGCTACGCCTGGGGTATCCGGCATCTGGAGGGCGATCCCTGGCTGAAGACCCGCATCGACGACAAGGAGCACGAGTGGCTGTGGAAGCCCGATGCCAATGACCACATCTATCCCAATCATTGATCGGAGGTAACAAAAGCATGAAAACTGTCCGTTTGACCATGGCGCAGGCTTTGGTCCGTTTTCTGGAAAATCAGTACATGGAGGTTGACGGTGCACAGCACCGCTTCGTCCGCGGCGTGTTCATCATTCCCGGCCACGGCAACGTGGTGGGTCTCGGTCAGGCGCTGAGCCAGGAGGCCAAGCATCTGGAGGTCTATCAGGGCAAGAACGAGCAGGGCATGGCCCAGGCTGCCGTCGCCTTCGCCAAGCAGATGAAGCGTAAGCAGATCTGCGTTGCCACCTCTTCCGTGGGCCCCGGCGCTGCCAACATGGTCACCGCCTGCGGCACCGCCACCGCCAACAACATTCCCCTGCTGGTGCTGCCCGGCGACACCTACGCCTGCCGTCAGCCCGACCCCGTTCTGCAGCAGGTGGAGCACACCAACTCTCTGGCCACCACCACCAACGACGCTTTCAAGGCCGTCTGCCGCTACTGGGACCGCGTTGTCCGTCCCGAGCAGCTGATGAGCGCTATGATCAACGCCTTCCGGGTGCTGACCGATCCCGCCAACACCGGTGCGGTCTGCGTTGCCATGCCTCAGGACGTTGAGGGTGAGGCCTATGATTATCCCGTGAGCTTCTTCGCCAAACGCGTCTGGCGTCTGGAGCGCCGCCCTGCTACCGAGGCCGCTCTGGCTGACGCTGCCGAAGCCATCCGCAAGGCCAAGCGCCCCATGATGATCTGCGGCGGCGGTGTCCGCTATTCCGAGGCGCACGCCGAGTTCCTGCACTTTGCCGAGACCTTCGGCATCCCCTACGGTGAGACCCAGGCGGGCAAGTCCGCTACCGACTGGCTGCACCCCCTGAACTTGGGCGGCGTGGGCACCACCGGCTGCTCCGCGGCCAACGAGATCGCCCGGAAGGCCGATCTGGTCATCGGCGTGGGCACCCGCTACACCGACTTCACCACCGCTTCCAAGTGGCTGTTCAAGGATACCTGCAAGTTCGTCAACATCAACGTCTCTGAGTTCCAGAGCCTGAAGATGGAGGCTGTCCCCGTGGTGGCTGACGCCAAGGAAGCCCTGCCCCGTCTGGAAAAGCTGCTGGAGGGCTATCAGCCTGCCTACAAGGATGAGGTCAAGGTCGCCAAGGAGAAGTGGATCGATGAGCTGAACCGTCTGGATCACATCACCTTCTCCGATAAGAAGAGCTGGAAGCCGGAGATCAATGACGCCAACGCCGATTCCGCCAAGCGCTTCGCGCAGGACGTCAACGCCCAGCTGACCCAGACCTCTGCTCTGGGCGCCATCAATGCCATGATGAGCGAGGGCGACGTTGCCATTGGCGCCGCCGGCTCTCTGCCCGGCGATATGCAGCGGATGTGGCGTCCCACCGGCGTTGACACCTACAACATGGAGTACGGCTATTCCACCATGGGCTACGAGGTGGCCGGCGCTCTGGGCGTGAAGCTGGCCATCGGCGACAAGCACGAGGTCTATTCCTTCTGCGGTGATGGCAGCTTCAATATGCTCCACGGTGAGCTGATCACCGCCTGCCAGGAGCACAAGAAGATCAACATCTGCCTGTTCGACAACGCCTCCTTCGGCTGCATCAACAACCTGCAGGTTGGCCACGGCAACGTTACGCTGTGCACCGAGCTGCGCTATCGCAATAAGGATGGTCTGTTCGGCAACTTCATGAACATCGACTACGCCAAGGTGGCGGAGGCTTACGGCTGCAAGAGCTACACCGTCCGCACCATGGAAGAGCTGGTGGCCGCCTTCGAGGATGCCAAGAAGGTAAAGAACATCCCCGTCCTCTTCGACATCAAGGTCCTGCCCAAGACCATGACCGACGGCTATTCCTCCTGGTGGCGCGTGGGTGACACCGAGGTGTCCGAACGCAAGGAGAATCTGGCGGCTTATGCCGACCTGCAGGCTCACCTGAAGGAAGTCCGGAAGTACTAAGATCATTTTTGCTTACGAAAACCCATCCAAACTATAAAAAAGGAAGGTTACTAACATGGAAAACGTATTGAAGATCGGCATTATCGGCTGCGGCGCTATCGGCAAGGATCACTGCCGCCGCATCATTGAGACCGTCCCCGGTGCTACCGTTGTGGCCGTGTCCGACTATGTGGCCGCCGCCGCTGATGACACCGCCGCCAAGTACGGCATCAAGTCCTACGGCAATGACTGCGACGGCATGATCAAGGACCCCGAGGTCGAGGCCGTGGTCATCACCTCCATCGACCCCACCCATCATGACTATGTCATGAAGACTCTGGCCGAGGAGAAGTGGTGCTTCTGCGAGAAGCCCCTGAGCCAGAACGCCGCTGACTGCGAGGACATCATCAAGCGCGAGCAGGAGATCGGCAAGCGTCTGGTGCAGGTGGGCTTCATGCGTCACTATGACCGCGGCTATGCCGAGATGAAGCGCATCATCGACTCCGGCGAGATCGGCAAGCCCCTGCTGATCAAGTGCTGCCACCGCAACGTTGCTCAGGGCCCGGGCTTCAAGACCGAGAACGGCGTCACCAACGTGGCCATCCACGAGCTGGACATCTGCCGCTGGCTGCTGGGCGACGAGTATGAGGACGTGCAGTGCGTCAAGGTCCGTCAGAGCTCCAACTCCAACAAGGGCTATGACAACCCCCAGGTCATGCTGATGCGCACCAAGAACGGCTGCTTCATCGACGTAGAAGTTCAGGTTGCTGACGGCTACGGCTATGACATCCAGTGCGAGGTTGTCTGCGAGAACGGCACCGTGAAGCTGCCCGATCCCTACGCTGTGGTCCGCCGCTCTCGTCCCGCCGGTTGGGACAGCGTCCAGCCCGCCGAGTCCATGCCCATCATGACCGACTGGAAGGAGCGCTTCATTGAGGCCTATGATATCGAGTTCTGCAAGTGGGTGGAGTCCGTCCACGCCGGCAAGCTCACCGGCCCCTCCTCTTGGGACGGCTATGTGGCCTGCGTGGCTGGCGACGCTCTGAACGCCTCCCGCGGCACCTCTCAGTTCATGAAGGTGGAGACCATGGAAAAGCCCGAAATGTACAAGTAATCTCACCCCATCCAATATAAAATACGGAGCCTGACCAATGGTCAGGCTCCGTGTTTTATGGTTTTTCGCAAGTGCCGGAGTTTTCTCCGGCGCTTTTGCTTTTTCGATACAAACGCGGTTCAGCGTTCAAACAGCTTCCTCACTCCACTTCTAAGTGAACGGACTTATGAAACTGAGGCTCCACCAAGCCGGGGATCTCCACCGCGTCGGTAAAATACAGATTCTCGACGTACTCTTGCAGCAGGGACACCACATAGGGATGGGGCCGTTCGTCAGGCCGCCGGGCCGCCACCGTCACCACCGCCGTTTTGGGCTGGAGCTTTTCCAGCAGCTTCCGGGAGGTGGAATCGAAGGAGGCATGGTGTGGCACCTTCAGAATGTCACAGGGGGTCAGATTCACGGTCTCCCACACATGGGCATAGGCGTCTCCGCCCAGAACGATCTCCTTGCCGTGGTAATACAGCCGCTGGCGCAAAGAGCACACGTTCATGGATTTGGCCCAGCGCACCAGTTCATATCCGTTCCGCTCTCCGTTGAAGGCCGCGTCATAGATCTCCTTCTGCCGCCGGTACAGGGCCGGTTCGCCGCAGAGGATATCCATTTTCAGGTCCGGCGTCAGCTGGAGGGAAATCGTTTCCGTCCCCGGCACCAATTCAAACTGCTTGATACGGCCGGGGTGGCTTTGTAGCGCCTCGGTAAAGATCTGGAGGCAGAGAAGGGCGCTTCTCGCAGCCTTGGGCAAGTTGTTATCCGGATGGAAGGGGTCCAGCTCCGGGGCATTTTCCGGAGGCAGATAGGTGGTGTAAAACCGGTCGATGGTCACGGCATCCAGCACCCGACCAAGACCGCCGATGTGATCCCGGTGGAAATGCGTGGCCAGAGCCACGTCCAGATGGGTCACGCCCAGTTCCCGGAGAAAATCTCCCGCATAGATCCGCTGAGACCTGGGATCCAGTTCTCCCGGATGATCGTCCCGCACCAGACAGTCATGGCCAAAATCCACCATCAAGGCAAACTTCTGCCGCGTTCCCTCCATCTCCCGAATGAGAATACAGTCTCCGTTGCCTATGTTGATAAAGTCCAAAGCCAGCATACGCAGTCCCCCCCTATGTTGTTGTTACAAAGATACCATACCGCGTGAACGTTTACAACGAAAAGCGGCCCCTGCGTCAGCCAAAATTTTCCTTTGGATTTTGACAGTTTCCACAAGAAACCCGCAGCGGGTATTTTGCCCGCCGCGGGTTCTCTTCGTTTTGATCGGTTTCCCTTGAAAAGTCACGCTTTTCCGTAAATGACCGTCTGCTGCCAGCCGCCGGAGCCTTCCTCCGTCCCGGTGTCTGGCAGGAGATCCGTTTCCGGCTCCGCAGGCGCCTCAGCCGGTGTCTCCGGCGGTGTGGACACGGCCCGGTTCTCCACTGTGATCTTCCGTGCGGTGATCCACTGGGTGCCGCTGCGCCAGTAAACGGTGACGGTGTCCCCCACATTCAGCAGCGGGGCCTCTGGCACCTGGGCGGCGCTGACATACACGGAGAAGCCGCTCTCCCCCTCAAAGCGGAGGTAATAGACGCTGGTCCCCTCAATGACGGCGCTGCGGATCTCGGCGATGGTGCCCTTTGTCTCCCAAAGCTCCTGCTCCTCCGCAGGCACCTCCGCGTCGGCCCGGTCGATGATGCCGTTATTCAGCAGCGTTTTCCGGTAATTTTCCTCACACTGGGCCACGGTCTGCCCCGTCTCCACAATATTGTACTGCTGGACGTTCACCATGGCATACATCTTCACCAGACCGTCCTCGCCCTTCAAAGCCATGAAGTAGGTGGGCTGGTCGGCGATATTCAGCAACAGCGGGAAGGTGGCGGAATAGCGCATCTGCTGGACCTGGCTCTGGGCGGAGCTTTTGGCGGAGGTCTCCGTCGCGCCGGCGCAGGGGTAGAACCGGGTCTCCTTGGTGCGCTGGTTGGTGAGGATAAAGCCGATGTTGGACTGGTCGCTGGTAACGGAGGTCACGCCGGTGTACATATACACATCGTCGTTGATGGCGATATAGTTCCAGCCGTCCGTGGTCAGCGTCACGTCCCGCTGGCCGAAGTAGGCGTTCAGAAAGCCGTTGTGGAACTGGCCGTAGTAGTCATACTGATCCATGATGATGTCGGAGGAGTACAGCCGGTCCACCCAGGTTGGCACGTCCTCGTAATACTGGCTCTCGCCGCTGACGGCGTTCACCAGCACGGCGCCCTTCACGTCCGTACCGCCGAAAAGCCCGATGCGCTTGACGATCCGGGAGCAGACCCAGTAGGGGGTGCCCTCCTCGTCGATCTCAAACACCGGCTCGTCGAACATCATGGTGGGATACTGGAACCGCAGGTGGCGGTAGAGGTTCCGGGAGAAGTGTTCCGCCGTGGTATACTTCATGCCCTCGTCCAGCCGGACCACCTCCGCCTCCTGGGTCACCATGTCGATGACGATATAGGCAGGCAGGCCGTTGGAGCGGTTGGTGAACCACTTGATGAGGTCTCCGTAGGCAAGGCTCGTGACCCGCACGGGGCGGCCCTTATAGTTGATCTGGGTGTAGTTGGGCAGGATCTCAAACTGAGACACCATATCCGCCAGCTCACCCAGCTTCCGGCTGCCAAGCCGGGCGGCGGAGTCGCTGTCCAGCATAGGGATCTGGTCATAGCGGATCTCCTCCACCTCCGTGACGAAGTCACCGGTGGTCAAGGGCAGCAGCTTGCTGTAGGCACCGGCCCGCAGCACCACCCAAGAGGAAAGGGAGCCAATGGCGATGGCTGCGATCATGGCGATCACCACGAAGAAGGGTATGGTGCACTGCTTTTTCACAAAGCCGAGATACCCTCTCGCACCGGTGCCCTGGAATCCGGAGGTCAGGACAGCGCAGCCGCAGTACACGGCGCACAGCAGGAACACAAAGAAGTAAAATTCCTCCGCATGGGGGTTCAGGGCGGGCAGCTCCACATAAAAGTACACCAGCCCCACCAGTGCCGTCACGGCGATGTTGATGAGGGTGCGGGTCACGGGAGTGCCGATGGGCTTCCGGGGCTTACGCTCCCGCTGAGGGCGCTCGCCCCCCTGTCCGAAATCTCCGGGGTTGAAGCCGCCGAAATTGAAGGTAAAGGGCATAGGGTTTGCCTTCCTTTCCAAAAGTTATCAAAACTGATACAAATTTATCATACCCGAAAAGTATGAACAAATCAAGGCCGCCCGCCGGCGTTGGGCCAAAAGGCCCCTCTGCCGCCGAACGCGGCAGAGGGACCTTGATTTTATTGGAAGGGCCGTTACTTGGTGACGACCAACTTGTCGTCCTCCACAGCCAGCTTGGCGGTGTCGCCGGTCTTGAGGGTGCCATCCAGCATCTTCTCGGCCACAGCGTCCTCCACCTTGCTCTGGATGGCCCGGCGCAGGGGACGGGCACCGTACTTGGGGTCGAAGCCCTCCTTGGCCAGTTCCTTCACCGCCTCGTCGGAAGCGTCCAAATGGATGTCCATGGTCTCCATACGGTCCGCCACGGTCTTGAGCATCCGGCGGGCAACCTCCTCAATATTCTGCTCAGTGAGAGCGCGGAACACGATGATATCGTCGATCCGGTTCAGGAACTCCGGGCGGAAGGTCTGGCGCAGCTCGGCCAGAACGGTCTCCTTGGCCTGTGCATAGGCCGCGTCGGCATCCGCCTCGGCCTTCTTGTCATCAGCGTCGAAGCCCAGCTTGGCGCCGGCAGCGGTCAGTGCCTTGGCGCCGATGTTGCTGGTCATGACGATAACGGTGTTCTTGAAGTCTACGGTGCGACCCTGAGAGTCGGTGATCCGGCCATCGTCCAAAATCTGAAGCATGATGTTCCAGACGTCCTCGTGGGCTTTTTCAATTTCATCGAACAGCACCACGGAGTAGGGCTTACGGCGCACCTTCTCCGTCAACTGACCGCCCTCATCATGGCCCACATAGCCGGGAGGGGAACCAATGAGGCGGGATACTGTATGCCGCTCCATGTATTCGGACATATCGATCCGGATCATGGCGTTCTCGTCACCGAACATGGCCTCTGCCAGAGACTTGCACAGCTCCGTCTTGCCCACGCCGGTGGGGCCCAGGAACAGGAAACTGCCGATGGGACGCTTGGGGTCCTTCAGACCCACACGGCCACGGCGGATGGCCCGGGCCACGGCCTTCACAGCCTCGTCCTGACCCACCACACGCTTATGAAGGATATCCTCCATGTGCAGCAAGCGCTGGCCCTCGTCCTCTGTCAGACGGGTCACAGGGATACCGGTCCAACCAGACACCACAGCGGCGATGTCCTCCGCGTTGACGTCCCGGTGCTCCTGATTATTCTTGCGGCGCTTGTCACGCTCGATCTCCACCTGCTCCTTGTAGTCCTTCTCGATGTCCCGCAACTGGGCGGCCTTCTCAAAGTCCTGGGCGTTGATGGCGGCGTCCTTGTCCTTGGACAGGGCGTTGATCTTCTCCTCCAGGCTCTTCAGCTCCTCGGAGGGTTCCTCCTGCTCCATCCGCACCCGGCTGGCGGCCTCGTCCATCAGGTCGATGGCCTTGTCGGGCAGGAATCGGTCATTGATATACCGGGTGGACAGCTCCACGGCGGCCTTCAATGCCTCGTCGGTGATGTGCAGCTTGTGGTGCTGCTCATACTTCTCCCGCAGGCCCTTCAGGATCTCCAGCGTAGCATCCTGACTAGGCTCGCCCACCGTCACCGGCTGGAACCGGCGTTCCAGAGCGGCGTCCTTTTCGATATACTTGCGATATTCGTTCAGGGTGGTGGCACCGATGATCTGGATCTCACCGCGGCCCAGCGCGGGCTTGATGATGTTGGCGGCGTCCACAGCGCCCTCGGCGGAGCCTGCGCCCACGATGGTGTGCAGCTCATCGATGAAGAGGATGATGTTGCCGTTCTTCTGAACCTCCTGCATCACCTTCTTGATACGCTCCTCAAATTCGCCCCGGTACTTGGTGCCGGCCACCATGCCGGAAAGGTCCAGAGACAGGAGCTTCTTATCCAGCAGGTTTTCCGGCACATCGCCCATGGCGATCTTCCGGGCCAGGCCCTCGGCGATGGCAGTCTTGCCCACGCCGGGTTCACCGATCAGGCAGGGGTTGTTCTTGGTGCGGCGGGACAGGATCTGGATGACCCGCTGGATCTCGTCATCACGGCCGATGACAGGGTCCAGCTTGCCAGTCCGGGCATCCGCCGTCAGATCACGGGTGAACTCTGCCAGCGTCTTGCTGCCCTTGCCGTCCTCCTTGGCGGAACCGGCAGCCGGAGTACGGCTGTCGCCGCTCTGGGCTGCTCTGGGCGCGGCGGTGAGCTTCTTCATCAGCGCGGTATAGAGCTGACGGGCGTCCACACCGGCGGACCGCAGAATACGGACTGCCATGTTGTTGCCCTCCCGCAGGATACCGGCCAGCAGATGCTCGGTGCCGATGTAGGCGTAGCCGCCCCGGATGGAATCCTCCATGGCGATCTCCACAACGTGCTTGGCGCGAGGGGTCAGACCCTGAGCGGGATTGCCGCCGGGAAGACCGGCGCCGACGCTTTTCCGAACCATTTCCGTCAGCAGGTCGTCGGTCAGGCCCGCCTCCGTCAGGACGGTGTGGGCCATGCCCTCGTCCTCACGCATCAGGCCCAGCAGCAGGTGTTCCGTTCCCACATAGCCGTGACCCAATTCGCCTGCGGCCTCTTGTGCCAGCCGCAGGGCTTCCTCCGCAGTGGGAGTAAATTTATTTTCATTCATAATTCAATACCTCTTTTATTCTGGGGTGTGCGTTTTGTTTGAACGCGCCTGTTAAGCGCTTTCCTTGCCGTCCTTGTGGGACTCCTTGGCCTCCTTGTGGGCCTCCTCCAGCTTGTGGATCTCGTCCCGCAGCTGGGCGGCCCGCTCGAAGTTCTCCTCGTGGATAGCCTTCTTCTGCTCCAGCTTCAACGCATTCAGCTGACGCAGATAGGAGAACCGGCTCTGTTCCTCATGGCTCATGAGGTCATCCTTCTTTTCCTCCTTGACCTCCTGCACCGGCGCTGCGCCGATGGCGGGCATGGCGTCGAAGAAATCATCGAAGGGGCTTTCCAGCATCCGGTTCATCCGGCCCAGCAGGGAGGGCATGGGGCTGAAGAAATCTCCGAAGAAATCATCGCCGCCGAAAAAGCTGTCCATCATGGACGGCCGCCGCGCAAAGAGCTTCTGGGTGTAGCCCAGCTTCTCCGCACACGCCTGACAAAGATGGTGCTCCTCGGTCCTGCCGTTGATATTGCTCCGGTAAACGAAGGTAACTTCATTCTTACCGCAATTCTCGCATTTCATAATCAATTCCTCCTTGAGACTGTATATAAATTTTTTATTTAACTGTATTGTGTGCTCTCACAGACACTACACCTGTAATATGAGTACCTGCTTGAGAATATCCGCCCGAACGGCGTCCCGCTTTTCTCGCGGTACCTGCCCCAGCGCCTTGTCCCCCACGGCTGTGAGAATCGTCTGACCCAAGGCTCGGTCCATAGCGCCGGACTGTACCAGGTTGCTGAGGATTGCCCGTGCGGAGGACAGGTCCACACTGCCGCCCAGCGAATTGATGACGTGCATCAGAAGTGTCTCACGGTCCACCCGCACCCGTGTGATGCGGATATAGCCGTTGCCGCCCCGGCGGCTTTCCACGATATAGCCCCGCTCCGGTGAGAACCGGGTGGACATTACGTAATTAATCTGACTGGGTACGCAGTTGAACCGCTGCGCCAGATCGCTGCGCTGAACCTCCAGCACACCGTTCTCAGCGGTGTCCAGACTGTCCTGCAGGAAGCTGGCAATCAAATCCGAAATACCCATGTAACTCGTCCTTTCTTCAATAGTCTATTTGACTTTGACTATCTTTAACCTTTTGTTTGATTGTAGTATAGCACCTCCGTTTCAAATGTCAATAGGTAATTTTGACTTTCTTTGACTATTTGTGTAAACAGTTTGTGAACGCCATTTTCACTCACATTTCTCTATTACAGTTTAAGTACTCTAACCGCAGAAAAGCATGGCTTATTTATCGGTTTTTTTGATTTTTGTGACATTTTAACACTTTT
>ENA-UPWM01000403-UPWM01000403.1-human-gut-metagenome-genome-assembly--contig:-NODE-403-length-18286-cov-28.599649_pt1 | contig 18286 bp, 18 predicted proteins | sample MGYA00250051_ERZ773379 | MGnify/ENA primary metagenome ERZ773379 (study PRJEB29103, sample SAMN06112020) | human gut metagenome | biome: human gut; feature: ankylosing spondylitis patient; material...
CTTTGACGGCAAGGCCTACCCCATGGAGACCCACGGCTTTGCCGACCTGTGCGCATGGGAAGTGGACAGCGTTGGCCCGGACGGCGTGACGCTGGCACTGGAGTCCACCCCGCTGACCAAGTTCCTGTACCCGTTCGATTTCACCCTGCTGCTCAACTATAATCTGGAGGGCAACAAGGCACTGGTCAGTCTGACCGTCATCAACGAGGGCAACACCGATATGCCCTTCAGCTTTGGCTACCACCCCTACTTTACCGCCTCCAAGCTGGAGAACGTGGAATTCGACATCAAGTGCGCCACCTGCTCCGACAACGCCAAGGGCGAGCAGCCCGCAGCCCCGGAAAAGATCACCCTCACCCGCAAGGAGGGCGCAGACAACTCTGTCCGTCTGCTGACCGGCGTGCAGTTCCCCATGACCCTGACCGACAAGGGCAACGGCCACAAGGTGACCGTAGACGCCGATGAGACCTTTGAAAACGGCGTGCTGTGGCAGCAGGATGCCGAGAGCTTCGTCTGCATGGAGCCTTGGAACGGCTGGGCCAACAGCGTGAACGAGGACGGAAAGCACGAGGTGCTGGAGCCGGACGAGGCCATGACCAGCGAGTGGAGTATCACCATCGAGAAGGTCTGAGACTGATTTGAAATGCGCGCCGCGCTGCTTTGCGCATAGTCAGCGGAAAAATTATTCTTAATTTGGGGCTCAGGAAAGTCTGCGGAGCTTGTCGGGGCAAAGCCCCTCCATCTGCTTGCGCAGACCGCTCTGCCGCTTAAAAGCCTCACTGGGGCTTTTATTGCTGCGCAAACGCGGACTTTCCTGAGCCCATTTTTCACGGGAAAGGAGCACTCTTCTCAGGATGGTGCAAAGCTTTTGATTTCAGTAAAGAAAATTTAGCACGCTGACCCGCAGTGCCGCGCTTTCGCAGAAAGCGGCGCTGCGAATGCCGTTTTCAGCCACGACCCACCTGTGAAAATGGAATACCGGAGCGTCCGCAGACGCTCCGGTATTCCGAAATTATAAATATTTTTTCCTTAGCTTATGCCCAGAGCGCAAGCGGAGGGCATTCAAAATCGTCCCGCCGGAAAGCGGAACGGCTCTTAATGGCAATTGCCGGCGCAGCCGCCCTTGTCGGCGTGGCAGGCGTGAGAGCCGCAGCTGTGGCTCTCCTCGTGGTCGTGGTGGGTGCAGCGGGCGTTGGGGTCAAAGACCAGCGTGCCGGCAAGATAAGCCGCCGCAGCGCTGTCGGCCTCGCCGGTGATGCCGCCGCACAGCCGGATACCGGCCTGTGCCAGTGCCATCTGTGCCCCGCCGCCAATGCCGCCGCACAGCAGCACGTTCACGCCGTTGCGCACCAGAAAGCCCACCAGCGCGCCGTGTCCCTGCCCGTCGGTGGAGACCACCTCGGCACCGGTGATGCGGCCCTCCTCGGCGGTGTACAGCTTGAACTGCGCAGAGTGGCCGAAGTGCTGGAATACCTGACCGTTTTCATAAGGAATTGCGATCTTCATACTAAAAACTCCTCCCTGTGTACGAGATTTTCTATCCCTATTCTAACAGATTGCGCTGAAATAGGGAAGGGCACCCGCGGTTTTTGTGCCTTTTGGGGCGGAAAACATAGCCGGTATGTAAAAATGATATCAGAAACTGCTGCAAAATGTATTATAATAGAGCCCGAAAAGAGGGTACAAGTATGAAAACAAAGCATCACGGACAAATGTCCGAGTCCTTTCTTACGGCGGTGTTCCTTTCGCTGTCCGGCGGCTTGCAGGATGCCTACACCTATCTGTTCCGGGGCAAGGTGTTTGCCAATGCCCAGACCGGCAATATCGTGCTGCTGAGCGCCAATATCATGGATGGCCGGTGGGACAAGGTGCTGCACTATCTGGTGCCTTTGTGCGCCTTTGCGCTGGGGGTGCTGGCTGCGGAAAAAATGCGGGAGCACTTTCAGGCAATGCAGCGGCTGCACTGGCGGCAGCTGGTGGTGCTGGGCGAGGTGCTGCTGCTGTTCGCGGTGGGCTTTCTGCCGCAATCGCAGAACCTGCTGGCCAACGCCATCGTTTCTTTTTCCTGCGCCATGCAGGTGCAGGCTTTCCGCAAGGTGAACGGCTACGCCTTTGCCAGTACCATGTGCATCGGCGACCTGCGCAGCGGCGTGGAGGCCTTTTGCATCTGGCGCAAGACCCACGAGCCCCGCGCAAAGGACAGAATGGTGCGCTACTTCGGCATCATATTCCTGTTCGCGCTGGGGGCAGGACTGGGCAGCAAGAGCGCGGCGCAGCTTGGTGGCAGAGCCATCTGGATCTCCTGCTGCTTTTTGCTGGTCAGCTTTGCGCTGATGTTCATCCGGGAGGAACTGGAAGAGAACCCGATCATCGAAAAAGATCTGACCGCCATCCGGCAGGAGACCCGGGAGATCGACCGCACCCTGAAGCAGGAACTGCAGGAGGAGCAGCGGGAACTGAAACAGAGCGCCCGGAAATAACAAAAAAGGGGCTGTTGCACATCATTGGTGCAGCAGCCCCTTTTGGCTGAAAGCTGTCGGAACAAAAGGCTTCCCCCGTTCGGGGGAAGCCTTTAGCGGAACCTGTTAAGCTTGCAGCTGTGCAATAACACCCGGAGGGTCGGCTTTATTTGTGTTCCGTGCTCCGAGCCCCGGCTTTGGTCAGCAGCTGCTGGAACTTGCGGGCGGCGGTGTTCAGCGGCCGGTGATGGTCGTAGACAAGGCAGATGGAGCGGGAGGGGATGATCTCCTGCAAGTGCAGCTGCACCAGCTCTCCGCTGGCCAGCAGGGGTGCTGCCATGGGCTCCGGCATAAAGGCCAGGCCCAACTCGCTTTTGACCAGCGTGAGCATCTGGTCGGTGGTGGCGGCTTCGGTGTCCGGCTTCAGCACCGCGTCGTGCTCCAGAAAGAACTGCCGGTAAAAGCTGCGGGTCATGCTCTCCTCGTTCAGGCAGATCAGGGGATAACCGGCCAGTTCCTTCAGGTTCAGGGTCTGGCTGGCCAGTGCCGTAAAGGTCCTGCCGCCCACAAGGACTTCGTAAAAGGACATCAGCTCTACCATTTTCAGCCCGTTTTCCACCTCTGCGGGGGTGGTCACGATGGCAAAATCTACCTCGCCGTTGCGTACCGCCTGCACCGCCTGCGGGGTGGAGTGGTTGGAGATGCGTAGCCGGATGCCCGGGTACTCGGTGTGGAAAGCGCGCAGCTTTTCGGACAGGTAGATGTTCAAAGCGGTCTCGGTGGTGCTGATGCTGATGGCACCGTGCTCCAGCGTGGCGGTGGCGCTCAGTTCCTCCTCGGCATCCTGTATCTGCACCGCTGCTGAGGCAATGCGGGAATACAGTAGCTCTCCCTCCGGCGTTAAGGTGACGCCACGGTTGGAGCGGATGAACAGCACGCAGTTCAGCTGGCTTTCCAGCCGGTTCATGGCGTGGGTGATGTTGGGCTGATTATTGCCCAGCACCCGCGCCGCGCGGGTAAAGTTCTGATACTTTGCCACATAGTAAAAGATTTTGTAGTATTCCCAGTCCACATACATGGGTGCAGCCTCTCTTTCCTGTCGGGCTTCCGGCGCGGCCTGCGGCAGAAGCGGCTTTATGCTCTTCTTGTATCATAGCACGGCGCGCCGGAATTGCAAGCGCTTTTTACGGTGCGGCTGTGCCGGATGCGGGCAGCAGCCTCTGCAATGTAAAAAACATATTGCTGCTATACACAGGATACTTTTTACATATTCTCTGCACGCTCGTATAATAAACATCGCGAACAGGAAACAAGAATGAAAAGAAGGTAAATGAAGTTTATGCTGACCGCTGTTACTGGAATCAACTGGGGCGATGAGGGCAAGGGCCGCGTCATCGACCTGCTGGCCGAAAATGCCGATATCGTTGCGCGCTATCAGGGCGGCAACAATGCCGGTCATACCGTTGTGACCGAGAAGGGCAAGTTCATCCTGAACCTGCTGCCCTCCGGCATCCTGCACCCGGAGGTGACCTGCGTGCTGGGCACCGGCATGGTGATCGACCTCGAGCATCTGGCCGGGGAGATGGAGGCCATCGAGGCGCGCGGCGTGAAGGTGGAGCCGGAGAACCTGAAACTCTCCGATAAGGCTACCATCTCCATGCCGTGGCACAAGGTACAGGACGGGCTGGAAGAGGACCGCCTTGCCAAAAAGGGCAGCGCGTTCGGCTCTACCCGGCGCGGCATTGCTTACGCTTACAGCGACAAGTACCGCAAAAAGACCCTGCGTCTGGGCGACCTTTTGCATCTGGACGAGGAGCGCACCCAGAACCGTCTGCACATGATCCTGGACGCCAAAAACATGGAGCTGGCGGGCTGCTATCATCAGGAGCCCATGAGCTACGATGCCCTGCTGAACTGGTGCAGGCAGCAGGCAGCGTACTTTGCGCCCTTCATCTGTGATGTGGGCGCTTTCTTGCAGCAGGCGCACGACAGCGGCAAGCGCATCGTACTGGAAGCGCAGCTGGGCGCAATGCGGGATATCGACTACGGCATCTTCCCGTTCACTTCCAGCTCCAACACGCTGGCGGCCTACGCGCCGCTGGGTGCGGGCATCCCGAACTGCAAGCTCGACCATGTGGTGGGTGTGCTGAAGGCCTACTCCACCTGTGTGGGCGCTGGCCCCTTTGCGGCAGAGAACGCAATGGGCGAGGCGTGGAACGAAAAGCTGCGCAAGGCCGGCGGCGAGTACGGCGCAGCCACCGGCCGTCCCCGCCGGGTGGGCCCCTTTGACTGCGTTGCCAGCCGCTACGGCCTGCAATGTCAGGGCGCGGATAAGATCGCGCTGACCAAGCTGGACGTGCTGAGCAGCATGAAGCAGATCCCGGTCATCACCGGTTACAAGCTGGACGGCGTGGAAGTCCCCCGCTTCGACACCCTGTCCGACCTTGACCGTGTGCAGCCGGTGGTCACGCTGCTGCCCGGCTGGAACAAGGATATCTCCGGCTGCCGCAGCTGGGCAGAGCTGCCCAAGGAAGCCAAGGCCTATGTGGAGTTCCTTGAAAAGCAGCTGGGGCACGAGATCCAGTTCGTTTCCACCGGCGCAGAGCGCGAAAAGTTTGTGCTGAAGGGAGAATGGCTGTGAGACATTTTATTGAGCCCGGCAGCTTTTCTCTGGCTGAGCAGCTGGCACTGCTCGACCTTGCCGACCGGATGGAGGCCGACCCCGCGCCCTACGCCCACCTGTGTGATGGCCGCATTCTGGCCACTTTGTTCTACGAGCCCAGCACCCGCACCCGCCTTTCCTTCGAGTCCGCCATGCTGCGGCTGGGCGGCAAGACGCTGGGCTTTGCTGGGGCGCAGCTTTCCAGCGCCAGCAAGGGCGAAACGGTGGCCGATACTGCCCGTGTGGTGAGCAACTATGCAGACGTCATTGCCATGCGCCACCCCAAGGAGGGCGCACCGCTGCGGGCGTCCATGTATGCGCGGGTGCCGGTCATCAATGCAGGCGATGGCGGCCACGCCCACCCCTCTCAGACCATGATCGACCTGATGACCATTCGCCAGCGCAAGGGGCGGCTGGATCATTTGACCATCGGCTTCTGCGGCGACCTCAAGTTCGGCCGGACGGTGCACTCCCTCACCGCCGCGCTGAGCCAGTTCGAGGGCAACCGGTTCGTGTTCATCTCGCCGGAGGAGCTGCGCATCCCGCAGTACGTCAAGGACGAGACCCTGACTCCGCTGCATCAGAACTATAAAGAGACCGCCGACCTTGAGGCCGAGCTGCCCGGGCTGGACGTACTGTACATGACCCGCATCCAGAAGGAGCGCTTTTTCAACGAGGAGGACTATCTGCGGTTGAAGGGCTGCTATGAACTGGACGAAAAGCTGCTGCAGATGGCACCGCCCACCATGCCGGTGCTGCACCCGCTCCCCCGCATTGATGAGATCAAGCCGGACGTGGACAACGACCCCCGTGCCGCTTATTTCGATCAGGTGCATAACGGTGTGTATATCCGCATGGCCATTATACTGGCGCTGCTGGGTATCCCCGACCCGCTGACCGGAAAAAAGGTATTGGAAAGTTTATAAATTGGAAACAGGGCTGCTGCACAAAGCAATGTGCAGCAGCCCTGTTTTTGCGTTTGGTGCTTCATGAAATGAAAATTTTTCCCGCTACCCCCGCAGCGGCGGGTCTGGCACAAAAATCATGGTGCCCCGGGCGGAAAAAAGCAGCTGCGGCATCATGCAGCTGTACCCCAGCCACAGCACCGCCAGAATGCACAGCACCAGCAGCACCCGGCGCAAAAGCACCGGGTGCCGGGCGGGGGGATGTCGTTTTCTGCGGTCGCGCTGCATAGGCTGTGCCCTCCTTTTTCAAGGCTCTGCCCAGCTTATGCCGCAGCAGAAAGAATTGTGCACCGGCGGGGTTTGTGGTAAGATAACAGGGAAGAACCACGGAGGAACTGCTTATGCTGACCATTACACTGCTGGGCACGGCTGCCACCATGCCGCTGCCAGAGCGCGCCCTGACCGCCGCAGTGGCGGAGTGCGGCGGGCACAGCCTGCTGCTGGACTGCGGCGAGGGCACCCAGACCGCCGCCCGCCGCGCCGGGGTGAACCTGATGCGCGCAGACGCCATCTGTCTGACCCACTATCACGGGGATCATATCTTTGGTCTGCCCGGGCTTTTGCAGACCCTTGGGGCGCAGGGGCGCACTCGTCCGCTGGTGCTGCTGGGGCCGGAGGGGCTTTTGGAGGTCTGGCGGGCAGTGTATGCCCTGACCGGGCCGCTGCCCTACGCAGTAAAGCCGCTGGTCTGCCGCGCCGGGCAGCCTGTGGCGCTGGATGCTCTTTCGGATGGATGGCCCGCCGGGGCAACGCTGCTGCCGGTGGCAACAAAGCACCGGGTGCGCAGTCTGGGCTACCGGCTGGAGTTGCCCCGGGCGGGTAGGTTCGACCCGGAAAAGGCGCGGGCGCTGGGCGTACCGGTGACCCAGTGGCGGCTTTTGCAGCGGGGACAGGCTGTCCCGCTGGCAGAGCGTATGGTGCAGCCCGCCGAGGTGCTGGGCGCACCCCGCAAGGGGCTGCGGTTCGTCTTTTCCGGCGACAGTGCGCCCTGCCCGGCGCTGGAACAGGCAGCGCAGGGGGCAGACCTTCTGCTCTGCGATGCCACCTATGCCCTGCCGGAGCAGCAGGAGCAGGCCGCGCAGTGGGGGCACAGCACCTTTGGTCAAAGCGCGGCGCTGGCAGCAAAGGCTGGTGTAAAGCGGCTGTGGCTGGTGCACTATTCCCCCATGATCACCGACCCGGAGGAGCATCTTGCACAGGCGCAAAGCATCTTCCCGGCGGCAGAATGCGGCTTTGACGGCAAACGCATCACCCTGCATTACGAGGAGAACGAGGAATGAAGCTGACACTTGACCCCGGGGCGGCCGCTCTGCTGGACACCCTGCACGCGGCGGGCTACGCAGCCTATGCCGTGGGCGGCTGCGTGCGGGATAGCCTTTTGGGGCGCACCGCCCACGACTGGGACCTGTGCACCAGCGCCCTGCCGCAGCAGGTAATGGAGTTGTTCGGGGCAGAGCAGTGCATCCCCACCGGCTTGCAGCACGGCACGGTCACCATCAAATACGGCGGGCAGCTGTACGAAACTACCACCTTCCGCACCGAGGGCAGCTATACCGATGGACGTCACCCGGACGAAGTGCAGTTCGTACCGGATGTGCGGGAGGATCTTGCCCGGCGGGATTTTACCATCAACGCGATGGCATATAATGAAGCCGAGGGGCTGGTAGACCCCTTTGGCGGGCAGGCAGATTTGCAAAACGGTCTGCTGCGGGCGGTGGGTGAGCCGCAGCAGCGGTTTACCGAGGATGCGCTGCGCATTCTGCGGCTGTACCGCTTTGCCGCAAGGTTCGGCTTTGCACTGGACGCAGCCACCGCCCGGGCGGCGCGGCAGCTGGCACCGCACTTGGACTGCATCTCTGCCGAGCGCATTCAGGAGGAACTGGCAAAGCTGCTGGCTGCCCCGCAGCCGGGGGCGTATCTGGAACCCGCCGTGCTGGCGGTGGTGTTGCCGGAGTTGACCCCGGAAAGCCTGACCGCCGCAAAGCCGGTGGTGGATGCCTGCCCGGCGGGGGAAGAAAACCTGCCGGTGCGCTGGGCGGCGCTGCTGGGCGCTTTGGGCGAGACCGCCACCCGCCGGGTGCTCAAGCGGCTGCGCTGCTCCAACGCCTGCATCGAGGAGACCGCGGTATTGGTGCGGGAAACGGCAGAGCAGGGCGTGTGCGGGAGCTTTCTCCTCGGACACGAATCGGGCCATTCCATCGCCCGCCCTACTGCCTGCGGCAGCAGGGTCCCACCCCAGCGGACGGTCCTCGGAGAAACTCCCGCACACGCGGGAGAGGTTGCCATCCGGCAGCTTTTAGGGCGGTACGGGCTGTGCACCGTGGAGCGGCTGTGTGCGCTGTGTGCGGCGCTGCACCCGCAAGCTGCCCCGGCTTGCGCCCTTGCGGCGCAGCGGGCACGGCAACTGGAAGCGGACGGCGTATGCTGCCGGGTGAGCCAGCTGGCGGTGAACGGACGCGACCTGATGGCAGCGGGCATCCCGGCAGGGCCTGCGCTGCGCCGGGTGCTGGAAGCATTGCTGGACGGCGTCATCCGCGCAGAATATCCCAACGAAAAACCGGTGCTACTGGCTGCGGCGCAGAAAATTATAGCGTCTTGACAAGCGGTTTATGCTGCGGTAGTATTATACTACTGCTTTAGTATGTTGAACCCATAAAAGGAGAATCTATGACCACTCAGAACCCTGCAAACCGTCCCCGCGCCCTCATTGCCATGAGCGGCGGCGTGGACAGCTCGGTGGCGGCCTGCCTGATGCAGCAGGCAGGCTACGACTGCACCGGCATCACCATGCGGCTCACCCACAACGAAACGCTGGGACAGCCCGGCTACCAGACCTGCTGCTCGGAAAAGGATATCGAGGACGCCGCCGAGGTGGCCTTTGCACTGGATATGCCGTATCAGGTGCTGGATTTCACCGCCGATTTCCGGGCGCAGATCATTGAAAAGTTTATCCGCGTCTACGAGACGGGCGGCACCCCCAACCCCTGTATCGACTGCAATAAATATATGAAGTTCCGCCACCTGCTGGACTGGGCGGAAGAACACGGCATGGAGTATGTGGTCACTGGCCACTACGCCCGGGTGGAGCAGGACGCAGAAACCGGCCGCTGGCTGCTGAAAAAGGGCTTGGACGAGGGTAAGGATCAGAGCTATGTGCTATATAACCTCACGCAGGAGCAGCTGGCGCATATCCGTCTGCCGCTGGGTGCGCTGCACAAGACTGAGGTACGAGAGATCGCGCAGGAGCACAGCTTTATCAACGCCCAAAAGCACGACAGTCAGGATATCTGCTTTGTGCCGGACGGCGACTATGCCCGCTTTATGGAGCAGTTTACCGGCAAGCACTACCCCGCCGGAGATTTTCTGGATCGGAGCGGCAAGGTGGTGGGTACCCACAGCGGCGCAGTGCGCTACACGCTGGGACAGCGCAAGGGGCTTGGTCTTGCGCTGGGCGCACCGGTGTACGTCTGCGGCAAGGATATGCAGGCCAATACCGTCACCGTCGGGCCGGAAAGCGAACTGTTTGACCGCATCGTCTACGCAGAGGATGTGAACTGGATCGCCATCCCGGCGCTGACCGGGCCGCTGCGGGTCACTGCCCGCACCCGGTATCATCAGGCCGAGCAGCAGGCCACCGTTTATCCCGCAGAAAACGGTTTCCGACTGGAATTTGACCAGCCCCAGCGTGCCCCCACCCCGGGGCAGGCTGCCGTGCTGTATCAGGGCGATGTGGTGCTGGGCGGCGGCACCATCACCCGCGTAGAAAAGTAAGGAGAACAAAATGCAGGATCAATATTCCCGCACCCAGCTGCTGCTGGGTGCAGAGGCTATGGAAAAGCTGCACCACGCCCGGGTGGCAGTGTTTGGCATCGGCGGCGTGGGCGGCTACACGGTGGAGGCGCTGGCACGCAGCGGCGTGGGCGCACTGGATCTGATTGACGACGATAAGGTCTGTCTGACCAACCTCAACCGTCAGATCATCGCCACCCGCAGCACGGTAGGGCAGTATAAGGTGGATGTGGCAGAACAGCGCATCCACGACATCGACCCCAACATCAAGGTGACCACCCACCGGTGCTTCTTTGGCCCGGAGACGCAGGACGATTTCGATTTTACCCAGTACGACTATGTAGTGGATGCCATCGACACCGTTACCGGCAAGCTGGCGCTGGTGATGAAGTGCAAGGAAGCGGGCACCCCCATCATCTGCTCTATGGGCGCAGGCAACAAGATGGACCCCACCCGCTTTGAGGTGACCGACATCTACAAGACCTCTGTCTGCCCGCTGGCCAAGGTGATGCGTACCGAGTGCCGCAAGCGCAAAATCAAGCACCTGAAGGTAGTCTACTCCAAAGAGCCTGCCATGACCCCCATCGAGGACGACTCCATCAGCTGCAAGAACCACTGCATCTGCCCCCCGGGCACCCAGCGCAAGTGCACCGCACGGCGCACCGTGCCGGGCTCCAACGCCTTTGTGCCTTCGGTAGCCGGTCTGATCATCGGCGGCGAGGTCGTCAAGGACCTTGTGGGCTTTGTACCGCTGAAGGGGTAAGGATACCAAAAACCACCGGCATCTGCAAAAATGTGCAGATGCCGGTGGCTTTTTTGCACGCAGCAACGTTCCATAACATAAAATTGCAACCAATTTGCAATTTGGTATTGCAATTGGGAAGCATATCGTGTATAATCTTCCCTGCACGAAAATGCAAACTGATTGCAAATTATTGAGAGACGACCCCCTGCGGGTCTTTGGAGCGATTATTTATGGAACTGTTTCTGGATGTTCTGGGCGAAACTCTGGTGGATACCGCCAAGATGCTGTCCTTTCTGTTTCTGGCCTATCTGCTGATCGAGTATATCGAGCACCGCCACGGCGAGCGCATCGAGGCGCTGCTGGCAGGCGGCGGGCGCTGGGGTGCTGTGCCGGGCGCGGTACTGGGCTGTGTGCCGCAGTGCGGCTTCTCCGCCATTGCGTCCAACTTCTACGCTTCCCGGGTCATCACGCTGGGCACACTGATGGCAGTGTACCTTGCCACCAGCGATGAAGCCATCCCGCTGCTGGTGTCCATGCCCGCCTACTGGGATAAGCTGGCCGTCCTGATGGTCATCAAGGTGCTGTACGCCATCGTGGTGGGCTTTGTGCTGGACTTTGTGCTGCGGGGCGTGCTGCCCAAAGGCCTGCGGGGCGGCTACACCGGCCATGCGGACGAGGTGGACTGCCACGAGGAGCACAGCGATGCCGAGGGCAACGAAAAGCCCATCTGGCAGGCGGCGCTGCGCCACACGCTGGAGATCTTTGTGTTCATCTTCGCTTTCGGTCTGGTGTTCGGCATGATCGTGGAAGGCGTGGGCGAGGACGTGTTCGCCGAGATGCTGGGCGGTATGGGCTTCTTCCAGCCGGTGGTAGCGGCTCTGGTGGGCTTGATCCCCAACTGCGCCGCCAGCGTGCTGCTGACTCAGCTGTATGTGGAGGGTGCGCTGCGCTTTTCCAGCCTTGTGGCGGGGCTGTGCACCGGTGCGGGTGTGGGTCTGGCAGTGCTGTGGCGCGCCAACCCCTCGTGGAAGCAGAACCTCTTCATCACCGGCCTGACATGGGCCGCCGGTGCCTTTGTGGGCGTGGCCATGCAGGTGGTCGTGGCGGTGTTTGCCTGATAAGGAAAATATTTTGGATTTCGGGACAGTGGGATGCCTGCGGGTATTCTGCTGTCCCATTTTTCTTTTCTCCCTCTCCCGCTGGACTTTGAAATGTGTTATACTGGGAGAAAACGATGCACACAGGAGAGATGACCATGCAATATAAGATTCTGGCAAGCGATTACGACAACACGCTGATGCCCTTTGGCGAAGCAAAGCCCCGCCCGGCGGTGGTAAAGGCGGTAAAAAAGCTGCAAGCCGCCGGGGGTAAGTTTGTGCTCAGCACCGGCCGCTCCTACCCGGGCATCCGGGATAAAAACCAGCTGGGCGGCATCCGGTACGACTACGCCATTACCTGCAACGGCGCCTGCGTGGTGGACAGGCAGGGCAACGTAATAGCCGAGCATCCGCTTACCAGCGAGGAGATGTATGTGCTGGTGGATTTCTGCGAGGATTATAACTACCCGCTGCAATTCAACTTCCGGGATGCCTATTACGCCTACTGCGAGTACGAGTATCTGCACACCGGCTATCAGATGATGAACAGCCCCGGGCTGGACTGCGTGGACGGCGAGGATCAGGACAGGCATCTGGTGGATATGCCCCACGCCGCCTTTGCCGCCATGCCGCCGCAGGAGGTGGAGCGCTTCCACGAAAAGTACGGCTACCTTGGCCTGCATTGGATGCAGACGGGCGCGCAGAACGCGGACGGCTACTGCTACTACGATATCGTGCGCGGCGGCATGGATAAGGGCGTAGGGCTTGCCGACCTGTGTGCACAGATGGGGCTTACGCTGGCGGATGCCGTGGCTGTGGGCGATTCTGCCAACGATGTGGGGATGCTGAAAGTCGCGGGCCTGAGTGCCTGCATGGCAAACGGCACCCCGGACGCCAAGGCCGCTGCCGACCGGATCATCGGGGACGTGCGGGAGGATGGCGTGGCGGCGCTGATCGAGGAACTGTGGTTCGACGGCCCCCGCGCGGAGCCCTCCGGCAAGGACTTTGGCTCTGCATGGGGCAATATTGAAAGCGCAGGCGGCAGCTTATGAGCTTTGCACCGGTGTACGATGACCGCAGCCGGGCGCTGATCTTAGGCACATGGCCCAGCCCCAAAAGCCGGGAGATGGCCTTTTACTACGGCCATCCGCAAAATCGGTTCTGGCCGCTGCTGGCGGCGCTGACCGGGGAGCCGCTGCCCGCGCGGGAGGATATCGCCGCCAAAAAGCAGCTGCTTTTGCGCCACGGGCTGGCGCTGTGGGACACGCTGGAAAGCTGCACCATCACCGGCGCATCGGATGCCTCCATCCGGGATGTGGTGCCCAACGATATCGCCGGGCTGCTGCGCAAAGCACCCATCCGGGCGGTGTTCTGCAACGGTGCCACAGCCTACCGTATCTACACAAAATATCAGCAGCCGCTTACCGGCATCCCGGCTGTCCGTCTGCCAAGTACAAGCCCCGCCAACGCCGCCTGCAGCCCCGCCCGGCTGGAGGAACTTTGGGGCGCTGCGCTGGCGGACTGGATCGTAAAATGATGACAAGGCTGTAAATTCTTTTGCGGGATACTTGCGTTTTTTTGCGGACGTTGTATTATGGATATCATAAGGGGCGCACTGCCCCGGACAAGGAGAAATGACCATGAGCAAGATCATCCGCACCCAAAAGCCCAGCGTGCTGCCTTTTTACGCCATGGCGCTGGTGTTCGTGGTGCTGTGCGCGGTGTTGCCGGTGTATAAATTATGGGCGCTGCTGGTGGCGCTGGGCGGTGCCGCCGTGGCCTTTGGCGTGGCAAAGAAGACCTGCCCGCCCCGGGTGGTGGAGCACGAAGTACCCTTCCACACCGGTGTGGAGGATGTGGACCAGATGCTGACCGATATCCAGCAGAAGCTGGACACCCTGCACGCACTGAACGAGGCTTTGCCCGACCCGCAGCTGTCTGCCGCCATGACCCGCATGGAAAAGGCGGGACGCTCCATCGTGGAAGCGGTGGAAGCAAACCCCGCCAAGGCAAAGCAGGTGCGCCGGTTTGCCAACTACTATCTGCCGGACGCCGTAAACGTTCTGCAGCAGTACGCAAAGCTTGCAAAGCAGGGTGTGCGGGGCGAGAACGCCGCCGCCATCCGCGCCGAGGTGGAGCACAACGCCGCCTCCATTGCCACGGCTTTTGAAAACCAGCTGGATGCCCTGTATGCGGCAGAGAGCATGGACCTGTCCGCAGACCTGACCGTTTTGCAGAATATGCTGAAAGGGCAGGGTCTGAGCAAGTAAAAACGGAACATTCCCTCGGGATTTTGAAAGGAAGGAATCACTTATGGCTGACAATACTCTGAACTTTGATCTGGATGCCCCCGCAGTGCCCACCCTGACGCTGGACCCCACCCCCGCTGCTGTGCCGCAGGAGGAAAAGCCCGCCGCTGCCCCTGCCCCGGAGGCACAGGTGAACCTGACCCCCGAGGAGCAGGCCATGGTGGATCAGTTTGCCCAGAAGATCGATATCACCAACAGCCAGCAGGTGCTGCAGTACGGCTCTGCCTGCCAGAAGAAGATCGGCGATTTCTCCGAAGCAGCCCTCTCCAAGGTGTCCACCAAGGATCTGGGTGAGGTGGGCGATATGATCACCGACCTCATTGGCGAGCTGAAGAGCTTTGACGCCAATGAGGAGCAGCAAAAGGGCATTATGGGCTTCTTCAAGAAAAAGACCAGCCAGCTGGATGCCCTCAAGACCAAGTACGACAAGACCGAGACCAACGTGGAAAAGATCCAGTCCATGCTGGAAGCCCATCAGGTGCAGCTGCTCAAGGATATCGCCATGCTGGACAAAATGTACGAGCTGAACATGGCCTACTTCAAGGAGCTGAGCATGTATATCCTTGCCGGCAAGAAAAAGCTGGCCGATGTGCGTGCCAACGAACTGCAGCAGGCTATGGATAAGGCCAAGGTCTCCGGTCTGCCGGAGGATGCACAGGCCGCCCGTGACCTTGCCGACCAGTGCGAGCGCTTTGAGAAAAAGCTGTATGATCTGGAACTGACCCGCAACATCAGCTTGCAGATGGGCCCCCAGATCCGTCTGCTGCAAAACAACAATACCATGATGGCAGAAAAGATCCAGTCCACCATCGTGAACACCATCCCGCTGTGGAAGAACCAGATGGTGCTGGCACTGGGTCTGGCACACAGCCAGCAGGCCATGCAGGCCGAGCGCGCCGTGACCAACATGACCAACGACCTGCTGAAGAAGAACGCCGAGGCACTGAAGCTGGGCACCATCGAGACCGCCAAGGAGAGCCAGCGCGGCATCGTGGATATCGAGACGCTGCAGCAGACCAACAAGAGCCTGATCGAGACGCTGGACGAACTGAACAAGATCCAGAGCGAGGGTCGTGCAAAGCGCGTTGCCGCCGAGCAGGAGCTGACCCGCATCGAGGACGAGCTGAAAACCAAAATGATGGAGATCCGGAGCTGAAATGGCAAACGCTGATTTTTCTCAGAACAAACAAACCGCTCCCGGCGGCTTTGACGCGGGCAGCTACCGCGAAAAAGCAAAGCCGGAGCAGGTCGTAACGCTGACGCCCCGCCAGCAGAAGCTGGCCGCACTGGAAGCAAAGCTGCCCGCAGCGTTTTCCACCCGGGCGGCGGCGCTGGCCTTGAGCGTGGTGGTGATGCTGGCCGCTTTTTTCGGCTTTGGCAGCGCCAAGCTGCGCGGCAAGTACAACACTGCCCGTCAGTGGTTCACCGCAGGGGTCGCCGCCGACAACGGTTATAACCTGAGCGAGGAGCTGACCACCCGGGAGAATACGGCGGCGAACATCCTGACCACCGCCTCCAATACTCTTGGTGCAGACAGCGCCGAGGTGCTGGCTGCACAGACTGCGCTGAACGATTTTTCCGCTTGTCTGCAGGCGGTGCAGAACGGCGGCAAAAGCCAGTCGCTGACCTCGCTGCCCTATTATCAGGGCAGCGCGATGCACGCGCTGTATCAGGCCGATCAGGCACTGGGCGCTGCCATCGACCAGCTGTATGCAAAGTTGCAGGAGCAGGCCGCTGACCCCATGAAGATGGGTGCGGTGCAGGGACAGTACGGCCAGTTCAACAGCGCAGCCACCATCATTGGTACTTTGCAGTACAATACGGCGGTGTATGAATATCAGAATGAAGTCGGCGGCTTCCCGGCCAGTGTGCTGGGCGCTTTGTCCGGCGTGAAGGAGGTTGAGCCCTTCGCATGAAAAACTTTGCAAAACGCATCAGCGCACTGGTGCTGGCCGTGGTGGTCAGTGCGGCAGTGCTGTGCCCGGCGGCCTTTGCCGCCCAGCTGCCCAGCCTGCCTAAGGACGAGTGCGTGGTGGACGATGCCGGTGTGCTGAGCAGCAGCACCGTGCAGACCATCACCGAACTGAACGCCCAGCTGGAATCCAGCTGCAGCGGCGCGCAGATCGGTGTACTGACAGTAGAATACACGGGCAATGATTCCACAGAGGATTACGCCACACAGGCTTTCAATGCGTGGGGCATCGGTTCGTCCTCCAACAATAATGGCGTGCTGATTTTGCTGGTGATGGAGTCGGCGCAGTACGCGGACGGCGACTACTACCTGACCTATGGCGATGGCTTCCGCAACACCACGCTGGCAAAGCAGTCCAGCGCCATCGCCCAGACGATGGAGGATCAGTTCGCCGCAAAGGATTATGACGGCGCAGTGACCACCTGTGCCCGCAACGTGGCAAACACCATCGCGGATATTTACGGGGTCAGCCTTTCCGGCGGCACCGGTAACGGCAGCACCGTGCAGCCTAGCTATCAGGGCGGGCAGAGCAGCGGCGACAGCGCCCTGACCGACATCCTGACTCTTGTGGTCAGTGTTGTGCTGCTTATCGTCATCATCCGGTCGATGGCCTATGTTTTTGCCAGCCCCTGCGGCTGGCTGTGGTGCTTCGGCGGCCCGCGGCCTCCTCGCAGACGTCGCGGCCCGCCGCCGCCCCCGCCGGGCGGCTTCTACGGCGGCTTTGGCGGCATGGGCGGCGGCTCCTTCGGGGGCGGTGCCGGGCGCGGCGGTTTCGGCGGCGGCAGCTTTGGCGGCGGCTTCGGTGGCATGGGCGGTGGTTCCAGCCATGGCGGCGGCGGTGGCCGTGGGCGATAATGAGAATAAAAAGAGAAAGGCAGTGGTTTTACCATTGTCTTTCTCTTTTTTACGTCTTTTATCGTGAATGAAATTCATTTGACAAAACAATTTTTGTAACTTATACTGGATGACATCACGAAAAATAAAGGAAGTATCTGTCATGCTGACTCTGGATAAGATCTACCACGCCGCCTTTGTGCTGAAGGACGTAGCGCGCAAGACCGACCTCATTGAAGCCCCCAAGCTGTCCAAGGACTGCCAGCTGTACCTTAAGACCGAGAACCTGCAGGCCACCGGCAGCTTTAAGGTGCGGGGCGCTTACTATAAAATCAGCCAGCTTTCTGAGGAGGAGAGCGCCAAGGGCGTGATTGCCTGCTCTGCGGGCAACCATGCGCAGGGCGTGGCGCTGGCCGCTACCCGGCGCGGCATCCGCAGCATCGTCTGTATGCCGGACGGCGCACCCCTGATGAAGGTGGAAAACACCAAAAATCTGGGCGCGGAGGTCTGCCTTGTGCCCGGCACCTACGACGAAGCCCACGACAAGGCCGTGCAGCTGCAAAAGGAGTACGACATGACCTTTATCCACCCCTACGATGACGAGCAGGTCATCGCCGGGCAGGGAACCATTGGCTTGGAAATCCTCGACCAGCTGCCGGATGTGGACGCTGTGGTGGTGCCGGTGGGCGGCGGCGGACTGATCTCCGGTATTGCCTTTGCCATCAAGACCCTGCGCCCGGAGGTCAAGGTGTACGGCGTACAGGCCGAGGGTGCCCCCAGTATGTACCGCAGCCTGCACGAGCACAAGTACCAGACCCTGAAATCTGCTTCCACCTTTGCGGACGGTATTCAGGTCAAGACCCCGGGCGAGCTGACCTATCAGCTATGCGAGCAGTATGTGGACGATATCGTTACCGTGACCGAGGACGAGACGGCAGCGGCCATTCTCTCCCTGATGGAGAACCAGAAGCTGGTGGCTGAGGGTGCAGGTGCTGTGCCGGTGGCGGCAGTGCTGTTCCACAAGCTGCCGGTGGAGGGCAAAAAGGTGGCCTGCGTCATCTCCGGCGGCAACATTGATGTGAACATCCTGAACCGCGTCATCACCCGCGGTCTTGTCATGAGCGGCCGCAAGGCAAACTTGACCATCGCGCTGGAGGACAAGCCCGGCCAGCTGAAAAAGGTGGCCGAGGTGGTATCCCGCTGCGGCAGCAACGTGGTGTCGGTGCAGCACGATGGCTCCGACCCCAATATGCCCATTTCCAGCTGCTTCCTCAAGCTGACGCTGGAGACCCGCGATGCCGCCCAGATCGAGCAGATCCGCACCGAGCTGACGAAGGCCGGCTTCCAGCTGGTCACCGAAAGAGTATAATAGAGATAATTAGATCGGAAGAGCACACGTCTGAACTCCAGTCACTTAGGCATCTCGTATGCCGTCTTCTGCTTGAAAAAAAAAA
>ENA-UPWM01000405-UPWM01000405.1-human-gut-metagenome-genome-assembly--contig:-NODE-405-length-18216-cov-13.566900_pt1 | contig 18216 bp, 17 predicted proteins | sample MGYA00250051_ERZ773379 | MGnify/ENA primary metagenome ERZ773379 (study PRJEB29103, sample SAMN06112020) | human gut metagenome | biome: human gut; feature: ankylosing spondylitis patient; material...
CGCCCACGTCGCATTACATATTGTATCAAAAATTCGGGCGTTTGTATAGGCTTTTTTGAGAAACTCCGAACTTTCTTGCCATTTTGTTACCTGAAATGTGGTCTGTGCAACCGCAAAAATGGGCTTTTGGGGGTCAGAAGGGCCTTTCCAGGCCTTCAGCTCGTCCAGATCGCTGAACACAAATACCTCTCCCCGGGTATGGCCCACGATGCCCTGCACTTCGGGGTGGGCAGCATCACCGGCCACCAGAAGCACCGCGCCCTCGGCCTCGGCCCGGGCGGCAATGCTCTGGATCTTCTTCACAAAGGGGCAGGTGGCATCGTGGTAAACAAGGCCGCGCTGCTCCAAAGTATCATAGATGGTGCGGGGCACGCCGTGGCTGCGGATGATGACCTCGTAGCCGGTGGGGATATCGTCCACGGTATCGGCCACCAGCGCACCGCGCCTTTCCATATCGGCCACAGCCTGCGGGTTATGGATCAGCGGGCCCAGCGTTGCCACCTTATGGCCCTCGTTCAGCAGATTGTAGGTCAGCTCCACCGCGCGGTTCACGCCAAAGCAGAAGCCAGCGGTTTTGGCAAGACGAATTTCCATAGCGTTTCTCCTTCTCTAAACCTCTCAGCCTCACATTCGCTCGGCAGCTCCCCTACCAGGGGAGGTGTCACCGAAGGTGACGGAGAGGTTCTCACTTCAACTGTTCCCAGGCATCCAGCAGTGCCTGCTTATTGGCCCGGAGCACCTTCATATCTCGGCGGCTCTCCATGGCGAACTGGGCGGCGGGCATCGGCTCGCCGTAGATGACGTTCACCCGGCAGAACAGCCGCATCTTCCCGTCCGGCGTATCGTAGCGGATGCGCACCGGCACTACATCCACCCCGGCCTGCGCCGCAATGACGAACAGGCCGCTCTTGGGCGGCAGGAGCCTGCCCTCTTTTTCGCGGGTGCCCTCCGGGAAGATGAGCAAAGTCTCCCCCGCCCGGCAGGCCTCCACGGTCCGGTCAATGATCTCCAGCTCCTCCTTGGTGCCGCGCACGCAGAGCGCGCCGCAGCAGCGGAAGAACCAGGTGAGCAGGACGTTGATCTCAAACAGCTCCTTTTTGGCAAAAACGAGCATCCGCCTGCCCCAGAACCGGCTGATGACGATGAACACCGGGTCAATGGCTGAAACGTGGTTGGGGGCAATGATGCAGCCTTTGGTCTGCACCTTGCGCAGGTTCTCACGGCCAACGGTATGGACCCGGAAGCCGATGTGGAACACCAGCCAGGCCAGCGGCAGCAGTATGTAATATAGTACCATTTAATTAACCTTTTCTGCAATAATCTTTTTCATCGCCGCAAGGCTCTGCTCAAAATTGAGGTCAGAGGTATCCAGCAGCACCGCATCCTCGGCCTGTTTCAGGGGGGCGGCGGCACGGTGTGTATCCTGATAGTCTCGCTGCTTCACATCGGCCAGCACATCCTCAAAGGCGACCTCCATCCCCTTCTGCTGGTATTCCAGCCAGCGCCGTCTGGCCCGGGCTTCGGGGGCCGCGGTCAGAAAGATCTTGACAGTGGCATCCGGCAGCACCACAGTGCCGATATCCCGGCCATCCATCAGGACGTTCTGGGTCTTGGTCATGCCGCGCTGCAGCTCCAGCAGGAAGGCGCGGACTTCCGGGTTGGCACCCACGGCAGAGGCGGCCATGCCGGCCTCCTCCGTGCGGATGGCGGTGCTCACGTCCTCACCGTTCAGATAGATATGCTGCTCCCCGTCAATGCAGTCCACCCGCAGGCCGATCTCCGGCAGCAGGGTATTGACCGCCGCATTGTCCTTCGGGTCCACGCCCTTGCGCAGGGCATACAGGCCGATGGTGCGGAACATGGCACCGGTATCCACATAGATGTAGCCCATCTCTGCGGCCAGCCGCCGCGCCAGGGTGGATTTGCCTGCCCCCGCAGGGCCGTCGATTGCAACTGAAACCATTTGATACGCTCCTTTTATAATATAAGCTTTTCTTTCATCGGTCAGTATAAACTTTACGTAATGCCAAGGGCTCCCCTACTAGGGGAGCTGGCATCAAGCGAAGCGCAGATGACTGAGAGGTTTAGTCCAGATTCCTCGCAAAGCTCTGCGCCGTACAGAAAGCGATCTGCAGGTTGTAGCCGCCGGTATAGGCATCCACATCCAGCACCTCACCTGCAAAGTAAAGGCCCAGCGCCTTCTTGCTCTGCATGGTCCTGGGGTCCACCTCCCGCACGGACACGCCGCCGGAGGTGATGACCGCATGGGCCAGGTCGCCCCGGGCATCGATGGGCACGTTCCAGTGCTTCATCAGGCGCACCAGCTCCCGCTTCTGCTCCCGGGTGATCTGGTTGGCCTTTGTGGCAGGATCAATGCCCCAGCGTGCCACCATGACCGGCTGCATACTGGCAGGCAGCAGCTTGACCAGCGCCCCCTGGGCGGCATGGTTGGCCAACAGGGCAAAATCCCGGGTGATGCGGTCATAAAGCTGCTCCTCGCTCAGGGCGGGCTTCAGGTCGATCTCGGCGTGGTACTTGTGCTTTTTCATATCGCCCAGATGGCTGGACGCGCTCAGGGTCAGCGGGCCGCTGATGCCAAAGTGGGTAAACAGCATCTCGCCCTGCTCCTCAAAGATTTCCCTGCCGTCCTCAAAAAGGGTCAGGGTCACATTTTTCAGGGCAAGCCCCATCATCTTTTTGCAGTCCGGGTCATGGCTGACCAGACTGACCAGACTGGGCACCGGCTCCACAAGGGTGTGCCCGGCCTGCCGGGCCAGCCGGTAGCCGTCACCGGTGGAGCCGGTGGTGGGGTAGCTCACACCGCCGGTGGCCACCAGCACGGCATCGGCCCGGTATTCTTTCCCGGAAGTCCCCCGCACACCGACACACCGCAGGGCAGGCCCGGCTTTTTTCTTTTTGGGATGGCGCGGGTTTTCCGGCACGGCAGGGGCGGCTTCCGGCTCCGGGGGCAGCTCTTCCAGAAGCAGCTTTTTTGCCCCGTCATAGACGATCTCCGCGTCCTGTGCGTAGCGGAGCAGTGCCTGCCGGATCTCTTCGGCTTTGTCGGACACCGGGAACACCCGGCGGCCGCGCTCCACCTTCAGCTCCACGCCCAGGCTCTCGAACAGCTCCATGGTCCTGGCGGGCGGGAACGCCCCCAGCGAGGAGAACAGAAAGCGCGGATTGGTGCGGACATGGTGCAGAAACTCCTCTGCGGTGCAGTCGTTGGTCACATTGCAGCGCCCCTTGCCCGTGACCAGGATCTTCTGACCGGGCTTGTCGGTATGCTCCAGCACCGTTACCTGATGCCCCTGCCGCACAGCGGCACCCGCCGCCATCAGCCCGGCCGCACCGGCCCCCACGATCAACACCTTTGCCATTCTGGTTCCTCCCGCAATTCACTGCCTGTCGAAATTTGTTCTAGTTTATCATACCAGAATCGGCACGCAATTGCAATCTGCATTCCTTTGGAAAGGCACAGAAAAGCGGCAGACAGTCGCGTCTGCCGCTTGGGGTCACTGCATCAGTTTTGCGGGGTCAAGATAACTGTCGTCCTGCTTCACTTCCAGGTGGATATGGCTTTCCTCGGCGCATTCACAGCTGACGCTGCCCACTTTGCCCAATGTCTGCCCGGCACTGACCGTCTCGCCCTCTTTCACCGCCGGGCTGGCCACGCCGCAGAGCCGCCAGACACGGCCCGCACTGTCCTTGATCGCCACAGTGGGGCCCCAGCTGCCATCGGAACCGGCCAGCACCACCGTGCCCGCCGTGGGGCTTTGGACGGCAGCATCCTTTGCGCAGGCATAGTCGATGCCGTTGTGGGTGCGCCAGTCGCCCAGGGTCTTGTTGTAGACCAGCTCATCGCCGCTGTATCCATTGAGCACCCTGCCAGAGACCGGCTGCGTGGAAGCAGGCGCTGCCGAACTGCTGGCAGGCGAGGATGCACCTTGCAGCGCGGATGGTTCGCGCACCGAGCCAGAGCCAGCCTGCGGCACAGAGGAGGCCGAAGACGCACTCCGCGATGCCGAGGAGGCCACCTTGGGCACATTGCTTACACTGTTTGCGGCGGGTTCGGTCGGCCATTCCCATGTTGTTTCGTCCTCCTGTGGCGTGGTGGTGGAAAGCCCCTCATCGATGCCGGGGGCCGTGGATGTGCTGTCCGGTGTCTTCAGGCCCGAAAGGTTCTTGTCCAGCTCGTCGCGCACGGTGCGCACCGCCCAGATCCCCGCTGCCGCTGCCGCCACCAGACAGGCCAGCAGTGCCAGTGCAAACCCTTTGTCCCGCAGAAATTTCCTGATCTGTTCCATGTTCGTTACTCCAATCCGTCATGGTTTCGCTTGATTTTCTGATTGCAGTATGCGATTCCGGAACCGGGTTTATACACATTTTATAAAAAGAAAACCCTCTCCGTCAAAGCCTGAGGCCTTGACGGAGAGGGCTGAAATACACAGATCAGCTGCGGCGGCGGTTGTTGCCCATCAGGCGGACAACATACAGGAAGATGTTGATGAAGTCCAGATACAGGGTCAGCGCGCCATAGATGGAAGCCTTTTCGGCCATCTCGGTATCAGCGGAGTAGTAGCTGTACATCTGCTGCAGCTTCTGGGTATCGTAAGCGGTCAGCAGCATAAACACCACCAGACCGATGCCGCAGTAGAGCACCGAGCCGCCAAAGCCGAAGCCGAACAGCATCCCCACAAAGCCGGTGATGATCATGGCAACCAGAGCCATCATCAGGCGGGGGCCCCAGCCGGTCAGGTCCTTATGGGTGGTGGTACCGTAAACAGCCATCAGCCCGAAGTAAAGGGACGTTGCCAGCAGCGCCATGATCAGGGTGTTTGCCGAGAAAACGAGGAAATAGTAGCTCAACACCATGCCGTTGAGCAGTGCATAACCGAAAAAGGCCGCGCGGGCAGCTCCCACCGACATGGTCTGCACCCGGGAGCTCAGCACGAATACCAGCGCCAGCTCCGCAATGGTCAGCACAAGATAGAGCGAATCGACCAGATAGATGAGCGAGGTCGTCGCAGTGAGATAGGCCATGGCGAAGGTGATGAGCAGGCCGCAGGCCATCCAGCGGTAGGTGCGGGTCATATAGTCCGATGCGCTCATCGTGGGCTCCGCATAGCCGCGGTCATAATTTCTGTAATCCATTGTGGAACTCCTCCAGTCTTTTTGCCGGGGCGGGCATTCCGCCTTGCTCCGGTCTACGTTTTATAGTATACTGCATAGAAATGAACGTTTCGTGAAAAAGGCTGTGATATTGTATGTCTCTTGGACTTTATCTGCATATTCCCTACTGTTTTTCCAAATGCCGGTACTGTGATTTCTATTCTGCCCCCGGCCAGCGCGGCGTGCCCACCCAGTATGTGGATGCCCTTCTGCGGGAGCTTGCCCGCTTTGCGCCGGAAGCGCCTCTTCACCCGGACACGATCTATTTTGGCGGCGGCACCCCCAGCCTGCTCTCCCCTGCTGATGCCGCCCGGCTCATTGCGGCGGCAGCTCCGGCACCCGGGGCGGAGATCACGCTGGAGGCCAACCCTGAGACCGTGACCGAGCAGGCCCTGTGCGGTTTCCGGGAAGCCGGGGTGAACCGCATCTCTTTCGGGGTACAGTCGGCCCGGGACAGCCAGCTGAAAACGCTGGGCCGCCCCCACACCGCCCGGCAGGCCCGGGCAGCTTTTGCGGCGGCACGGCGGGCAGGCTTTACCAACATCAGCGGCGACATCATGCTGGCCCTGCCCCATTATACGCAGGCCGAGTTCGACGAGACACTGGAGCTCATTGCGGAGGGCGGGGCAACGCACATCTCCGCTTACCTCTTAAAGATCGAACCGGATTCCGCCTTTGGCAGGCACCCGCCCGAGGGCCTGCCCTCCCCCGACGAAGCGGCAGACTTTTACCTCTACGCCGTGGAGCACCTGGAGCACCACGGATACCGGCAGTATGAGATCTCGAACTTTGCAAAACCCGGCTATGAGGGCAGGCACAACCTCATCTACTGGAACTGTGGGGATTACCTCGGCCTTGGCCCGGCGGCGCACTCCTGCATGGGCGGCAGACGATTCTATTATCCCGCCGACACCGAGGCCTTCCTGAACGACAAAGCAGCCCCCGTTATGGACGGAGGCTGCGGCGCAGAGGACTATCTCATTTTACAGCTGCGGCTGCGCAAGGGGCTGGATCTTGCCGCCTATAAGGCCCGCTACGGGAAGGAGTTTTCCACCGCCCAGCTCGCCTTTGTGAAAAGCTGTGTGAAGTCCGGCTATGCCACCTTCGATGGCAGCACCCTTGCCCTCACCCCCGCCGGTCTCATTGTGCAGAACAGCATTCTGGCGGAGCTGCTGTAAGCGGCTGTCCGGGCGTTCCCTAAGCAAGTGTCCGCTGGGGTGGGACCCTGTTGCCGCAGGCAATAGGGCGGGCGATGGAATGGCCCGTTTCACTTGCGTGGGAATGACCGAACAGCCGCCCCTGCTTACGTTCACGTCAGGTCAACGACCCTCCACCCCAGCTCCCGGATGGCTTCCCGGTCATGGGTGGCCAACAGAACAGCCCGTTCGCCGCGGCGCTCTTTCAGGAGCGCTGCGGCTTTTTTCATGGTCTCCGGGTCCATGCCGGTGAAGGGTTCGTCCAGCAGCAGGGTATCGCACCCGGCCCAGAGGGCGCGGAGCAGGGCCGCACGGCGCTTCTGCCCGCCGGAAAGCTTCCGGGCAGGCAGGGCAAGCGCCTGCTCATCATATCCAAATCGTTGAAAATCCGACACGATTTGCGTTTTGTATTGTGTTTTTCCCTCCGGGAGCACCAGTTCCACGTTCTGCACGGCGGTCAGCTGCGGGCAGAGCCGATCCTCCTGAAAGACAGCACCGACCCGGCCCACGCCCTGCACCTTGCCGGAATCCGGTACTTCCAGCCCCATCAGGATGCGGAGCAGGGTGGTCTTGCCCCAGCCACTGGGTGCCCAGAGAACGGCAGGCTCCGCAAGGGTCAGATCCAGATCCTCAAAGAGCGTTTTTTCTCCAAAGCGTTTTGTCAATCCGCAAATTTCCAGTTTGTTAATCATTTTTTGCCACATCCTCTCCCAACACGCGGGCCACCGCCTTGTCCAGCAGGGCCAGGAACAGCTTCTCAAAGCCTGCGCTCAGCAGGATGATGACGAACGTCCAGGCGAACAGCTCCCCGGTAGAGAGTGTGATCTTTGCCCGGTAGAGGGCATCTCCGATGCTGCCATCGGGCAGGCCGATGACCTCGGCGGCCACACCGCTCTTCCAGCAGATGCCCAGCGCCACGCTGCACCCCTGCCGGAAGGCCGGCAGGATGGCGGGCAGCCAGATGGCTTTGACCCGCCGGGCCAGCGGCAGGTGGAACACCTGTGCCATTTCCAGCAGCTGCGCGTCCGCGCTCTCGATGCCGGTGCGCACGGCACTGTACAGCACGGGCAGGACCATCAGAAAGCTGATGAGGATGGAGAGCGACCGCCCGCTGACCCACACCAGCGCCAGAATGATGAAGCTGGCCACCGGCGTGGCCTTGACCAGCTGAATGACCGGGGCCAGCAGCGTGTCCACCCAGGCCCAGCGCTCGGCGGCAGCCGCCAGCAGAACGCTGACCACCACGCCCAGCGCAAAACCCAGCAGGATATGCCCGGCGCTGAACCCCACCCGCTGCCAGAAATCGGCCTGCGGCAGCAGCTCCATCAGGGTGCCCGCCGCCTGAATGGGTGACACCAGAAAGACCTCCTGCCCGATGGCCATGGCCGCCGCCTGCCAGACGGCCAGCCAGAACACCGCCGCTGCCAGCAGCCCTGCGCGGCGCTTTTTTGTCTGTTTCATTTTACCTGCTCCGTTCTCACTCAAAAAGAGCCGTGCGGCTGCACGGCTCTCCTTTTTACCGGTTTACTGAAAACTGCGCTGGACGCTTCGCCAGAACACCTGACCGGGCGTGGCCTTGGTGTAGTAGAAGTTTGCATCCGGAAGCTTGCCGCCCACTGCAGCGGGGGAAGCATCATACAGCACCTTGAGGTAGGCGTTGACATCGGCCTTCATCTCATCACCCACGCGGTAAACGATATTGCACTGGGGCAGTGCCTTCTGGGCAATGGCCTTTTTGGCCACCACGCCGGTCTCCTCGCAGAGAGCCGCCGTACCGGCAATATCTGTCTGGGCGGCCTTGATGCTCTTCTCATAATCCCGCAGGAAATTTGCCACGATGTCCGGGTTCTCTTTGGCGTACTCCGTGCGGACAACGGTGACACCCGTGATGAGCTGGGTGTCACAGACCTTGTTCCACTCCTTGGTCAGGTCCAGCACCACCCGCAGGCTGCTGTCCTTCAGCTGGGCGGCGGTCACATAGGGCTGGGGCAGAACGGCAATGGCATCCTTTTTGGAGGCAGCCATCTGGGCGGTCACCTCGGATGCCTCGCTGTAATACTCGATCTTCACATCCTTATCGGGGTCCAGGCCATTCTTGGTGAGCAGATAGCGCAGAACATACTCCGGCGTGGTGCCCTTGCCGGTGGACAGGATGGTGCGGCCCTTCAGGTCGGCAAAACTGTGGACACTGTCGCCTTTTTCCACCACATACAGCACGCCCAGCGTGTTCACAGCCATCACCTGGATGCCGCCATTGGTCTTCTGGTAGAGGGTCGCGGCCAGATTGGCAGGGATGGCGGCCATATCCAGCTCACCCTTGATGAGCTTGGGCACGATCTCGTCCGCTGCACCGTAGAGCTGCAGGTCGTAGTGCTGGCTGGCCTTGCCGCTGCGCTCCATATCCAGCAGATTGACCAGGCCCATGGTGGTGGGGCCCTTCAGGCCCGCAATGCGCACGCCGCTTTTTGTTTTGGCGGCAAAAGCCCCGCAGGCCAGCAGGCTGATCATCAGCGCCGCCGACAGCAGCAGGGAAGTCAGTTTTTTCATCATGGTTCAGATTCCTTCCTCTCTTTGTTGTTCCAACCAGAAACAAAATTTGTAAATTTTGCAAAATCATTTGCTTTACGCGCTCAAGTTTACTATAATGGAGCTAAAAATACCGTTGCCCACGCAACGGAATTGCAGAAGGGCGGTGAGGGCCCGGGGAAAACCTCACGGAACTGACATGGAAAACTATCTGCCGCTGTTACAATCCACCTCTCTTTTTGCCGGGATCTCTGCCGGGGAACTGCGCCCCCTGCTCAGTGAGCTGGGGGCCTGCATCCGCAGTTATGGCCGGGGCGAGGCGCTGGTGCAGGCCGGGGCCCCCAGCCGCCGGGTCGGCGTTGTGCTGACCGGAAGCATCGAAGCCTACCGCCCGGCACCGGGCGGGGCACGGACCCCCATCACCCACATGGGGCCGGGGGGCGTGTTTGGCGACGTGCTGGGCGGTTCCAGCCTGGACAGCCCGGTCACGGTGGTGGCATCCGCCCCCTGTGAGGTCCTGCTTTTCCCCTACGAGAAGCTGCTCCAGCCGGACGGCTCCGCTGCCCGCCAGCGCCTGCTGCAGAATCTGGTGCGGACCATCAGCGATAAATATTTCCTGCTCTCCCACCGGGTGGACCTGCTGGTGATGAAGACCCTGCGGGCCAAGGTCTGCGCCTACCTGCTCAGCGAGGCCGAGCAGCAGGGCAGCATGACCTTTACCATCCCCTTCTCCCGCATCCAGCTGGCCGATTACCTCAACTGTGACCGCAGCGCCCTTTCCCGGGAGCTGAGCCTGATGCAGCGGGACGGCCTGCTGGACACCTACCGTTCCAGCTTCAAGCTGCTGGAGCCGGAGGCTCTGCGGCAGATGATACTATAAAAGGAAAGTGATCTATAACTATGTCTAAACCAATTCTCTGGATCGTGATTCCCTGCTACAACGAGGAGCAGGTGCTGCCCATTACAGCGCCGATGTTCCTGCAAAAGATCACCAGCCTCACCGAAAAAGGCATGATCAGCGACAAGAGCCGGGTGCTGTTCGTCAACGATGGCTCCCGCGATAAGACCTGGGAGCTCATCTGCAGCTTTGCAAAGCAGGATGCGCATTTCATCGGCATTTCCCAGAGCCGGAACCGGGGCCATCAGAACGCCGTGCTGGCGGGCCTGATGGAAGCCCGCGCCAACAACTGTGACATCACCATCTCCATTGACTGCGATGGTCAGGATGACATCAACGCCATGGACGAGATGGTACAGAAATATCTGGACGGTGCCGAGGTGGTCTACGGCGTGCGCAGCCGCCGGGACACCGACACCTTCTTCAAGCGGTTCACCGCCGAGGGCTTCTACCACCTGATGAATGCCCTTGGCGCGGATATCGTGTTCAACCACGCCGACTACCGGCTCATCAGCGCCCGGGTGCTGGACAGCTTTGCCGACTACAAGGAGGTCAACATCTTCCTGCGCGGCATGGTGCCGCTGGTGGGCTTTAAGAGTGAGCAGGTGCTCTACGAGCGGCACGAGCGGCTGGCCGGTGAGAGCCACTATCCCCTGCGCAAAATGCTGGCGCTGGCCTTTGATGGCATCACCAGCCTTTCCAACAAGCCCATCCGTCTCATCACCGGGGCAGGCATCGTGGTCAGCCTCATCAGCTTCATCGGCGTGATCTGGGCCATCGTGCAGGCGGCCATGGGCAGCGTGGTGGCCGGCTGGGCCTCCACCATCTGCATCGTCTGCTTTGTGGGCGGCGTGCAGCTGGTCTGCCTGGGTGTCATCGGCGAATACATCGGCAAGATCTATATGGAAACAAAGGCCCGCCCGCGCTACATCATCTCGGAGCGCACCTGGGCCCCCTATGAAAGGAAGTATCACGGATGAGCAAACAGAGCTGGCGGGGCAGCACCCTGCTGAACCCGGAACCGCCGGTGCTGGTCTCCTGCGGCGGGCTGGAGCAGCCCAACCTCATCACCATCGGCTGGACAGGCACCATCTGCACCCAGCCCAGCATGGTATCCATCAGCGTCCGCCCCGAGCGGTACAGCCACCACCTCATCAAGGAGAGCGGACAGTTTGCCATCAACCTGCCCACTGAACAGCTGGTGCGTGCGGTGGACTGGTGCGGCGTGAAGAGCGGCCGCGACAACGACAAGTTTGCCGCCTGCAAGCTCCATGCCGCCCCGGGCAGCGTTCTGACCGACTGCCCCATCCTGGAGGAGAGCCCGGTCAATCTGGAATGCAGGGTCACGCAGGTCATCCCGCTGGGCAGCCATGACCTGTTCCTGGCCGAAGTCGTGGCCTGCGATGTGGATGAGAGCCTGCTGGATGAAAACGGCAAGCTCTGCCTGGACAAAGCAAAGCTGATCGTGTACAGCCACGGCGAGTACCTGAGCCTGGGCAAAAAGCTGGGCACTTTCGGGTACAGCGTGCGGAAAAAGAGACCCGGAAAACGGAAAAAATGATCTGACCTGCAAAAGGCGGGGCATCAGTGCAGTAATCTGATGCCCCGCCTTTTTCCTGTTTTGTTCCCTTCCCCCAACAACAAAAGCCCCGCCGGCAGAGGGAATTGCCAGCAGGGCTCCGGTAATGTCAATATGAACTTAACCTGGCTCTCCTATCAGGAGAGCTGTCGAGCGGATACGAGACGGAGAGGCTTAATCCTCCGTACCCTCATCCAGGTTGCCCAGCTTCTTGGCCTGCTCCACCACAGCGGGCACCAGCATCTCGGGCAGGATCTCGTAGCGGGCAAACTCGGTGGTGAACCAGCCGCGGCCCTGGGTGATCTGCCGGATAAAGGTGGTGAAGTTGCTCAGCTCAGCCAGCGGGACCTCGGCAATGACGGTCTGCATGCCATCCTCATCGGGTTCCATGCCCAGCACGCGGCCGCGGCGCTTGGTCACATCGCCCATGATATCGCCGGTGTTGTCGTTGGGGACATGGGCCTTCAGGGTATGGATGGGCTCCAGAATGACGGGGCCTGCCTCGGGCATTGCAGCCTTATAGGCCAGCTTTGCAGCCATGATAAAGGCCATCTCGGAGCTGTCCACGGGGTGGTAGCTGCCATCCAGCAGGGTAGCCTTCAGGCCGACCACAGGATAACCGGCCAGCACGCCCTTTTCGGCGGCAAGGCGGACACCCTTTTCTACAGCCGGGAAGAAGTTCTTGGGCACGCTGCCGCCGAACACCTTTTCCTCAAACACGACCTGCTCGCTGTCACAGGGCTCGAAGTTGATGACAACATCGCCGAACTGGCCGTGGCCGCCGGTCTGCTTCTTATGGCGGCCCTGCTTCTGGCAGGCCTTGCGGATGGACTCACGGTAGGCAATGCGGGGAGCTTCCAGACCGATCTCCACGCCGAACTTATTCTTCAGTTTGGCCTTGACCACATCCAGATGCTGCTCACCCAGGCCGCCAATGATCTGCTGGTGGGTCTCGGCATTATTGATGTAGCTCAGGGTCGGATCTTCTTCCATCAGGCGGGCCAGCGCGCTGGAGATCTTGCCCTCATCGCCCTTTTTGGCCACGGTGACTGCCATGAACAGGCTGGGCAGCGGGAAGGCAGCGGCAGGCAGCTTGACCACGCGGGAAGCATCGCACAGAGTATCGCCGGTCTTTGCGCTGACCAGCTTTGCCACAGCGCCGATATCACCAGCACCGATGCCGTCGGTCTCGGTCTGCTTCTTGCCGATGACGGTCAGGGGCTTGCCGATCTTCTCGGTCTCGCCGGTGCGGGCGTTGACCAGAGCAGCGCCGCCAGTCACCTTGCCGCTGATCACGCGCAGGTAGCTCAGCTTGCCCACGAACGGGTCAGCCACAGTCTTAAAGACATAGGCTGCGGTGGGCTCGTTCTCATCACAATGCAGCTCCACAGGCTCGCCGCTGGCATTCTCGGCCAGGATGGCGGCATCGTGCTGCGGGCTGGGCAGGAGCTTGTGCATATTGAACAGCAGCATATCCAATGCCTGCTGGTTGACGGCGCTGCCGCAGAACACGGGGGTGATCAGGCCGTCCTTAACGCCCTTGCGCATTCCCTCAACGATCTCCTCGGTGGTAAAGGGCTCGCCGCCGAAGAACTTTTCCATCAGCTCATCGTCGGTCTCGGCAATGGCCTCGCTCATGGCCTCGATCAGGCCCTGGAAGCGGTGGCCGATATCGGGCAGCTCCACCTGGATCTGCTTGCCGCTCTCATACTTGAAGGCCTTCTGGCTGAACAGGTTGATGTAAACAGGGGTGCCGTCGTCCAGCTTGGCGGGCACAACACAGGGGCAGACGGTGGAGCCGAACTTGATCTTCATCTCCTCCAGGATCTTGAAGTAGTTGGCATTTTCCAGGTCGCACTTGGAGATGAACACCATGGTGGCCTTGCCGTTCTTGCGGGCCAGCTGGAAGGCTTTCTCCGCGCCCACGGTCACGCCGCTGCGGCCGGAAACACACACCAGCACGCTCTCGGCAGCGCGGATGCCCTCATACTCACCTGCCTCAAAGTCGAACAGGCCCGGCGCATCGATCAGGTTGTACTTGATGCCTTCGTACTCCACCGGCACCACGGATGCCGACAGACTTGCCTTCCGCTTTGCTTCCTCAGGGTCAAAGTCCGAAATCGTGGTGCCGTCCTCAACACGGCCCATACGCTCTGCTGCGCCCGAAAAATAGACCAGTGCCTCAGTCAGCGTCGTTTTGCCGCTGCCGGCATGGCCTGCAATCAAGATATTACGGATGTTGTTGCTTGCGTATTTCATATCGGTTTTTCCCTCATTTCCGCCGCACGGAGCAGTCTCTCCGTTTTTGTGGCATATTTTACAAAGATAATACCACACTCCAAATGATTTTCAAATAGATTGTCCGAAATTTTCTTTCACCTGCCCGCCAAACTTCCCAGGGTTCTTTTGTGCATTTTGACCGGATGCGCGCAAAATCGATTGCAGGACGTGGGTTGGCATGGTACAATAGACCCAATGAAAGATAGAGGGAGGCACTTTGCCATGAAACGCACCGATTACATCAACTGGGATGAATACTTTATGGGCATCGCCCTGCTCACCGCCATGCGCTCCAAGGACCCCAGCAGCCAGGTGGGAGCCTGCATTGTCAGCCCGGAGAACAAGATCCTCTCCCTGGGCTACAACGGAATGCCCATTGGATGCGATGACGATGCCATGCCGTGGGAGCGCGAGGGCGACCCGCTGGACACGAAATATATGTACGTCTGCCATGCGGAGCTCAACGCCATCCTGAACAGCGCCCACAACAACCTGAAGGGTGCCCGGGTCTATGTGACCCTCTTCCCCTGCAACGAGTGCGCCAAGGCCATCATCCAGTCCGGCATCTCCGAGGTGGTGTACTACGGCGACAAGTACCACGATTCCGATTCCAGCGTGGCAGCGCGGTTCATGTTCAAAAAGGCAGGCGTGCGCCTGACCGCCTACACCCCCAGCGGACGGAAGGAACTGCTGGAGCTGTAAGGGGAGCGAAACCTCTCCCAAAACTTTCCCTTGAAAATACAGTTTATTCGTTATATAATAGAACCGCCTTATCGAATAAATATACATTTTTCATTGCATAGAGAGGAAAGTATACAATGAGTCTGAAAAATCGCAGTTTTCTGAAGCTTCTGGACTACACCCCTGCCGAGATCGAGGAGCTGCTCGATCTGGCCGCTGACCTGAAGGCCAGGAAAAAGGCCGGCATCCGCCACAATGAGCAGCTGGCCGGCAAGAACATCGCCCTGATCTTTGAAAAGACCTCCACCCGCACCCGCTGCAGCTTTGAGGTCGCCGCCCACGATCTGGGCATGGAGGTCACCTACCTTGACCCATCGGGCAGCCAGATCGGCAAAAAGGAATCCATTGCCGACACCGCCCGGGTGCTGGGCCGGATGTTTGACGGCATCGAGTACCGCGGCTATGGGCAGGAGATCGTGGAAGACCTGGCCCATTACGCCGGTGTTCCGGTCTGGAACGGCCTGACCAACGAGTTCCACCCCACCCAGATCCTTGCCGACTTCCTGACCATCCGGGAGCACTTCGGCAGCCTGAAGGGCATCCATTTCGTCTACTTCGGCGATGCCCGCTACAACATGGGCAACAGCCTGATGGTGGGCTGTGCCAAGATGGGCCTGCACTTCACCGCCTGCGCCCCCAAAAAGTATCAGCCGGATGCCGCCCTGATCGCACAGTGTCAGGCCATTGCCGCCGAGACCGGTGCCACCCTGACCTTTGAGGAGGACCCCGCCAAGGCTGCCCAGGGTGCCGATGTCCTCTACACCGATGTGTGGGTCTCCATGGGCGAGCCCATCGAGGTCTGGGCCGAGCGCATCCACGACCTGGCCCCCTATCAGATCAATCAGGAGCTGATGAATATTGCAGGCTCCAAGGCCGTGTTTATGCACTGCCTGCCCGCCTACCACGACCACAAGACCGCTGTGGGCAAAGAGATGGGCGAGCGCTTTGGCCGCGATGCCATGGAGGTGACCGATGAGGTATTCGAGGGCCCCCAGAGCATCGTCTTTGACGAAGCCGAAAACCGGATGCACACCATCAAAGCCGTGATGGCGGCTACGCTGGGTTATCAGAAGTAACTGCGTCTCTCTCTCAGCACAATATGCACAGGCCCGGTCGTTTCCGAACGATCGGGCTTTTTGTTTCTGTCTCCCGTTCTCGGTCTGCCGGAGGCTCCCCCGCAAAGGGTCCTGACCGCGCGGGAAAATTTTCCATTCTCCGAAAGCGTTGCAATTACAGTTGAAAATCCGTTGCAAAACCCATATACTAAAAGGGTAATGCTCTGGAAAAGGAGGGAGACTATGGGCGGAGGACATCTTTCCCGGCCGGACTTCGGGATGCCGCAGCCGGACCCGGACCACCCGCTGACCGAATTCTATCTGCTGCTGCAGCACGGGCTGGACAAGGCGGGGGTTTTCCACCTGCCTGCGCTCTATGCCAGCTTCCGGGCACCGGCCCGGCGCATCTATGCCGACGAGGCTACCGGGTGCCTCACCCTCAGCGAAACGGCGGACGAGGGTGCTGTTCTGCTCTCTGCCCCCCGGAACCTCCAGCTGCTTTACAGCAGCCTGCATGTGGAGCCGGATGGCTCCCCCGCCGCTCTGCTGCTCACCGAGGAGTGTTCCCGCGCTGTCTGCGCGGTGCAGCTGCTGCCTCCCTTTGTCTGGGAGGACCCGCTGCCGCCCCTGCCGGATGTCCCGGCCGCTCTGACCCTGCAATTGACCCTGCAGGATGTGGAGACCATCGACACCGACCCTGCCGCCCTTGCCCGCCGCCTGTGCCAGACCACCCGGCAGAAGCACTGGCTGGCCCACCCCAAAGCAGATCTGTATCTTGCGGAGAAAATTGCCCTTTTCCAAAGGCTTTATCGTTAATGCAATAATCCGTGCGCTTCACCCGTATATGGGGTGAAACGTCCCTTTGAAACAGTTGTTTCCACCAGCCCCGCCCGGGGCCGCAAAGGAGAGAAAGAGACTTATGGGACAGTTGACCAAAGACGAAGTTTTTGCGCTGGCTGTACAGCGATACAGCGACACCGTGTTCCGCGCCGCGATGCACAATTGCAGCTGCACCGCCGACGCGGAGGACGTGGTGCAGGATGTGTTTGAAAAGCTCCTGCGCTACGAAGGCCGCTTTGAGAGTGAGGAGCACCTCAAAGCCTGGCTGCTGCGGGTCGCCATCAATCGCTGCCGGGATATCACCCGGGCCGCGCGCCAGAAGGACACCGAACTGGACGAAAACATTCCTGCCCCGGAATCCGGAAATGACGGCAGTGTGCTCGATGCGGTGCGCACTCTGCCGGAAAACTACCGCAACGCCGTGTACCTCCATTATTACGAGGGCTACACCGCCGCCGAGGTAGGCCGGATGCTGGGTGCGCCCACCAACACGGTGCTCAGCTGGCTGCGGCGGGCACGCGCCCAGTTACATACGCTGCTGAAGGAGGAGATCGAAGATGAGGTGGTATGAATACAAGATGGAAGTGGACGATCTGCACGCTTCCGATGACCTGAAGGCAAAGCTGCTTGCCATGCAGGCCAATGCCGCCGAGACACCCGGTGCCAAGAGCATCGCCATGCCCGCGCCTTCCCCGACCCCCAAAAAACAGAAGAAGCCCCTCCGCTTCCCCGCCCGGCGCTGGGCCCAGCTGGCCGCCTGCGTGGCAGTCTGCGGGGCCTGCCTGTACGGTGCCGTGTATGCCTATGAATGGAAAGGAGTCACCCTGCTGGGCGGCGGCTCTTCCTCCAACTACTCCGCCGCCAAGGCATCCGCCCCGCAGGCCGCTGTCTACTCCATGGAGGACACTGAAAACGCCGCCTCCGGTTCTGCAGACAACGGCATCTCCACCTTTGGCGCAGAGGACGGTAGATTACTTTTGTTGCCGGATAAACCAATATAACTTATATCCGATTGGTACAATAGAAGATTATACAGTATAAAAATTTGTAAGAATAAAAACAGCATAGAATACTTCTGAGCAGATATGGATAAGAATGTTTTAGCGTATTGACGGGACATTTAAAATGACGTATATTAAGTTCAGTGATCGTTCTGTAGAAACTTGCGAAGCCTACAGGCGGGGGAGAGCTTGCGGGTCTCTCCCTCTTTTGTTTTAACATAATATAGCAAGAATTCTCCTTCCTCTACAGGTGGGGGATGAATTGCGCAAAAACAAAAAGAACACTTGTTCGATAGAACGATCTATGGTATAATAGAATCAGTCGAAAGGATAATTATTGGAGAAAGGGCTGATTTGCATGAAAAAAATAGATCATAATGCGCATTCAGTATATCTGATGTATTATCATCTGATCATGGTAGTGAGATATCGAAGAAAAGTCATTGATAATCCAATTTCAGAAAGAGCAAAAGAGATATGGGAACATATTGCTCAACGGTATGGGGGTGTGCTGGAAGAATGGAATCATGACATTGATCATGTGCATGTAATGTTCCGTGCGCAGCCGAGAACGGAAGTTAGTAAATTTATCAATGCTTATAAAAGTGCCAGTAGCAGACTATTGAAAAAGGAGTATCCGGAAATCAGGGAAAAACTTTGGAAAGAAGCCTTTTGGAGTCAGAGCTTCTGTCTGTTAACAGCTGGAGGCGCCCCAGTAGAAGTAATCCGTCAATACATTGAAACCCAGGGAGAGAAAAAGTATTGAACATAGCATATCGTTTCCGAATTTATCCGACAGAAGAACAGAAGATACTTCTTGGCAAAACATTTGGCTGTTGTCGCTTTTTGTATAATCAGATGCTTAATGATAAGATCCAGGAGTATGAAAAGACAACCGGATTGTTCCATACGACCGTCCCGGCAGTGA
>ENA-UPWM01000407-UPWM01000407.1-human-gut-metagenome-genome-assembly--contig:-NODE-407-length-18179-cov-9.183626_pt1 | contig 18179 bp, 18 predicted proteins | sample MGYA00250051_ERZ773379 | MGnify/ENA primary metagenome ERZ773379 (study PRJEB29103, sample SAMN06112020) | human gut metagenome | biome: human gut; feature: ankylosing spondylitis patient; material...
TGAACTGTACGAAGCTTACCAGAATGTCCCGCTTGACAGTCTTGATGTAAAAACGAAGCTTTCTCCCGCTGTGGGAAGGCGTAATCAGCAGGCTCCCATTCCCCCGGCTCAGGGTGATGCCTTCCTCCGCATTCGTCACCTCTTCTCCCTGGGAGGAAAAGAAATCCGCCAGGCGAGAGGGCAGGATATCCACCTCTACCACCTGCCGTGCAACAGAAAAATCGGGCAGCTCTGATAAAAGCTGCGAAAGAGAAAGGCCGCGCTCTTTCATAATTGCCAGAAGCTTGACCGCCATGAAGAGCCCATCCCGCACCCAGAGCTGAGAGGCGCTGACCGTGCGAGCTCGCGCATCGCTGTTATCCGCCGGACTGATGAGATAGCGCAGCACCTTGCGCTCATAGCCTTGAGCAATCGTGTTGAGCAGGCGGGGCGCATCATAAGGCAGTGCAACATCGTGCCCGCTTTGCAGCTCATACAGGGTGCATACAGCGAGCAGACGGTCAAATTCCACAAGCCCCGTTTCCGGCGTGCTAACGCTTAATTTGGTGCCGTGCCGATTCACGTGGAGGACCATATCCCCTTCTTTACACTCCAGCCGCCCCAAGCAATCCCCCAAAAGCATTGTAATCCGATCGTTTGCGCACTGTACGCGCGCCTGCTGCCCTAAAAGCCCTGCCGGAGCCGTCCGGCACAGCTCCTGCTGATACATCATCTGAATGCTGCTCATATCGGAAACATCCCGACAATTTTCGCTTGCGCAGCGGTTGAATTCTCCCTTTGCAAAGCGCGATTCAATATCCCGCTCCAAGGCGCGCGAGATCGGGAGACCGCCCTCTCCGCAAATCCGGATACCGGCTTCTTCTCCTCCCGTGATGAACAGCCCTACGCCGAGCCCGCAAAAGGATGTGAAAAACGAGAGCTGCGCTTCAAAACATTCGCCAAAATTCCACACATGGCTGCCCACAGATAACAAACCCGACATCAGGCCATAGGCCAACGCCTGAGCGCCTCGCCGCGCATCACATGCTATGCCGACCCGTTTGCCTGCCTTGCTGCTTCCAATCGATGCGCCGATGCGGGCGGCGATTTCCGCCGTGACTTCAATGCCGCTATCTCCCCCTACGCCGCCGTCGTCAAATATTTCATGCCGGACACCGCCATACTTCACATTTTCCGATACAACGGCTCCATCCCCCACCGTTTTACCAGGCCAAATCAGCACATCTGGGCGCACGCTTGCCCCCGCACCAACAACGGCTTGCGTCCCCACTGCACTGCCCTCAAACATAGAGCCGCCGCGTTTGACCGACGCCCCGGAGCACAAAATAGCTCCGGTGAGCGTTGCATCTGCGGCCAGATAGGCGCTTTCTAATAAAACGGAAAAGCGTGCTTTTGCGCCGGGGCCGACAAAGCAATGGTCATCAATCACACAATCCGGGCCGATTTGCGCACCCGGTGCGATTTCAACGTTCTCCCCGATATAAACCGGTGGAATCAGATGAAAATCCCCTTTTGGGAGTTCGCCCTTCGCAAAAATACCCTGCGCAATTTGAGGTGCAAAGCGTGCCTTCACCTTCCCTGCCAGTAAATCCCGCTGGCATTGCAAATATGAATTGGCTTATAAAAATATTTGGTAAAGCTAAGCTCATAACCAATTTGCGTTTTCTTATCGTCAATCCACGCATCAGGCGCAAAAGGTAGCACCTCTTTTTCAATAAATGCAGATATGCCACCCTCATAGATGAATGGAATTTGTTCTGTGTCAGTTTTCTCTTTGTCTGCTTTTAGGTTACCTTTTTTGTCGCAGACTGGCTTTCCGTCGCTATCAATTTCAGGTTGATTGACCGTTACTTTCCAGTAGCCAAACTCATGGTTAGCAAAGATTTTGCTGTACTCATTTTCTTCAAAATTCATATATAAATCTAAGATTTGATTTCTAAGTTCTGGAGTGAGCTCGCAGTTTTTCTCACCTAAATTTTTACGCAGTGGTGCTTTTAGGCTGGTTGCATCCACCAGCTGTACCTTACCTTTTCTACGAACCTCTTTTTTATTGGAAAGTATCCAAATAAAAGTGCCAATTCCCGTGTTATAAAACATTTTTTCAGGCAAGGCAATAATGCATTCCAATAAATCATTTTCAATGATATATCGCCTTGCATTGCTTTCGCCTTGTCCTGCATCACCGGTAAATAGGGAAGAACCATTGTGTACCTCCGCAATACGAGAGCCAAGAATCGTGTTTTCTTTCATCTTTGAAATGTTGTTAAGCATAAATAACATCTGACCATCACTGACACGAGGTATCATAGAAAAGTCACCCATATCAGCAAAGTTGGTCACAAAACGAGGGTCAGTAATATTTTTTTTGCCACCCAGCTTGTCTGCATCTGTTTTCCATGCCTTACCATAAGGTGGGTTGGATAGCATAAAGTCAAATTGACTGGATGGGAACCCATCGCTCGATAGGGTAGAACCAAACATAATATGCTCCGCTTCTTCACCTTCGCCTTTAAGTAGCATATCTGCTTTTGTGATAGCATAGGTTTCAGGGTTAATTTCTTGCCCAAAAAGATGGATAGAAACTTTTTTCTGTTGTTCTATAGCCAACTTTTCCAATCTGTCATGAGCAACAGTAAGCATACCACCGGTTCCACTTGCACCATCATATACGGAATAAGTAGTATCCATAATTTTGTCTGCAACAGGCATAAAAATACAGTCTGCCATTAGCTCAACAACATCACGTGGAGTAAAATGTTCCCCAGCTTCCTCATTATTTTCTTCATTAAATTTACGGATCAGCTCTTCAAAGATAACACCCATGGTATGGTTGTCCAGCCCGGCAATTTTCACTTCGTCCATATCGCCTAAAACAGGATATGGGCTAAGATTAATCGTCGGGGAAACAAATTTTTCAATGACCGCACCTAAAATATCTGCTTCAATCATAGTATCAATTTGATTCCTAAATTTAAATTTTTCCAATATTTCCTGAACATTTGGAGAAAATCCATCTAAGTATGCAATGAAATCGGTTTTCAGCTTTTGTTGTTGCGCCCTTGAAGTTAAGTCTTTTAATATAAATGCAGAACTATTACAAAAAGACTGTCCTGCAGTTTTACAAAGAGCTTCTGTTTGATTTTTAATTCCGGCTTTATCAAGCATTTCCTTAGTTTTTAAAACCTCTGGTTTTGTCTCTTCCAGTACGGCATCCAAACGACGAATTACTACCATTGGCAAAATAACATCTCTATATTTTCCTCGCACATAAACATCGCGCAGGCAGTCATCTGCAATGCTCCATATAAAATTGACAATCTGGTTATAAGTTTGGTTATCCACTTCTTTTTCCTCCAACGTATTCTATTTTATATTTGCTTTTCCTCTGGCACAAAGTCAACAATATCTCCAACATTGCAATGTAGCTGTTCACATATTCTTCCTACAACATCCATCTTGACCGATTCGCCCTTTGATAAACGAGCCATCGTGTTAGGGCTCAGACCCGTGAGCTGACGCAATTCAGCCTTATTCATATTTTTATCAATTAACAGTTTCCATAATTTATTATAACTAAATGACATAATCAGCCTCCTCGCAACAGTGTATTTAATCGTTATATTATATTGTAAAAACCGACAAATTTCAATACTAAAAATATACTTAGAGATATTTATGCTATACTTTAATCGCTGCGATTAGTCGATTGGATAACATTGAATTGTTCCGAAAAATAAGTGCGGAAAATAAAGCTTCAACCGTAATGGCAAGCAATACACAGGTATATACATCCCGTGCTTTTGCTTGTTGGTGCATTGCCCCAGACAGAGCGTTTTGCTCTGTCCCTTTTTAGCCGCGATGCGTCTGCTTAACTCAAAGAAGTTGAGTTTGCCTACACTACCCGTCATTCGCACGCCTCGCTTCTCATTGAGATGGGCTTCTCGCCACTTCTGATTGCCGACAGACTGGGACACGAAAAGGTGCAGATCACCATGGACACCTACAGCCACCTTTACCCAAGCAAGCAGGCGGAGGTCGCCACCAAGCTGGACATACTCATGGGAACGGTAGCCGATTCGCAAAATGTAGCCAATTTGTAGCCAACAAAAAGAAAAATCCTTGCAAACCCGTATAAACGCATGGCTTGCAAGGACATAAGACTTATTCCCACTCGATAGTGGCGTTCGGTTTGGGCGACAAATCATAGCAGACGCGGTTGACGTTTTTGACTTCAGCCAAGATCCTGTTGGTGATTTTGTGCAGGATCGGCCAGTCCAGTTCTTCGATAGTTGCCGTCATGGCGTCAACGGTATTGATCGCACGGATGATCACAGGATACTCGAAGGTTCTGGCGTTATCGCGTACACCGACGGATTTAAAATCTGGTACAACGGTAAAATACTGCCATACTTTTTTATCTAATCCGGCATTGGCGAATTCTTCACGCAAAATAGCGTCAGCTTCACGCACTGCTTCCAGACGCTCTTTAGTTATAGCGCCCAGGCATCTTACGCCAAGTCCCGGTCCGGGGAACGGCTGACGGTAAACCATACTGTGCGGCAAACCCAGTTCGATACCGCAGGCACGTACCTCGTCTTTAAAAAGCTGATACAAAGGTTCAACCAGCTTGAACTGCAGATCTTCAGGCAGTCCTCCGACATTATGATGGCTTTTAACGCTCTTGGCTGTTTTAGTGCCGGATTCTACTACGTCAGGATAAATAGTGCCCTGTCCCAGGAATTCGATACCGTCCAGTTTACGCGCTTCTTCTTCAAAAACACGGATAAATTCGGCGCCGATGATTTTTCTTTTCGCTTCCGGATCAGCTACGCCAGCCAGTTTAGAGAGGAAACGTTCGCTGGCATCAACATAGACAAGATTAGCTTTCAGTTCATCTCTGAAAACTCTGACGACGCTTTCAGACTCATCTTTACGCATCAGGCCATGGTTAACATGCACGCAGGTCAGCTGCGAGCCGATAGCTTTGATCAAAAGTGCTGCTACAACAGAAGAATCGACACCGCCGGACAAAGCCAGCAGAACTTTTTTATCGCCGACCTGTTTTTTGATCAGTTCGATCTGATCATTGATGAAATTTTTCATATTCCAGTTAGCTGTGGCATGGCACTCATCAAAAACAAATTTTTTGAGCACTTCCAGCATAGCTGTATGTTCCGGCCAGGCAGGCAGATTTTCTACTTTAGCCAAAGTATGGCCGACAGACATTACCGGCACGCCAAACTGATAAACGGCTGCTTCCACGTCGATCGGCTGACCGTCGATAATATTGTTTTCTCCCCCGTTGATGATGATACCTTTAACATTAGGCAGCTCTTTCAGTTCTGCTGCTGTGATATCATGGGGTTTGATCTCGCTGTAAACACCCAGTTCCCTTACGGCACGAGCCACCATTGTGTTTTCGTGGCTGCCCAAATCTAAAATTACAATCATATCCTGCTGCATATCCATTCTCCTATCTGCAATAAAATTTTACACCAGCTTAGATATATTAATTGTAACATATTTAACGCCTGCTTCTCCACTAAATTATTGCAGAAAACTTAACTAAATTCATCTTGTGTCTGCATAAAATAAAACCGTACTGTTTTGGATCACAGGTACGGTTTTATTTGTTATCTAATATTTCATACCCTCATTACCATTCTCTGGGTATTTCATTAAAATGTCCGGCGATAAACATAGTCGTCGTAATAGCAGCCAGTAGATTATTCTGTTCGTCTGTCATTTCCGCCATAATGACCATAGTTGTCTGCCCATGGTGTTTGACCTGGCTTTTAACGATCGCCGTCCCCGTACCTGGCAGATTGCTGATAAAATTGATATTGAAGCTCAATGTCTGCACAACCTCGCCGACACTGGCTCCGGTAATGCCCATAACTGCATCGGCTAATGCCGCCAAAGCACCACCGTGCACACCCAGCCAGTGATTGGTATGGATGTCAAAATCTATCGGCATCTTTACCGTCGCACCACCGCAGTGAATCTCATCGATCTCTATCTTCAGCAAATTCATAAACGCGCTGCTGCTCCAGATCTGTTTGATATGGGCAGCTACATCTGTTACTGTGTTCATTCAATCACCTCTTACTTATATATACATATTAACCAGCATCATATACAACGGTACGACAACAATACCTAAAAGCACCGTTAAAAAACTTAACGTCGCCGCATAAGCAGAATCCGCGCCATAATTTTTAGCTACAATAGCCATCTGTGTCATCGCCGGCATGGTCGCCTGCATAGTGAAAACCTGTGCTGACAGCGCCGTTACAGGCAGAAACGGTATCAGAACCAAAACACATACTGGACAAACCAGAAAACGTCCGGCAACGCCTAGCAGCAGATCTTTATCGAAACCGATTTCTCCCAACGGGATCTTACTCATCTCAATGCCAATAAAAACCAACGATAAAGGCGTCGTCAAATTACCTGTATATTGGAAGCTGTTCATCAAAAAAGACGGCAACCTGCAGTCCAGCAAGACTAAAATGATACCGACAATGAAGCCGGCCAGTGGCGGAGAAAAAATTTTCTTCAGTGCTGCCGGAGAAAAAAACGCTGGTTTATTCTTTGTATCGCTCAGGGTATCCTGCACAATATTATGTACACCAAGTGTCCAGAAAAAGGTTGTATTGACCATATAATAAAGCATTACTGCCGGGATACTTTTTTCACCAAACAGAGCCAGGTTGACCGGCAGACCAATAAACATGGTATTAGCAATAAAAAAATTAGTACAGAAAATGCCGCGCCGTTCTTTTTTTATTTTAAAAACGTGAGCAGCTATTGTACCGACACCAAAAGCCAGCAGCATGGAACATATCGGCAGCAGCAGATCAGGCGCCATGGCAACCAGTTTATTATGATCAAAATTTTTACTGATACTGACGATCATATAAAGAGGTAATGACACAGCAGTTACCAGCCTGGCGATCAATGCGCTGCTGTACTCGTCAAACCAGCCGCGTCTGCTTAACACAAAACCGATACCAATGATAAAAACTATACTGAAAATACCTTCCAGTGCTTTTAAAACAAATTCCATACCGCACCTCTTTTCTGGTTGTAACAGCAAAATAAGGCCCTTTTAGCGGGCCTTATTTTGCTTGATGGAGGAATGGCATAATCACACCTTCTATGCCGGAAGCAGTAAACATCTATCTAATCTTTCCCCTGCGACCTGTCCTAAATAATCGCAACGGGGAATTCCTTGTTTTCAACTAAATATAACGCAGCCGTAACAGACAACAGATCGGCACTGCCGCCGGGACTGATCCGTTCATTCCTGAAAAGTTCTTCACTTTCTGCCAGCAGCCGGCGTCCAGAATCAGTAAAAATACTTCCCTGCGCCAAAATATCTCTGGCACGCTGCTGTACAAACGGCAGCTTCGCATAACCGCCGCGCCAGATGACATTAGAATCCTGCACAACCGTCATTAAATGAACCAAAGCATGAACCAAAGCATCGTTCAGTCCAGCGCCTTTGGCAAACGCTTCCTTTAAGCCGGGCAACCCGTTCTGTCGTACACTGGGAAATCCTGCTTCCACTTCGCCGCGGATACCCGTGATACCATAAGCCTGATATAATCTTTCTCCTGCCGTCAAAGGCCGGTCTGCCTGCAGTCCAGCCAGCTCATTCTCTGTCAGCCCCTGCGTCATTTCTGCCACGATAGAGCACAGTGCTTTACTGTCCAGACCTTTATTCATGGCAGCCCCTGCGGCAGCAGCCAATAGCCCACCGGCAAATAAAATGCCTCTTTGGGTATTGACTCCTTTCGTCACGCGCAGCAGCTCCTGCTCCGCACTGACGCCGTAACGTCTTACCTTTCCAAATAACTCCTGATAATTTCCATTATGCTTCATCCCTAAAATCTGTAAATCACTGAAAGCTTTTGCCAAAACCGCAGAACCGGCAGCAAAAGTCAAAATACTCATATCTGTATGAGCACCGCCGCCATGACGGGTGACTAAGCCTGGTTTTGGATGGACGCAAACCTCCATAAAAACCGCCTGCGTCAAAAACATACTCATTTGCCGTAAAGTTTCAGATTTAGCAGAAAGCTGGCGGGCTGATATCTCGACTACTATTTCTTTAAACGTACCTTGCTCATTTAATTTTTTAGCTTGGTGATCATACATCGCTGCACCTGCTTTCTGCCGGGATCATTACTTAACCAAAAATAGCTTTTGTTGCAAAATACAGAATTGACGGAAATACCAGACAACCGGAACCGGTATAGAATGTAGCTGTCATTGCCGCATACGGAACCAGTTTGGGATCGACTGCGGCCATACCGGCAGCCGTACCGGAAGTAGTACCCATCAAGCCGCCATAGATCATGGCGGACTGAGGATTATCAAGTCCGACAAATTTAGCAACAAATGGAGTCAGAATCATAACCAGAACAGATTTAACAACGCCGGCTGCGATGCTGATGGCTATAACCTCAGAAGACGCGCCCAGTGAAGCCCCTGTTACAGGTCCTACAACAAAGGTTGCCACACCGGCGCCGATGGTTACCAGACTTACAGAATCAGTATAGCCCATGGCATAAGCCACACCCACACCTGCTACCCAGGAAGTCAATAAGCCAAAAATAAGCGAAAGTACACCTACAAGACCAACTTTTTTGATTTCACGCAGGTCAGCGCCAAAAGCAGTGGAAACGATGGCAAAATCACGGAACATAGCTCCGCCCATAACACCAACGCCGGCAAACATCGGAATGCTCGCCAAACCTTTATGACCGCCGCCGACTACACCGCCGATATATGCCAGAATCAGACCGAAGAAGATCGCAATTGCGGAGCCATGGATACGTCCCTTGGTCAAACCGCCGATTTTATAGGCAATCCAGGTAGTGATACCGATGATAATAAAAGCCGCAACTAATCCGTTTTTAGTAATAAGTTTAATGAACATTGCTGCGAAATCCATATAAAACGCCTCCCATTCTTTTTATGACTATGCACCAAATTTTCTTAAAATAGGAATAAAGACAAAGCCGAGGGCTACGCCCAGTACTCCGCCCAATACAGCGATCGTTCCGCCGGATAAAGCGGCGACAACGTCCTGAATGGAACTCATAGCCACAACGATGGGAATATACATGGCACTCCAGAACGCGATACCCTCCTGACCCTTTTTATCAAGCCAGCCTGCATCTATACCTTTATTGGTAAGAATAATCAGCAGCAGCATAGCAAAACCAACCCCGCCGACATTAGCTTTAACACCCAGAAGCGCGCCTAAAATATCGCCAATGTAATTACCTGTTAAAAAACAAAATGCTAATAACGCAACACCATAAATAATCATGAGATTACACCACCTTAGTACAATTTTTTATTATCGCTCCCCACTCAAGGGGAGCGAAACAACTAAAGGCAACGGTAAAAATTTACTTATTCAACTACGGCAATAACCTGACCGGCACTTACGCGGTCGCCGGGCTGCACTTTATATTCTTTGACTACTCCGGCTACCGGGGAAGGTACCAGCTGTTTCATTTTCATTGCTTCCATTACTATCAGTACGTCTTTTACTTCAACGCTGTCGCCTATTTGTTTTTCAAAGCGAACGATTTTACCGGGTACGCGAGATTTAATTTCCATGATTTATGCCTCCTGTGACAGTATTTCCACAACTGTCTTTTTCTTTAATATTTGTACATCCTGTAAACTCTTGCCTAAAACTGTCTGTGTCGGCTGAAATAATTCAGCCGCCTTAATACCATAGCCATTAATAAGCTCCGTTTCCAGATCAATGTCTACCTGAAACTTCTTTCCAATGGCCTGCAGTTCTGTATATACCTCCTGCAGCTGCTGCAAAGACAATCCCGTTATCAACAGATCAAGATCAGATTCGCTGTTGGTAAAAGGTAAACCGGTAGCTATTTCCAACCCGGCCGAACCTAAAATTCCCAGTTTCAGCCGCCTCTCTGCCGCATAGCTGCATGCCGCCTGCGCCGCTGCCAGACAATTCGTAGATACTTTAAATTCAGCTGCCGCAAGCTCATAAGGCCGTTTCAATTTAACTGCTTCGCCTACCTCCAGCTCTGCTGTCAGGCGTAACCGCCGTCCCTCACATAGCTGCGGATGCACAAAGCCCAACGGTATCACGTCTGCCGAAAGTACTTCCGCACGTCTGACTATTCCGGGAATAACGCTGTCAGCGCGGAAAATATCCGCCGCTAAAAATGCCTTTTCCCCTGTCAGCTCGTTTAAAAACACTTGTTTCAACCTTGCCCTGCCGATACTGCTCGGATAAACCAGGTCATGCCTTTTTAACTGCGTTTTGTCCATACGGGATCCGCCTTACTGTTCTGCTGATAATCAAGCTGCGCCTGTACCATAGTGTCGAAAAATTCCGTCTGTACAGGCCCGGTGATTGTAACAGAAGGTATTTCAATTCCTGATATAGGATCGCCCCGCAGTTCCAATATTGTTTGTTCGGCATTGACCTGTACTTCAGGACTGACCTTGACGATCCGGCCTTTAATCCTCAAAATACTGCGGGCCACCCTGTTTAAGGTAACGGCTGAGGCCAGAGTAGTAGCTTTTACGATCACTTCATACTCCGGATAAGTCCGTTCCCGGCGGTAAGTAATGATCTTACCGGCCTTATTACAGACATGTCCCGACTCTGAACACGGAAAACTGTCACCCATCGGCAGGCCGCCTGCTATCAGCTCATAATATTGCTGTCCGCCCCTGATGGCCGCCGGTGTCAGTTCGATATCGTCCCTGACAGGGATACCGTCCATAGCCAGCCAGCCTATTTCCTGGCAGCCGTATAAATCATGTACTTCCGCCTGCAGAAGTTCCTGCGCCACCGGCAGCAACTCCAGATCCAGAGGCGTACCAGCAGTCAACAGCTTTACTCCTTTAGGCAGATCTTCAGCAACGCCCATATTTTTAGCATCTGTCAGTGCCGCCCGTAAAAACGCAGACTCACCCACCACAGCTGCAGGCCTCTCTTTATACAGCGCTGCCAGAAAGGCATCACGGCTGGAGCGCACTAAAAACGACCATTTCAAACCAAAATCTTTTAAAGCCTGCCCTGAAAAAACATTTACCAGCGGCGGATAAGTAACAAGCAGCTTATCGCCGCGCTTTAGTCCAGCGCGCTCTAAGATCCTGACCGAAGCTCTGATGCGTGCCGGCAATTCAGCATAGGTAACTCCGACGATATTTTGAAAAGCCGATGTTCCCGTTGTAAAGGTAAGATAAGCAAGATTCAAAGGCGTATGAACATCTTCAATAACATGAGCCGCCGTCGGCCCGGCAATGCCTTTATCCGCCAAAGTACGCTTCGGCATCTCCTCCAGTTTGGGAGCAGAACCGAAATCTTCGACCAGCAGGCTTATTTCCTGAAGCAAGCTGTTCATCTGCAATCTCCTTACGCGTTGATATATTTATCGGCAACTGCAGCAAATTCTGCATTGACCTTGGCAATAGCTTCCATTCTATGTGTCCGTCCGCCCCGCTCATTGCCCAGAATACCTCTGCCCCAGGGACCGAGCAGTTCGCCTTTCCCTTCAGCCTTTAATTTAGCAACCTCATCGATATGCCGGATAATTACTTCCCGCATATCTTCTACTTGATTGACAATTTCCTGTACGCCGCCCAGTTTGTAGAAGAAATCTACACCGGCTGCAAAAACAGGATTGCTGGTAGAAAGCTCTTCCAACCGTTCGATATCCATTTTCGTGATCCTGGCAATGGAGGTCAGCGGCATAACATGGATCATGGTGCCGAAATCTTTGGAAAGGGCCAGAATATGGTCGGCCTGTAAACCATGGCACAGGAAAGCTCCGGAAATCGCGCGGCCAATGACCATGGCCACGATTGGATGTCCTGCTTTGCGTGCTTCGGCTAAAGCCAGCTGATAACCGCCTGTGGATTTATTCATACCGGCGATTTCTTCCATTTTGCCGGGACCGTTACCAGGAGTATCAACTATCAAAACGATAGCGCGTTTCTCAGGCAGCGGTTTATCCTTATCGGCTTCCATAGTCCGATAAACTGCCGTTGCCATCTTATAACCTTCCTCAAGTCCGATGACACCGCCGAAAACAACAGGAAATCTGTCGTTAAACGCCATCGCATCATTAGCGATGATCGTAGTCGGTTTGCCGTTCAGCTTAGCAGTACCGACAACAGACCCGGGGCCATAATCAGGATCGAAGCTGTAACCGTCAATGATATTTTCCTGGAAGGAATCTTTATCGATGATCATATCAATAGCATCGCGTCCGCGACCTATCATAGTGTTGTCCAATTCTTCCATGTTCATATTCCTCCTTTTCCTTAACTGCGTACTCTGCGTTTTACTACTTTAAGGAATTCCGCTGTCGTCATCTCAGGCAAAGCTGCCGGATCTTCATTACCGAAATATTTCCACAGATCCATCGAATCCTTCGGCTGCATATCTCCAACAATCTTCACCAGCTCCTGCTGTTCCTGTACCAGCTTCAGAGAACCGATACGGCGCATTTTTTCGATCTCAGCCATTGGTATCTCAGCCACTTCAGCCAGAGTTTTGTGGAACTCACCGATTTTATCTTCAACAAGATAGTTGCAATCCTGAATGATATATTTATGTTTGGCACCGGTTGTCCGGTAAACCAAAGCCTTGTTGGAAGCGTCAAATTCGTCTTTGCCCATTTCCTGTTCGATTACTTCCGGACCAGTCAGGCCGATACGCCCTTCTTCATTCATCACAATGACGTCGGTAGCTGCAGCTACAAAGCCCATACCGCCAAAGCAGCCGACTTTACTGCCAACTACCGCTACTACCGGAACGATACCGCGGCAGTCCTGGAAGGCATCCATTACTTCGGCATGGGCCAGAAGTCCGGCATTGGCTTCGTGCAGACGTACGCCGCCGGTTTCAAAAGAAACCGCGACCAGCGGACGTCTTGCAGCATATTCTTCAGGGTATTTAGTTTTAATGTCAGCAGCCGCCTTCAATGCCAGGCGAATAGTTGCGACCATTTTACCGCCATTGACCTCGCCAATAGCGCCGCCAATAAATTTCCCTTCCATTGATACTACAAAAACAGGATGCTTGCCCAGCAAACCAACGCCGCAGACAGTACCGTCATCAAATTCCACAGCAGTCCCAAGTACCGGCAGATGCGGGCTGCAATAACGATCCAGCGGATTTAAAAACTCCGTAAAGGTCCCTTTGTCGACCATGCCCAAAGCACGTTCACGGGCATTAGCGTCAAAGAAGCTGCTGTTTTCAAGTTCAGTCCAGTTTTTCATAATTATTCAGCCTCCTTTGCAGTAGCTTCTGCCAGTGCCTGGCGTAATCTCATATAAACAACGATCGGGGTGGCGTTATCATCGTTGATCTCGATACTTACATTGCCAACACCTGTATCAGTTACAAATTTTCCGAGCATTTTTTCCCAAACCGCATCAAAGCCTTTAACAGGAGTAACTACTTTGGCTTTAACGCCGCCGTTCAAAGCTTTCTTTTCCATAAGTACTTCCAAATCGCCGGAACCGGTTACACCAAGATGCGACCATTCCTTAGCGATTTCCTGTGTTGCAGCAGATTTAAATTCAAATTCCAAAACCTGTAATGCCACGTTAATCTCCTCCTCTTACCAGTTTCTGAATTTAGCAGGCGGATTATACAGACCTTTAGACCAAACGACCAGGTCATGTACGTTTTTAGCCGCCAGCATGGAACGGTTAGCTCTGCTCATATCAATACCAAGATCATCGGCAGTCTTGATCACACCAAGATCACGCAGACGCAGGGTCTCTTTCGGATCAGCCTTCATACCGACTTCGGTAAAGCCTGCGATACCGCGGATAGCGGCAGTACGTTCTTCCATATTTCTGCATTTATGCAGGTATGCGATACCTTCCTCGGTAATGATATGAGTCAGGTCATCGCCGTAGATCATAACCGGTTCAATCGGCAGATTAGCGTTTTTAGCCAAAGCAAAAGCATCCAGTTCCTCTACGAAGCCAGGCGCCAGTTTTTCACGGAAGGTTTCGGCCAATTGTACGACCAGGCGTTTGCCGCGGTGTACAGGTCCCCACATTGCTTCTTTAACGCCATATTCTTCACCGCATTTAAGCCATGCTTCAGAAGAATGACGACGGCCTTTCGGGTCGCAGCCCATATTCGGAGCGCCGCCGAAGCCTGCCACACGGTTAGCCGTAGCTGTAGAACTGTTGCCATAAGGATCGATCTGCAGTGTGCCGCCGATAAACATATCAATAGCATAATGTCCTGCCGTCTGAGAAAAAGCACGGTTTGAACGCATTGAACCATCCGGCCCGACAAAGAAAATATCACTGCGGGCAGCTACATACTCATCCATGCCCAATTCACCGCCGAAGCAGTGGATCGATTCGACCCAACCGCTTTCAATAGCCGGGATCATCGAAGGATGCGGATTCAAAATAAAGTTGGTGCAGATCTTGCCTTTCAATCCCAGCTCCTCACCATAAGTCGGTAACAGCAGCTCGATTGCAGCCGTATCAAAACCGATACCATGGTTCAGGCTTTTAATACCATACTCGCCATAGATACCTTTGATCGCCATCATGCCCTTTAAAACCTGAGCATCAGTAATCAGTGCCGGATCACGTGTAAAGAGCGGTTCGATGTAAAACGGTTTCGGAGATTGAATAACATAATCGACCCAATCACCGGGGATATCAACGCGCGGCAGCTCGTCTACGATCTCGTTGACCTGCGCAATAACGATACCCTGACGGAATTTAGTCGCTTCTACGATCGCCGGAGTATCCTCAGTGCTGAAACCGGTAAACAGATTGCCATGGCGATCAGCCTTCGTTGCCGCAATCAATGCGACACGCGGAGTCAAATCAACAAAATAACGTCCATACAGTTCCAAATAAGTATGGATAGCTCCCAGCTCCAATTTGCCTTCTTTTAAAAATTCGGCAATTCGGCCTGCCTGCGGGCCGGAAAAGGACATATCCAGCTTTTTAGCGATACCTTTTTCAAAAACATCCAGATGTTCAGGCAAGGTCAAAACAGACTGTACCATGTGCAGATCATGCACCTTACCAGGATCTACCTGGCAGAGTGTTTTCGCCAGAAAATCGGCCTGTTTCTGGTTGTTGCCCTCGATGTTGACCTTATCACCGGGTTTGATAACAGCCTCCAGTAAAGCGACTGCATCTTTGGCATCAACGATTTTTCCTTCTTTGACGTAAGGGGCAGCTGAGGCAGCTCTTGCCGCAGCATCTTTCTTTAAAGAGTCCCACTCACGCGTAATACCTTTAAGCTCCATTACATTCTCTCCTTTCTTATTACAAAACTGCTTCATATATACCGAACCCGGATAAAAAAAGAGAGAACAAAGCACAGCTGCAAACTGCGCCTTCATTCTCTCATTCACCACTATTTACTTTCACCCGGATCTATATATGCATAACTCCCAAACCGGCCCGTTCATGATTAGTCATATAATGCAGTGCCGATTTACCGAACAATGCCACCGCCAGCCAGCCATCATCACGTACAACCGCTATTTTCAGCGCCAGACTGGCGCTGGAAGAAACGCTGACTAAAATACCTTTTTTAGCTTCCTCCGTAGCGTGAATCAAAGCGTGAATATCATTAGCCGTCTTTTCAATGATTCCAGAATTGAGACTGGCCCCAATTACGGCCCTGTTCACCTTTTCGTGAAAATCATCATAAGAAGTTTTGCCGCCGACCTCTGTCACTACAAATTTATGACCAACTTCAGTCAGCGCTCTTTTAGCCGTTTCCTCGTCCTTCAGCGTACGTGTTAGCGCCAGCAGCATTGCCGCTACGCCTACGCTTTTAACACTTTCACCCTGTAAAAACGCTTCCATCTCTCAGTCCCTCCCTTTACTGCAACCTCAGCAGCTACGGATGCTTATTTCACCAAAATCGAAGCTTTCGATTTTTCCCGCAGCATTTCGTACAAGCAAACTCCCATAATCATCCATGTCTTCCGCCACTCCGGAATAAATCTCTGTATCATTATCCCTTACTGTAACCTTATGACCCAGTGTACAGCTGTAGTCCAGCCAGTCCTGCCTGATCAAAGCAAAACCGCAGCAGTGCCAGTGAGAGTAAAGCAGATCGAATTCATCCAGAAACGCCTTGAGGACCTGTTCATGCTCGTATTCGATGCCCGTTGCCAGATAAAGAGAAGTGGCTGTAGCTTCTAGCTGGGCTCCGAAATCTTCAGAAGACATATTTATGTTGATACCAATGCCAACAACGGCGTACTCGATACTGCCATCAGCAGTCAGTGCCATTTCTGCTAAAATACCACAGACTTTTTTACCGTCCAGCATGATATCGTTGGGCCATTTTATAGAAAATTTTTTATCAGTTAGCACCTGCAAAGCTTTCACCGCAGCAACGGCTGTCAGCAGCGTTATTTGGGCGCAGTATTCGGCAGCTATCGTTGGTCTGAGGATCATGGAAAACCACAATCCCTTCCCCTCCGGTGATTCCCATTTCCGCCGCATTCGTCCTCGTCCGGCAGTCTGCCTTGCGGCAATAACAATTGTACCTTCTGCTGCCCCCTGCTTTGCAAGCTCCAGCGCTTTCAGATTAGTAGAATCCAACTGCTCATAATAATATATTTTATTGTGCAGTATCTTCTTTATTTCTACCATCTTTATTGCCCCGTCTCAAATTTTACTTAACCAGGTGGATCGTCGAAATGAAGACGCCGCAGGCAATTGCCGAGACGATAACGCCGCCGATATTAGCCCCCATTGCCACTGGCATTATTACGGCGAACGGATCTTCATCTTCAGCTATATGCTGAGCGATTTTAGCAGTAGTCGGCACACAGGAAATACCGGCAATACCAACAACAGGATTGAAATTTCCTTTTTTGAATTTGTAAACTATCCAGCCGCCTAAAACACCAACAGCACCTGATACTGCCAAAGCTACCACACCAAGAATGATCAGCGGTGCAACTTTGGGATTAAGCAGGGTAGAGGCTTCGCATAAAGTGCCAAGCAAAAGACCCAGCATCAAAGTAGCAGCATAAAGGATAACGTTTTCAAGCAGATCCTGATACGGAACGATTTCAGCTTCTTTGATCGTCATACCCAGGAAGAAGGACATGATCAACGGCGCCGCCATCGGCAGTAAAATACATAACAAAGCACAGCATACTAAAATAAAAATAAATTTTTTGGTTTTCGGAATTTCAGGAGCATCAAAAATGATATCGATACCACGATATTTTTTAGGCACCAGCATTTTTACTAATGTCGGATAGCCTGCATAAGTCAGGCTTAAATAAAGATAAGCAATAACGGAAATCGGGACGAACAGTTCCGGAGCCAGCATCAAGGAAGTAAACAGAACCATCGGCCCATCAGCACCGCCGATCGAAGCTACAGCAGCAGCTTCCGGTGGAGTCAATCCAAGATTCACACCCAGAATAAGCGTAACAAATGTACCTGCTTCGGCAAAAATAGCAATAATGATGGAAGTCCACGGATTAGCCAAAATAAAACCAATTTCACACATAGCCCCAATGCCCATAAAAACCAGACAGGCTACCAGACTGTTGCTGAAGGTCAAATTATAAATCGGCTGCAAAAAATTGATCTGCATGATATTCATCAATGCGCCCGGTTCTGAAACGAGCGGATCCAAAAACAAAGTGCCAAGCTTACCGCCGTCTAAAAAAAGTACGCCGCAGTTGATACAAATCATACCAACACCCATCGGTACCATGATCAAAGGCTCTAAGGTTCTCTTAAAGCCCAGATAAGCCAGAATAAAACCGAAAATTATCATAAAAATACGCGCACAGGCGATTACAGGATCTTGCACAAATAAACTGGCAATACCAGGAAACAATGTTGCGACCAGACTCATTTCCATCGTTATTCCATCCCTTCTCCATTAGAATTATTATTGCCCATCAATTTATTGAGCAATACCACTACGCCAATCATAAACAACGAAATAGCCGCAGTGAACAAGTAAGAAAATCCTGCATACGCATAAACATTCATTGCTTCAAACCCCTTTCAAACTTTTCTTTCCTGGCGTATCAACTGTCGGTTTCCTCGAGGGGGTTCGGGAACATTACCTATACGGCGAGCATCACGATGGACTATGCCACGCAACAGCTGTTGCGTTCGGT
>ENA-UPWM01000422-UPWM01000422.1-human-gut-metagenome-genome-assembly--contig:-NODE-422-length-17974-cov-8.275074_pt1 | contig 17974 bp, 10 predicted proteins | sample MGYA00250051_ERZ773379 | MGnify/ENA primary metagenome ERZ773379 (study PRJEB29103, sample SAMN06112020) | human gut metagenome | biome: human gut; feature: ankylosing spondylitis patient; material...
ACGCTTCACCACCTCTAACCCAGAGGATATGACCGAGGACATCCTCCACGCCATCGCCGAAGAGCCAAACCTCTGCACCCACTTGCGCATCAGGTGCAGGCGACGCGTCCATTCGTAGAGTTCGGGGCGTTCGTCGGTTTGGGGGAGGTTGTCTCCGTAATAGATGATGATGGGTATCTTGGTGAACTTCATGAACGCGTTCATCGGCACCTCTACGCCTTCAGTCTTTTTGGAGAGCGTAATGACTTTACCTTCTTCCGGCATTTGTCCTTGGGGGAAGGGTACGTTCGTGCCCGGCTCATAGGCGACGATGGCCTGTATGTTTTTTGTTTTGGGCAGGGTGAGCCAGCCTACTCCTCCTCCTTGCGAGTGTGTCACGAGTATGGCGGGGCCTATGGTATCGAGCAGCGCGGCATAGGCGTCGGAGTAGAGTTCGAGGTCTATCGTTCCGATGGTGGGTGTCATCTGGCGGAAGTATTGGTTGAGTGCTTCTTTGTCACGGCTGAATTGTACGCCTTCGAAGTAGTGGGGCCAGATGCCCAGGCGGAAGCGGTTGAACCATTTTTCTTCGTCGAAGTCGGGGGATAGGGTGACGGTCTGGGTACTGCGTCCGGCATTGCCCCGTCGGGGTTGGTCGACGAGGTAGGTGGAGAAGCCTCGCCGCAGGAAGATGTTCTGGAATCCTTCTCGTCCGTCGGGGGTGGTTTCCCATGTTTTGGAGAACTGGCCTACGCCGTGTGCGAAGACCAACGGGTACTTCCGTGCATCCACGGGTTTCTGATAGAATACGTAGGCGTGGTCTCCGTGGTATTGCCGTCCCAGTGAGTCGGTGAGTATTGTTCCTCCTATGGCGAAACTGCCTTGCTCGGCAATCTGTAATACATGGCTGTTGCTGCATGATGCCAACGCCGCCAGCATACATATAATAATGGATGTTTTCATGGCTTCTTACTTCTGTATTTTAGATTCTTGTAACTTGTCGTAACGGCTGCCCACGACCGGAATGGCGGTTACGGCTTTTTCCAACTCGTCCATTTCTTCTGCTGTAAATGTGATGTCGCAGGCCCGAAGGTTCTCTTCCAGGTGTGAGAGCTTGGTGGTGCCGGGAATGGGGACGATGTAGGGGCGTTTGTTTATCAGCCATGCCAGTGCGACTTGTGCCGGGGTGATGCCGCGTGTACGGCCGAAGGCATTGAGGACTTCTACAATGCGTGTGTTGGCTCGGATGGCTTCGGGCTGGAAACGGGGCAGGGTGTGGCGGTTGTCGTTGGTGGTGTCGAACCGGGTGTATTCGTTGATAAGTCCACCGAGGAAACCCCGGTTGAGGGGGCTGTATGGGACGAAACCGATGCCCAGCTCTTCGCACGCGGCAAGCACACCGTTTGTCTCCACCGTGCGGTGCATGAGGTGGTATTCGCTTTGGATGGCTGTGACGGGGCATATCTTGTGTGCCCGACGGATGGTGTCGGCATTCACCTCGCACATGCCCCAGTGCAGTATCTTGCCTTCTTTGATAAGCTCACCGCACGTCTCCGCCACCACTTCGATGGGTGTATTGGGGTCGATGCGGTGCTGGTAGAAGATGCCGAGTGTCTCTACTCCGAGGTTGTGCAGGGAGTTTTCGCACACGCGGCGGATGTTTGCCGGAGTGCTGTTTTCTTCCGTCTTCACTTGTACGCCGTTCACAAACTTGTGGCCGAACTTCGAGGAGACGAACACGTGTCCGGTGTGGCCTTTCAATGCCTTGCCTACTAATTTTTCATTTACATGGTATCCGTAGCTCTCTGCCGTGTCGAAGAGTGTCACGCCACGCTCTACCGCCTCATGTACGAGGGCTATTTCTTTGTCTTCCGACGGATGTTGGCTGCGGTTGTGGTTCAGTCCCATGCAGCCGTAGCCCATCGCCGAGACGGTGAATGCTGCCTTGCCGCTGCCGAGTGTGCGCTGCGTGCGTACCGCCGCCATGCCTGCGGCAAAGAAGGCAACAATCTTTACATCTGGAGGTTTCAAACCAACTTACTCTGATACTGAAAGCTGGATTGGTAGAGTATATCTCTATAAGGAAGATGAAACCATACCTGTTGATAGTAATGGAAAAATGATGTTTCCATTATTACAGATCTGTCTTGACGGACTTCCTTATATTCCTGATTCACTTAAAGGAATTAAAGCGCTGACAGTTTTTGTGTCAGATAATATTCCGGTAGAATTAGCCGGTAATGGAAACAACTGGGTTTTGCGTGAATATAAGGAAGGAGACATATTGGTAAATAAAGATCTGTCTAATAATTCGTCACCGATAAAACCGTTTCCATTGAAAAGTAGATTAATAGAGGAAGATTATCCAATATTTGATGGTGGTGACATTCCCGAAGATATAATGGAAGAGTTGGAGGAAATGGAAGATTCGGAGGAAATAACCGACTATTATGATTATACAGAATGCCACTCAGAACATAAAATAGGCGGTTATCCTTGCTACATTCAGTCTGGTATAAATTGGGGCGAAGGATATGAATTTGTACTTCAGATAGCTTCTGATGAGAAAGCCAATTTGAATATCATTGATTCTGGCAATATATATTTGGCTAAAAACAGGTTAACAGGTGATTGGAAGTTATATTGTGATTTTTATTAAAATATGCAGATAACAAGCAGCTGTGCCGCTTTTAACGGCGGCAAGCTGCATCCCATTAGTAGCGAATTAAAAACAAAATATACAATGGAAAAAGTAGTTAAAAAATATGTTGATGAATGTTTGGGCTTTGTGCAAGAACATAGAGAATACCTTATGTATATTTCTTCTTATGAAGAACCCGTAGAGTCTGAAATGCGGGATTCGCTGGATAATGCCATACTTCAAGGAAAATCAGTCAAGATATATGTTACTCAACCAGAACATACAAATTATATGGTGGACATTATTACAGAAAAAGACCATGTATGGAAAGCGATAGATAATCAAATCTCAGACGAGGATATTTCTCAATTAGAGAGTATTTTGAATATTATTCTTCCGCTTTCATATAAGACTTACCTGAAATACAAACACTTTTACAAAATGTTTTGGGATTTAGATGTTTGTCTATATCCGAAGCCCATTCATTCATGGAATAAAATCCTTATTGAAAATAACAAGGAACTGCAAGAGGAAATTCTTGATAATGGGTATTTTGCGATAGGTCGATATTCTGATTATGGTGTGATAGCTCTTAAATTGACAGACAATGAGAATAAAGAAGGTGAAGTTGTACTCTTTGATTACGAAACACCTGAAAAGGAAGTATTAGCACCTAACTTTATAGAATTTCTTAATCAGATATTGCAAAACCCCAAACCTGTTCTACAAGAATTAAAAGGTTGGGAAAAAAAATGTACAAAATGGAATGACGCTACTAACAAGGAAAGATAACCCCTGAACAACCCATTAGTTGCAAATTAAAAATCAAATAGAATGGAAAATGTTGATAAAATATGCCCTATTTGCAGAAAACATCCCATAGCTCTACCAAACGGAGTATGCTCAGTCTGCTATAATAAAGTGAAAACACAAGCAGATTGGAATACTACTGAATGGGGTAAAATAGAAAATCATGGACTTGATGCAATTATAGTGTTGGCAAAGTATATCTTAGATGAAATAGAAGATGACGACCAACATCAATGGCATCTACGTCGAATATGTTTTATGCAAGATATGGTAGAGCATTTGGATAAACGATATTTTCCTAATGCTACTATCCAACAGATAAATGACTTTGCACACTCGGCTGTTGATTTTTGGAAAGGAAAAATAACCAGTCAAGAAGCAACAGAGCAACTTCAATCCATGCGTAAGGTTTTGCAAAAGGATATTATGAAATTATCTGATTGGGAACCGAAAGATTTTCTGCTTTGGATGATGATGCTGGAAGATGATTTTGATTGGATGTGGGACCAGTGGTTTGAGTGCATTCATGCTTGTATTCCCGACAAGTGTAACGATGAGTTGTGGATAAGAATGTTTCATAAACATTTTCCAAATGAAATCAAAGCATGGGTAGATAATAACAATGCAACTAACAAAGCGTGATATCCCTGCTTAGTCATTAACAGTAATCTCAAATATGAAACAGACAATATATTATATCAGTGTTTTTTTGCTCCTCTGTATCTGTGGAACAGTGTATTCTCAAAATTCCAAAGAGGATATTCTGAAGCATGACCTTTCTGGCCTGTTTGTCGATTCGGACATGACCGGCATATTGGGAGAAGATTGTTGCAGAATTGATATTCATTTTACTGAAGTCAGTAAGACTGATGATAGGAATTATGAAGTGAAAGGTTCCAGTCGTACCAGATTGTCTGTAGTCTGTCCGTTCAGGGGGAATATCTGTATTGACAGCATTTCTCCTTATTTACAAAACAGGGATGAATGTACGGAACTGGATGGTTTCATATATGGGCATTACTCATTTACTGAATTCGGAGACGAACGATTTAGCGGTACATTTAGCGGCTCTTTCCGAAAAGGATACCGGATAATCGGACAGCATATTGTAAAAGGGCGTAATGAAATAGCGGAACTGAAGCTGAACCTGTCTGAATATCGGGGCAAGTGGAAATCTGATAAAGGACTGACAAAACTATGTTCATGGGCTGATGAGGTTATACCCGATATTCCTGCAGACTTCTGCCAGTTCAATGATGCAGGAGAATGGGTCGTAACACCAAAATACTGTAAAAATGGTTGGGAAAATCTAAAGAGATAAAAGAACTGGAAACTCAGATAAGAATAAAAAAACTTCAATTAGAAAAATAATTTTAAAGAATATATAAATGAAAGTAGGTTCATCTATTATTGCATTTTTGGGACTGATGGCAGTTTGTAGTTGTTCAGCTCCCAAAAGCGAAATGAGTACTCTTGTGAATAATAGTTTGCAAATAGCGACTGTTCAATCAAAGTTAATGGCTGAGAATTTATTGAATGAAGAGGAGAAATTGCCACGTACTATTGGTAAGGATGGTAAACTGATGACTTCAAAGGCTAAATGGTGGACAAGTGGTTTTTTCCCTGGGGTATTATGGTATTTGTATGAGGTGAATCAAGATGATTCCTTGAAAATGTATGCAGAAAATTATACCAAAAGGATAGAAAATGAGAAATACACAACAGATAATCACGATGTGGGATTTATGTTGTATTGTAGTTTTGGTAATGGATTGCGTCTGACAAGCAATGATGAGTATAAACAGGTATTGTTGCAAGGAGCGGAATCATTGAGTACTCGTTTTCGTCCACAAGTCGGTTGCATACGTTCATGGGACTGGAATCAGAAAGTGTGGGAATATCCGGTAATTATTGATAATATGATGAATTTAGAGATGTTGATGTGGGCTTCCAAGAATTCCGATAATCCGAAATTTGCGGAAATAGCCAAGTCACATGCAGATGTGACGATGAAGCATCATTTCCGTCCGGATTATAGCTCATATCATGTGATTTCTTATGATACGATCTCGGGACAGCCTGAAAAGAAAAACACTTGTCAGGGATATGCTCATGAATCATGTTGGGCACGTGGCCAGGGCTGGGCATTATATGGCTATACAATGATGTATCGTGAGACCGGGCAAGAGAAATATCTGCAACATGCTACGAATGTGGCTAGATTTATTATGAATCATCCTCGTTTGCCTGAAGATAAAATTCCATATTGGGATTTTGATGCTCCTGGTATTCCCAATGAACTTCGTGATGCTTCTGCGGGAGCATTAATGGCCTCGGCTTTCATCGAACTTAGCCAGTATACTGAAGGTGATTTCTCAAAACAATGTCTTTCTGTTGCCGAAACACAGTTGAAGACTTTGTCATCGCCGGAATACTTGGCTGAGCCTGGTACAAATTGTAATTTTATTCTGAAACATTCAGTAGGTAATAATCCGGGTAAGGCAGAGGTTGATGTACCGTTAACTTACGCTGATTATTATTATGTTGAAGCTTTAGTACGTTATAAAAGAGATATTTTAAAAGAAAAACTTCATTAAAAACTTCATTTTAAATGATACAAAGATTATCTTTCTGGATAATGATGATTGTCTGTTCGGTGATGGTGAGTGGGCAAGAATATGACGGATATTACACAAATCCTATCCTGCCTTCGGGTGCTGATCCGTGGGTTGTAAAACATGAAGGATGGTATTATTATTGCTGCGGGGTGCCGGGTGGCATCGGAGTTTCCCGTTCTCGTGATTTGCATAAGATAAATCCTCCTGTACGTGTTTGGAAGGCACCGGAAAAAGGGCAATGGAATTCGACTTGCATTTGGGCACCCGAACTTCATTTCTGGAAAGGTAAATGGTATATTTTTTATGCGGGCGGATATAGCGGTCCTCCTTTTATTCACCAAAAGACGGGCGTGTTGGAATCTGTTACATCAGACGCAATGGGCGAGTATATCGACAAAGGAATGCTGTTTACGGGGGATGTTTTGGGAGACTGGAAAAACAATCGCTGGGCGATTGATATGACTTTGTTGGAGCATAAGGGACAATTGTATGCTGTCTGGTCCGGTTGGGAGAATAGTGAACCGACTGACAAAACTCAGCAACATCTTTATATCGCAAAAATGGAGAATCCTTGGACAATGGCTTCCGGAAGAGTAAAAATATCGTCGCCGGACCGCTATTATGAACAAGGAGAGTTGCCATTGAATGAGGGACCGCAGATTTTAAAACACGGGAAAGATGTGTTTGTTGTTTATTCCTGCGGGCAATCATGGCTGGATACATATAAACTTTCTTATTTGCGTCTGAAGGACCCGGACGCAGATTTGTTAGATCCGAAAAGCTGGATTAAAAGTGATAAACCTGTATTTGAAGGTACCGATCAAGTATTTGGGGTAGGGCATGCCAGTTTTACAACTTCTCCTGATGACAGGGAACATTATATTTATTACCATACGAAAAAAGAGAGAAAACCCGGTTGGAAACGGGATATTCGTCTTCAGAAGTTTACTTTTGATGCATCTGGCGTTCCATGTTTTGGGAAGCCGCTTCCGGTAAGCGAGAAACTTCCTTTGCCTTCAGGCACTGCTCATCCTGTAAAAGTTAAGCCGATGAGTGAGCTGGAAAAAGACTTTACCCAATTGTCTTCGACTGCCCGGCCTTATACATATTGGTTCTGGATGAATGGAAATATCACAAAGGAAGGCATTACAAAGGATCTGGAGGCGATGCATCGTATTGGGATAGGTGGTGTTTTCAATCTGGAAGGGGGAACTGGAATTCCAAAGGGGCCTGTTACTTACTTAAGTCCGGAGTGGTCGGAATTAAAAGCACACGCTATAAAAGAAGCAGCTCGTTTAGGCATTGATTATGTGATGCATAATTGTCCGGGTTGGTCGTCAAGTGGTGGTCCTTGGATTACTCCTGAGTATTCAATGCAAAAATTGACTTGGAGTGAGACTGAGGTGGCAGGCGGTAAACGGGTGGATACTTTATTACTCCGGCCGGCAACGGAATTAGGATATTATAGAGATATAGCTGTGTTAGCTTTCCCTTCTTTCAAGAATGGTAAACCTGTGGGCTTTTCTGATTGGCAGTTATTGAATAACAGTGTTTTTAATCATAGAGGGAAGATCGGTATACAAACGTATGACAAAGAACAAGTTATTCGCTTGGAAGATATTATTGACTTGACGAATCAGGTTGATTCTTTGGGACGTCTGAATTGGGAGGCACCTTTGGGAAACTGGACTGTCATCCGTTTGGGACATACTTCTACCGGAAGAAAAAACTGTGCAGCTCCGGATACAGGCGTGGGGCTTGAATGCGATAAGTTTAGCAAACAGGCGATTCAGCTTCATTTTAATAAAATGATGGATTTATTGTATCCACTAATCAAACCTTATGTTCACCAGATTCAGATAGGACTGGAGATAGATAGTTGGGAAGTCGGTATGCAAAACTGGACATCCGGATTTGAAGGTGAGTTTTGTGAAAGGACCGGATATGATTTGATTAAATATTTGCCGGCTATGACAGGTAAGATTGTAGGAAGCAAAGAAATGACAGAACGTTTCTTATGGGATATTCGTCGTGTACAGGCTGACTTGTTGGCAGATAATTATTATGGTGAATTTCGGAATCTATGTAATCAATATGGGCTGGTATCCTATTGCGAACCTTATGACCGCGGACCAATGGAAGAATTACAAATAGGCTCACGGGTAGATGGAGTTATGGGAGAGTTTTGGAATGGGTTATCTGCTATTTTCCAGAACAACTTGATGATGCGGCGTACTACAAAATTGGCGTCTTCGATAGCTCATATCAACGGTCAGAAAGTGGTGGGTGCCGAAGCATATACTTCTGAACCTGAGTCGGGAAGATGGCAGGAATACCCATTTGCTTTGAAGGCTGTTGGTGATAAGGCGTTTACAGAGGGGATTAATCGGATGGTGATTCATCGTTATGCAATGCAACCTCATCCGGATGCTGCTCCCGCTATGACTTTAGGCCCTTGGGGAATACATTTTGACAGAACTAATACCTGGTGGGAGCCGGGACGTGCCTGGATAGATTATCTGAACCGTTGTCAAACTCTATTGCAAGAGGGACTATTCGTAGCTGATTTTGCATACTTTACAGGTGATAATATTGTAGGATACACGAAAGTGCATAGAAGAGATTTGAATCCGGTACCACCGGAAGGATATGATTACGATTTGATGAATACGGAAACGTTATTGAATAGAGCTTGGGTAGAACGCGGGCGTTTAAGGCTTCCGGACGGAATGAATTATCGTGTATTGGTTTTACAGGAACAATCGCATATTACGTTGGGTCTATTGAGGAAACTGCGGAATATGGTGGAACAGGGATTGATAATTGTCGGTGCCCGTCCGCAACAGACCGTAGGGTTGCAATCTTATTCAGTTATTGAAGAAAAAGAGTTTGAACAACTTTGTGACGAACTATGGGGAAAGGCCGCAACTACAGTGGTGGATCGTAGCGTAGGGAAAGGTAGGATTTTCTGGGAAACCTCTTTGAACTTGGAACAAGTACTTGAGAAGATTCAGTTAAGACCTGACTTTGAAGTGATCACAGATTCAATTAGTGCCCCAATACGTTATATCCATAGGCAGATAGGAGAGGCGGATGTTTATTTTGTTGCTAACCAGCAACGGACTTCGAAAGAGCTGATTTGTAACTTTCGTGTGAAAGGAAAGATTCCTGAGTTTTGGAATCCTATATCAGGTGAAAGAACACGGGCTATGGTATATCAAACGAATGAAGAAACCATATCGGTGCCTGTTCAACTGGAAGCGTATGGTTCTGTGTTCGTCGTCTTTCGTTCTGACCTTCCTGAACAGAAGGCTATTCGTTCTATTCATAAAGATGGGAAGTGTCTGATAGATGCTTCTGCTATATCAACCGAAGAATGGAAGCAGGCGGCATACCCTGACATAAGAGATAATTTCTCAATCTCATTGTGGGTGAAACCGGAATCAGATGCCATGTTGAATATAGATAATCCAATGGGATATATACCGTACCCTTGGACGGAATATTATGCAATCTATCCGTCGGGCGGTGAACTGTTATATGGCGCAGGACATGCCACTTGTGGACTGGCTGTAGGTAGAAATGGAGTTGCGGTATGGGAGAATGAGAAAGGATATCCTGAGTTTAAAATGGGAGTGGAAAAACCTATTTCCGGTTGGAGCCATATTTGTCTGGTTTATAGGGAAGGGGCTCCGCATATTTATATCAATGGAGAGCATATAGCTTATAAGACGAAGTCTTTGCAGACAATTCATCCTGGATTGAATTTTACTTCTTTAAAAGAAGGAGCTTCCTATTATAATGGGGATATGTCTGTTCCGGTGTTGTTTTCTAAAGTATTATCAGATAAGGAGATTTCTCAATTGGTAGCCAAAGGATATACAAGAAATACTGATGAGCGTATATTGGACTGGATACCTTATGCGGATACCCGCTCTCTGTTGGCATGGAGTGATGGGAATTATGAATTTGTTACATCGGACGGTATAAAAAGAGAGGTAAAGGTTGAAAAAACAGGAAGTCCGGTGATGATAAATCAGAAATGGGAGGTTAGCTTCCCGAAAGGGCTGGGAGCACCGGAAAAAATAAGTTTGCCCAAATTGTTCTCTTTGCATAGACACGAAGATGAGGGCGTTAAATATTTTTCTGGTACAGCTACTTATAAAACTAACTTTGTTGTGAAACCTTCTATGATGTCTGAGGATAGAGTTGTTTTCCTTGATTTGGGTGCAGTAGAGGTGATGGCGGAGGTGATTGTCAATGGAGTAAATAAAGGGATCTTTTGGTCCCGTCCGTATTTAATTGATGTCACTGATGTGCTGAAGCCGGGTGAAAATACATTGGAAATTAAGGTGACTAATCAATGGACGAATCGTTTGATTGGGGATGAACAGTTACCGGAGGAGAACGAGTATGTACCCGGAGGAGGAGTAAATGGAATTGCTGCTTTGAGTCGTGGGGCTATCAGAAAGCTACCGGACTGGTATAGAAATGGAGTAAATAAACCGGAAGGCGGAAGAGTGGCATTCACTACTTGGAAACATTACCGGAAAGACTCGCCATTGATAGAATCGGGGTTAATAGGTCCTGTTCGGCTGATTCCTGCGAAGAAAATAGAATTTGAATAATGGATATGATAATGTGCGAACGTATAGTAGCCAAGACATCTGTAAGAATGCTATTGAGCTTATTGCTAATCTTTGGCTCGGTGAATCCTGCTATGTCTGTGTTACGAAAAGGGGAGACATCGCTGGGGACGTCTTTTGAAAGTTATTTTCCATTGAAAGAAATACGTTTGTCAGATGGTCCTTTTCTTGATTTGCAACAAAAAGGCAAAGAATATCTTCTTTGGCTGAATCCTGACTCTTTGCTTCATTTTTATCGGATTGAAGCGGGATTGTCATCGAAAGCCGGACCTTATGCCGGCTGGGAGTCGCAAGACGTATGGGGAGCAGGCCCGCTTCGGGGTGGATTTCTTGGGTTCTATCTTTCTTCCGTATCGATGATGTATCAATCTACAGGCGATAGAGAGTTACTGAGACGATTGAAATATGTGCTGAAAGAATTGAAGCTATGTCAGGAAGCCGGTAAAGATGGCTTCCTGTTAGGTGTGAAAGGAGGCAGGGAACTATTCAGGGAAGTAGCCTCAGGAAAGATAAAAACGAATAATCCTACGGTCAATGGTGCCTGGGCACCTGTTTATCTGATTAATAAGATGCTGCTCGGGCTTTCTGCTGCTTATACACAGTGTGACTTGAAAGAAGCGTTGCCGATATTAGTACGGTTGGCCGATTGGTTTGGTTCTCAGGTATTGGATAAGCTGACTGATGAACAGATTCAGCAATTATTGATTTGTGAACATGGTTCGATTAATGAGTCTTACGTTGAGGTTTATGAGTTGACGGGGCAAAAGCGTTTCCTTGATTGGGCCCGCCGTTTAAATGATCGGGCTATGTGGGTTCCTTTGTCTGAAGGAAAGGATGTTTTATTCGGGTGGCACGCCAATACACAGATCCCGAAATTTACGGGTTTCCATAAATATTATATGTTTACCGGTGATCGGGCCTTTCTTCTTGCGGCGACTAATTTCTGGAATATTGTGAAGCAAAACCATACTTGGGTAATAGGTGGTAACAGTACCGGAGAACATTTCTTCTCTAAAAAGGAGTTCATTGATAGGATGCTCCATATCAGCGGACCGGAAACGTGTAATTCCGTAAATATGTTACGTTTGACCGAAGCTCTGTTCATGCAGCAACCGGATGCGACTAAGGCGGCATATTATGAAAGAACTTTATTTAATCATATCTTGTCAGCCTATGACCCGGTGAAGGGTATGTGCTGCTATTTTACTTCCATGCGACCGGGGCATTATCGTATTTATGCTTCACGTGATAGCTCTTTCTGGTGCTGTGGACATACAGGGCTGGAAAGTCCGGCGAAGCTGGGTAAGTTTATTTATAGCCATAAAGTGACGAATAGGCATCAAGAAAAGGATATAAGAGTGAATCTGTTTATTCCTTCCATTCTTTCTTGGAAAGAAGAAGGAGTCGAGCTTATTCAGCAAAGCCGGATTCCGGAATCCGAACAAGTTGACCTTATATTGAATCTAAAGAAAAAGCAGAAACTGATTCTGCGCATTCGTAAACCTGATTGGACTGATAAGGCTACTTTTATAATTAATGGAGAAGAAGAACAGCCTCTGCTTGGCAGTGATGGGTATTGGATTATAGACAGAGTGTGGGAGCGGAAGAATGTGATTACACTACGACTTCCGATGCATATATATACAGAGAACTTAACAGGTACTGACCGTTATGTTGCATTATTATATGGGCCTTACGTGCTTGCCGGGCGTATGGGAAAGGAAAATCTTCCTACTACTTTTTGGGGAAAGATGAACAATACGGCTATGAATAAGATGGACATGGCAAAAGTCCCGGTATTCAGAGAACCTGTAGAACGGATTCCAACTCATGTGGAGGTTGTTTCAGGAGAACCATTGAAGTTTGGCATAAACTTGAAAGGTTTTGAGCATATAGTGCTGGAACCTTTTTATAAAGTTCATTTTGAACGTTATGCGGTATATTGGCCGATAACTCATTAGATTCTGAATGGAAATGAAGGTATAATAGAACAATAGATAAGAGGTATGAAAACGATATTAAGGACATTTGTGGGTTGTACAGCGATTTTGTTTGGTACTGCCTGTATGGGAGCAGTGAAGTATGTTCCTGAGAATATGAAGGTAGAACTATCTTTAAAGGTTCCGGGTAATAATGCTGTGAATTATAAACTGCATCCGGATAAGTTGGAGAATAGCTATTTTGATTATGAGTGGCGTTCGGATAATAAATTGCCGATAACGGTTTTTCATAAAGTTGAAGAACGGGATAGTTGTATGCGATTGACTGTACAGCTTACCGCTGCACAGGATGTTTACTTCAACTATCGTCAATTGTTGAGTACGGGCTATCGCCATGATAACTGTCAGTTTTATATGCCGGGATTTTGGTATCGCCGTAATTTGCGTTCTCCTAAAAAAGCTCCATCATTCCATACGTCGGATAGTTGGTTGCTTCGTGAAGACAGGTTGAGCGCACCACTTACGGGGATTTTTAGTGAAAAAGAAAAACGATTTATGACAGTAAATCGTTTGGATGATTTTTCTATGGATGCTTTAGCTACACATAAAGAAGGAGAGATCATTCTTTCAGGGAAGACTTCCTTGGGATTTACCGGATTTGAGAATCAGCAGGGAATAGCTATGCTTTCTTTTGGTTTTCCCTATCGGGAGGCTCCTAAAAGTTATATTCGTAAATTAACATTAGCACCTGAGGTGGAGGCTTTTCAACTGATGAAGAAAGGTGAGTCGGTATTGTTGACATGGGAAATAATGGAAAGTGGTGCGGATGATTTTTCAGACTTTATACAGCATACATGGGAGCATTGTTATGATACCTATGCACCAAAACCTGTGGAGAATTCATATTCTATAGCGGATATGAAGCAAGTGCTTAGTTGCTTTTTTGTAAATAGTTTGGTCGATAATCAACCGCTGGTTTATAATTCCGGAATACATCTGAAGGTAAGTGACTGTGAAAGAAACGGTCAGGCTGAGGTTGGTTTTATCGGTCGTGTACTTCTTAATGCATTTAATGCATGGGAATACGGTTGGCAATCGAACCGGGAAGAACTGAAAGTGAACAGTACAAAGATATTTGATAGTTATTTGAAGAATGGTTTCACACAAGCGGGATTTTTCAAGGAATCCGTGAATTTTGACAAGGGATATGAGGAACCGATCCATAGTATCCGGCGTCAGTCGGAAGGCGTCTATGCCATGTTCCATTTCTTAGCTTATGAAAAAGAGAACGGACGCCGTCATCCTGAGTGGGAGCAAAAGTTGAAAAGAATATTGGATATGTTCTTACAGTTACAGAATGTTGATGGTAGTTTCCCCCGTAAGTTTCGTGATGATTTAACTATTGTCGATCCGAGTGGGGGAAGTACCCCATCTGCTACGTTGCCATTAGTTATGGGATATAAATATTTTAAAGATAAGCGTTATTTGGCCAGTTCCAAACGGACGGCAGACTATTTAGAGAAAGAGCTGATTTCGAAAGCTGATTATTTCTCATCTACATTGGATGCGAACTGCGAGGATAAAGAGGCTTCTCTCTATGCTGCTACCGCTACTTACTATCTTTCATTGATAACAAAGGGAGAAGAACATAGGCATTATGCCGATTTGACAAAAAAAGCGGCTTATTTTGCTTTATCCTGGTATTATTTGTGGGACGTTCCTTTCGCACCGGGACAGATGCTGGGTGATATAGGTCTTAAAACTCGTGGTTGGGGAAATGTTTCTGTGGAGAATAACCATATTGATGTTTTTGTTTTTGAGTTTGCATCTGTACTTCAATGGTTGTCAAAGGAATATGCTGAACCTCGTATGGCTGATTTTGCGGAGGTGATATCTACATCTATGCGTCAGTTGCTACCTTATGAAGGGCATTTATGCGGCATTGCAAAATCCGGTTTCTATCCGGAAGTCGTTCAGCACACTAATTGGGATTATGGTAAGAACGGAAAAGGGTACTATAATGATATCTTTGCACCGGGATGGACGGTTGCTTCTTTATGGGAGTTGTTGACTCCGGGACGTGCGGAAAGGTTCTTGCTTGATTAGGTAAACTATTGAAGAAAGTGAATACAGGTCTGTGGCTTTCTTGAAAAAGAGAAAATGCAGTAATTACCAGAAAGCATGCCACAAGGACTTGACAAACGGCTTTAAATGTTGTATATTTGTAGTCTGAGAATATAAGGGGGGAGACCTACCACCTCCCCCTACGGGTACTCCTCCTTCCTGAAGGAGGAGAATATTAGATACTACTGACTTATTCTCAACCTCAAACTATGCAGGGTGTTTGTGAAACTTGAGTTATTAATGAATAAATGAGAAAAAAGATATAAAATCGAGTATGAAAATAGTGAGATATTACAACAAATATAGCTAACTGTCCTACCCTTGTACAGAGACAGGAATGATTAATATAGGCAAAAGGCTGCAATCTTTATAGGAATTGCAGCCTTTTTTGTTGTAATAAATGGATGCTAAGATTCTAAATTTCTATTTGAGAGTTTATAATAAACTTGGATACCGTTTATAATAAACGATTCGGAAATTTATTATAAACCGAATAGGAGTTTATGTAGTGAACTGTAAATTATTTTAGTCATATTGATTTTCGTGCATGGAATCTTCTTGAATTCGGGTAATTATAGCATACAATGGATCTGGTAACCTAATTATACAAGCACTTGTTTTTCTTGTCCTGTTATCCGGCCCAGTTCTCCCTATCCAGATTTCTATAACTGATCGCTTCCGCTAAATGTCCGGAAAGAATTTGCTCACTTCCTTCGAGATCGGCAATGGTGCGTGATACTTTCAATATCCTGTCATAGGCGCGGGCGGATAAATTGAGCCGATCCATTGCATTCTTTAATAAGGTAAGCCCTTTGTCATCCGGCCGGGCAAATAGTGACAGTAATTTGCTGTTCATCTGTGCATTGCAATAGATACCGGGATATTCGGCGTAGCGCTTTTCTTGTATTTGCCGTGCTTTGATAACTCGTTCGCGGATCGTTTCACTGGATTCTCCCCTTCTCTGGTCAGATATCTTATCGAATGGTACGGGAATGATTTCTATTTGAATGTCAATCCTGTCGAGCAGCGGGCCGGAAATTTTATTCAAATATTTCTGTACTTGCCCGGGACTGCATACACAAGCCTTCGTCGGATGATTATAATATCCGCAAGGGCAAGGATTCATCGAAGCTACCAGTGTAAAACTGGCCGGGTAATCGATGCTGCTTTTTATTCGGGAGATTGTGATTCTCCTGTCTTCCAATGGTTGCCGCAGTACCTCAAGTACGTTTCTATTAAACTCCGGCAGTTCATCTAGGAATAAAATTCCGTTATGCGCCAGACTTATTTCCCCCGGCTGGGGAAAACTGCCTCCGCCTACCATTGCTACTTGCGAAATCGTATGGTGCGGGTCACGGAAAGGGCGTTGAGTGATTAGGGAGGAATTGCGGTTTAATTTTCCAGCTACGGAGTGTATCTTGGTCGTTTCGAGGCTTTCACCCAACGAGAGGGGAGGGAGAATGGAAGGAAGGCGTTTGGCCATCATTGATTTTCCGCTTCCCGGCGCACCTATCATGATGAGATTGTGTCCGCCGGCAGCAGCTACCTCCAGTGCTCTTTTCACGTTTTCCTGCCCTTTCACATCTGCAAAATCAAACTCGAAAGTACTTTGATGGGCATAGAACTCTTCTCGGGTATTAACAACTGTCGGTTCTAATTTGCGTTCATTATTGAAGAACTCAATGACTTCCCTGATATTGCTGACTCCATAGACTTTTAACTGGTTAACTACGGCGGCTTCCCGCGCATTTTGTTGGGGAATGATTAATCCTTCAAAACCGTCTTCCCGTGCTTTGATGGCAATGGGAAGTGCTCCCTTGATCGGTTGTATGCTTCCGTCCAAGCTCAATTCTCCCATTAACAGGTAGCGGGAAAACTTCTCCGATGATATAGTTTCATTGGCGCCCAGCAACCCGATAGCAAGAGGCAGGTCGTAGGCCGAACCTTCTTTCCGGATATCTGCCGGCGCCATATTGACTACAATATTGGTGGTCGGCATTTTATAACCGTTGACTTGCAGTGCGGAGATGATACGTTGGTGGCTTTCTTTGACCGCTGAATCCGGAAGGCCGACGAGATAAAACATACAGCCACGCGAGCTGTTTACTTCGATTGTGATGAGTGTTGCATCAATCCCTTGAACAGCCGCTCCGAAAACTTTAATTAACACGTTTGGTTACTGGTTATTTCTTTTTTTTGTTGTCTTTCTTATCTTTTTCTTCTGCTGCGGAAACTACTTCTTCAATTTTCTTCTTCAGCTTTTCGCCTTTGAGGTCCTTTGCCAGAATCTTTCCGTCTGCTGACAGGAGTATGTTGGCCGGTATTTGCCGGATCGTATATTGTTTAGCAACTTCGGAGTTAAATCCATCGAAGTCGCACACTTGTTCCCAGTCCAGCGTATCACGTTTAATAGCGCCTTTCCATTGCTCCTTGTTCAAGTCAAGAGAAATGCCCAACATGGCTATATATTTATTCTTTTTGTATTTTTTGTAGATTTCCCGCAGTTCGGCATTGCTGTTTTGATTGGCAATACTATCACCCCATGAAGCCCAGAAATTGATTAGCAGGTTTTTCTTTTTGAGGTTTTCCGATGTGCGGCTTATCTTTTCTCCTTTCACATTAGGGAGGCTGAAAAATGGGGCATATTTACCGATCTCTGTCTTTTCCGCTTGGGAGATGCTTTCGTTAAGACGTTCGATGTAAAGTTTGTCTTGCAATACTCCTGCCATTACTTCGATGAGTTTTTTTATTTTATTGAAGTCGGGCGAGTCTTTTTGGACGAAGTATTTATCCAATAGGTAGAGGCTGACGAATGAAGAATGATGTCCCCGGATGAACTCTTCCGCTTTCTGCTCCAATACCTTTTCAGAGGGAGTGCCCAGCCCTCGCAGATCTTCCTGGAAAGCAGTAAACTCCTGATTATATATATTCCCTTCGATATGAAGGTATTCCGGATTGCTTATATCTCCTTTAATTTTGATTTTGTTTCCTTTATCAAGATATATGGGATATTCTATTTGGTTGTTGATAAGCAGAAAAGCAGGAGTAATGGTGTCCACCGGGATGGTATAGGCGAATTTGTCGTCCTTGGTGAAGATCGTGTCTATCCGGTCGCGCAATTCGTCCATGCCGTACAGGTAAAGTGCGTAAAGATAGTTTTTTATTTGATTAAACAAATAATTTTTAATAATTTTATTTCCTGTATTACTATCTATA
>ENA-UPWM01000429-UPWM01000429.1-human-gut-metagenome-genome-assembly--contig:-NODE-429-length-17861-cov-5.429656_pt1 | contig 17861 bp, 15 predicted proteins | sample MGYA00250051_ERZ773379 | MGnify/ENA primary metagenome ERZ773379 (study PRJEB29103, sample SAMN06112020) | human gut metagenome | biome: human gut; feature: ankylosing spondylitis patient; material...
GCTGCTGGAATCTCCGCAGACAGGCCGTCATCTGCCCGACGTTCTGACGGTGGAAGAAATTGACCGGCTGATCAAAGGGAGCTTTCAGCCCGAATTGCCAGCCCGTTACCTGGCTTTGGCCTCGCAGTAGGCGCAGCGGCAGGTGCCGTCGGCCGTGCGGTAGAACAATTGGTCGACATCCTCCGTCGCGGAGATGCAACGGCGGTTGGAACACTCCATCTCGTTGACCACATACTCGCCGTTGAAAACCGGAGTCCGTTCGAACGGTTTGTTCCGGTCAGCCCAGCGGAGCAGGGTCAGGATCAGTGCCATACGCACGAACTTACCGTTCTCGACCTGCCGGAAATAGGCCGCGCGGGAATCGTTGTCCACGGCACGCGTGATCTCGTTCACGCGCGGCAGCGGATGCAGGATGATCATATCCTTCTTGGCCGTCCCGAGTTTCTCGGGGTTGAGCACGAAGCTGTTCTTCACGCGGTCGAACTCCTCCTCATCGAGGAAGCGCTCCTTCTGTACGCGCGTCATGTAGAGGACGTCCAGTTCGGGCATCACCTCCTCCATGGTCTCCACCTCGCGGAACTCCAGTTTCGAGTTCTCGCTCATCTCGGCCAGCATGTAGTCGGGAAGGCGCAGCTCCTGCGGGGCGATCAGGATGACCTTGATGCCCGAGTAGCGCGACAGCGCCTTGATGAGCGAATGGACGGTGCGGCCGAACTTGAGGTCGCCGCAGAAGCCGATCGTCATGTTGTCGAAACGCCCCTTTTCGCGCTTGATCGTCAGCAGGTCGGTCAGCGTCTGCGTCGGGTGGCTGTGGCTGCCGTCACCGGCATTGATGACCGGTACCCCGGCATACTGCGAGGCCACGAGCGGCGCCCCCTCCTTGAAGTGGCGCATGGCGATGATGTCCGCGAAGCAGCGGATCACACGTACGGTATCGGCCACGGTCTCGCCCTTGGACACGGACGACGAGTTGGCGTCCGAGAAACCGATGACGCTGCCGCCCAGCTCCATCATGGCCGAGGTGAAACTCAGGCGCGTACGGGTCGAGGGCTCGTAGAAGAGCGTCGCCAGCTTCTTTCCCTTGCACGCCTCGCTGTATTTGGCACGGTTGGCGATGATGTCCTCCGCCAGCGCAACGATCTGTTCGGTTTCGGCAACCGTCAGGTCGGTCGGATCGATTAAATGTCGCATATTTTTCTTCTCTGTTTTCGGTTTCGGGTTGCGTAGTCCGTATCGGCGCCGGTATGTCCCGCGGTTCCACCCCGGCTGCGTGCGGGCATATCCCCGCACGGCAGGAAAGGCCCGGCCGGGAATACGCGGCCGCAGCGAACTATTTGTCCATCCAGCTTTCGTCCGAGGGGTTGTCGCGAAATTTCAGCAGCCGGGCCTTATCCCCGGGCTCGATATACCCCTCTTCGGCGGCGACCTCCACCAGCGCATCGAGGTTCGAAAGGCTGTAATTGACCACATCGGCCTCTTTCAGGCGCTCCAGCCCCTTCTTCATGCCGTAGGTGAAGATCGAAGCCACACCCAGCACCTCGGCACCGGCTTCGCGCAGGGCGTTCACCACCTCGATGCAGGAACCGCCGGTCGAGATCAGGTCTTCGATCACGACGACCTTCTGCCCCTTCTCCAGTTTGCCTTCGATCCGGTTGCCGCGGCCGTGGTCTTTCGAACCGCTGCGCACGTACCCCATCGGCAGGTCGAGGATCGTCGCCGTGATGGCCGCATGGGCGATGCCGGCGGTCGAAGTGCCCATCAGCACCTCGGCACCGGGGAATTTGGTGCGGACTATCCCGGCCAGCCCGGCCTCGACATGTCCGCGCACGACAGGCGCCGTCAGCGTCAGGCGGTTGTCGCAATAGATCGGGCTCTTGATACCGCTGGCCCAGGTAAACGGCTGCTCGGGACGCAGGAATACCGCGCCGATCGAGAGCAGGTCTTTAGCAATTGATTTCTCCATGATTATTTTACATTTTTTTCGGTTTTTTTCAAATCTCCGGCCACCCACTCGACCCACGGGTCAACGTTGTCGGTGAGCGTCCGGGGCAGCGGCAGCGGGATGCGCACGTCGGGAGCGATCCCCTCCCGGTCGATGCCGCGCCCTGCGGGAATCCGTTTGGAACGGGTGACGGGCACGATCATCCAACGCGCCGTGTCCCGAGGGAAATAAAGTATCTCGCAGTTCGAATAGTCGAGGCACCCCAGCGTGTTGTCCTGTCCGTAGACGGTCGTACGACGGCTCGAAGCCCGTACTTCGAGTACCAACTGCTCGCCCGACGAAGCCACCCGTCCGTCGACGATCAGCGCGGCGCGCCGGGGCACCAGCGACACCGAATCGTAACGGATACGGTAGGTTTTGCCCTCTTCGAGAAATTCCCCGGCCGGGGTTCGCTCCATACACGCAACCTTCCTGCGTCCCCGCTCCGTATTCCCGACAAACTCCCGGACGTGGGCGATGGCTATATCCGATACGCGGTACTCCATGGCATCCTCCGTACCTTCGTGGTCGTAAAGCAGTTTGAGCAGGGGTTCATAGGCATTGTCGCTCCCACCCATATTGCCGCGGATGTCGACGACCAGGTTTTCGCAGCCCGAGGCGCAGTAAACCGCGACAGCGGCCCGCACTCCGGCGATTTCGGCATCGGTCAGGTCGCACGACGGGAATCGGATCAAATACGTATCTTCGTCCACGCGGCAGTGCATGAACTGCGGATCGTAACGCTTCATCCGCCCGGCATAGTCCGTATCGCGGCGCAGCGACTTAGCCCGGTAGGCTTCGGCACCGGGTGTTTGGAGGTGCGAATCGTCGAACCAGCCGAGGTATTCGGCAATGGCATCATAGACATCACGGTCGCCGGAAATCTCGCTTTGCAGCCGCGCTTTCAGTGCTGCGTACTCCGCTTCGCGGCCCGCGGTCTTGTCCGGATAGCCGGCATAGGCGCGTTCCACGACACCGACGGCATAGCCGAAATCGGACACAGCGTTCCCTGCCGGGGTTTGTGCCCCGGCGGGCAGCAGGCAAAGCACGGCCGCAGCCGCCAGCGACATTCGCAGCAAGGTTCTCATCGGGCAGGTTCGTATGAATCGGATCCCCGGATCGGGTCTCCCGACCGGAGGGTTATTCCAGTGCCGAGCGTAAAATCTTCTCCACCTCCTCGGGATAAACCCCGCCTTCGTGCACCTTCACGCCGCCGACATAGAATGTCGGCACGTAGTAATAGTCGAACGTGTCGGCCAGCGCGGGCTGTTCCGACTCCTCGATCATCTCGATCCCGACGGCAGCCAGCTCGGGGTGCGCCGCCCTGGCCTCTTCGATGTAACGCAACGCCTTCTTGCAGAAGGGGCAGTTTTTCAGGTAGAAAAGTTTTACCGGTTTCATAACTATACTCGTTTAAAAGTAACTTCGCGGATTATCCGCAGAATTCGTCCACACAACGGCGATAGGCAGCCACAGGGTCGGCCGCGGCGGTGATCGGGCGTCCCACGACGATGAAGTCGGAGCCGATCTCCCGCGCACGGGCAGGCGTGGTGACACGCACCTGATCCGCCACGTCACCGTCTGCAAAACGCACGCCGGGCGTGATTGTGAGGAACTCTTTTCCGCAGGCTTGGTGTACCATGCCCGCTTCGAGCGGCGAGCAGACCACGCCATCGAGCCCTGCGGCCTTGGTATTCTGCGCGTATTTCACGATCGTGTCGCCGATCGAAGATGCGATCAGCAGCTCCTGTTGCATACGCTCCTCGCTGGTCGAGGTGAGCTGCGTCACGGCGATCAGCAGGGGGCGCGTACCGTCCTCGCGCGTGAGCCCCTCGAGGGCATATTTCATCATCTCGATGGTACCCGCCGCATGGACGTTGCACATATCCACGTCCAGCCGCGACAGTACGGCCATCGCTTTCTTCACCGTATTGGGAATGTCGTGCAGCTTGAGGTCGAGGAAAATCTTGTGCCCCCGGCGCTTGATCTCACGCACGATTTCCGGCCCTTCGGCATAGAACAGCTCCATGCCGATCTTGAGGAAAGGTTTGCGTGCCTCGCCCCTGAACAGGTCGAGGAATTTGAAGGTATCTTCCGCAGACTTGAAGTCGCAGGCGATAATTACGTCATGTTGCATATCGTACGGTTTTACGTTCATTCTACAATTCCGATTATGTCGCTCAGCCGCCCGATCCCGAGCCGTTGCATCTCGGCAGGCAGCGCCTCGACGATCTCCTTCGAGGCATAGGGGTTCGCCAGGTTCGCGGCGCCGACCTGTACGGCCGTAGCGCCGGCCATCATCATCTCGATCACATCGCGGGCCGTCGTCACGCCGCCGCACCCCATGACGGGTATTTTGCAGGCCTTGGCGACCTGGTAGACCATCCGCACGGCCACGGGGAAGACCGCAGCACCCGAAAAGCCTCCCATCGTATTGGCGATGACCGCCTTGCGGTTCCTGACGTCGATCCGCATCCCCAGCAGGGTATTTATCAGGCAGATGCCGTCGGCACCCGCCTCCTCGCACGCCCGGGCGATCGAGACAATGTCCGTGACGTTGGGCGACAGCTTGATGTAGACGGGTTTGGTCGTCACGGCCTTCACGGCGCGCGTCACCTCGGCGGCACACTCGGGCGACGTGCCGAACGACATGCCGCCGTGCCGCACGTTGGGGCACGAGACGTTGACCTCGATGATGCCGACCTGCGGCTCGCGGTCGATCCGCTCGCAGCAATAGGCGTACTCCTCGACCGAAAAGCCGCTGATATTGGCGATCACGGGTTTATGGAAAAAAGTCTTCAGGCGCGGCAGCTCTTCGGCGATCACGGCGTCGATGCCCGGGTTCTGCAGCCCCACAGCATTGATCATGCCCGCCGTACATTCGGCGATGCGGGGCGTGGGGTTCCCGAAGCGCGCATCGCGCGTGGTGCCCTTGAACGAAAACGACCCGAGGATGTTGATGTCGTAAAAATCCCGGAACTCGTTGCCGTACCCGAACGTACCGCTGGCCGGCACGACCGGGTTATCCAGTCTCAGGCCGCTCAGGCTGACGGACATATCCGCGGCGGGTTTTTCCGCGGGCCGGTTTTGTGCGATGAACTGCTTGTTTACCATATGACCTCCCCTTTCGTTCAACCGATGTGTCTACCATATAATCTCTCCTTTCTCCAATACCGGCCCCTCCTTGCAGATGCGCTTGTTGCCGTATTTGGTTTTGCACGAACAGCCCATGCAGGCCCCGAAACCGCAGCCCATGCGCTCTTCGAACGAGAGCTGCCCGTCCTGCGGCACAGCGTCGCACAATGCCCGCAGCATCGGCAGCGGCCCGCAGGCATAGAAATAGTCGAACTCGGGGCGGCACTCGGCGATGGCCGTCGTGACGAACCCCCTGACACCCGCCGAACCGTCGGCCGTGGCCAGATGAACGTCGCAGCCCAGCGCCCGGAATTCGTCGGCATAGAAAACCTCGTCCGCCGTATTGAACCCGAGCACCACGCCGACCCGTTTGCCCGCCGCGAGCAGCACCTTGGCCAGGTTGTAGAGCGGGGGCACGCCTACGCCGCCGCCCACCAGCAGGGGACGCTGTGCGGCATTGTGCACGTCGAACCCGTTGCCGAGCCCCGTCAGCAGGTCGAGCTCCCCGCCCGCAGCCATACGGCTCATCTGTGCGGTTCCCTCGCCCACCACCTTGTAGATGAGCGTGAGCGTCGTGGCGTCGTAGTCGCAGACCGAGATCGGACGGCGCAGGTAACGGCCTTCGAGGGCGATGTCGACGAACTGCCCGGGGGCGGTGATCCACTGCGTGTCCCCCCCGAGCACCATGCGCCATACGGTCGCCGTCAGCGGTTCGTTGGCAAGGATTTTATAGATGCCTTTCTTATACATGCCTTTCTGTTCCAATGTGCCGCATAATACCGGAAATCACTTCGCATCGATGGTCGAAACCCCGAACGTAATCTCTTCCAGCACGTCCAACAGCACCTTCACCGTTTCGAGCGCCGTAAATACCGTCACGTTGTTCTCGACGGCCGTGCGGCGGATCTCGTACCCGTCGAGACGGGTGTTATGCTGGTTGATGTCGATGGTGTTGATGACGTAGCTCACATGTCCCTGGCGCAGCGAGTCGATGATCTCCGAGCTGCCTTCGCTCAGTTTGCGGCGCGTACGGGTACGGATACCGTGGTTACGCAGGAACTCGGCCGTCCCGGTCGTGGCCTCGATGTTAAAGCCCAGGTCGTAGAACCGCCGCACGAGGGGCAGTGCCTGCTCCTTGTCGTGGTCGGCGATCGTGACGAAGATCGTCCCGTAGTTCGAAACGTTCATGCCCGTGGCCTGCAATGCCTTGTAGAGCGCGCGGGTGAGTTTGTCGTCGTAGCCGATCGCCTCGCCCGTGGACTTCATCTCAGGCGACAGGTACGAATCCATGCCGCGGATCTTGGCGAACGAGAAGGCCGGGGCTTTGACGTACCAGCGCTTCTTCTCCTTGCCGTAGACTTCGGTGATGCCCAGCTCGCGGAGCGTCTTGCCCAAAATCACCTGCGTGGCGATGTGTGCCATGGGCACGCCCGTCGACTTGGAAAGGAACGGCACGGTACGCGACGAACGCGGATTGACCTCGATGACATAGACCTCGTCGTTTTCGTCGAGGATGAACTGGATGTTATAGAGGCCGACGATGCCGATCCTCAGTCCGAGTTTGACCGTATAGTCGATGATCTTATCCTTGGCCTTCTGGCTGACGCTGAAGGTCGGATAGACGCTGATCGAATCGCCCGAATGGATGCCCGTGCGCTCCACATGTTCCATGATGCCGGGGATGAAGACGTCCTTGCCGTCACAGATGGCGTCCACCTCCAGCTCCTTGCCCATGATATAGCGGTCGACCAGCACCGGCGAATCCTCGTTGACCTCGACGGCCGTCTGCAGGTAGTGGCGCAGGCGCTCCTCGTTCGAAACGATCTGCATGGCACGGCCTCCGAGCACATAGCTCGGACGCACCAGCACCGGGTAGCCGATGCGGGCGGCGGCCTTCACGCCGGTCTCGATGTCGGTGACGGCCTCGGCCTCGGGCTGCGGGATGCGCAACTCTTCCATGATCTTTTCGAAGCAACCGCGGTCTTCGGCGTTCCTGATCGCCTGCGTATCGGTACCGATAATGGGCACGCCCAACTGCGCCAGCGGCTCGGCCAGGTTGATGGCCGTCTGTCCGCCGAGCGACACGACGATCGCCTTCGGTTTTTCGAGGTGGATGACGTTCATCACGTCCTCGACCATCAGCGGTTCGAAATAGAGCTTGTCGCTGGTAGTGTAGTCCGTCGACACGGTTTCGGGGTTGTTGTTGATGATAATCGCCTCGTAACCGGCCTCGCGGATCGACCAGATGGCATGCACGGTCGAGTAGTCGAACTCAACGCCCTGGCCGATACGGATCGGGCCCGAGCCGAGCACCACGATCTTCTCCTTATCGCTCACAACCGACTCGTTCTCGTCCTCGTAAGTCGAGTAGAAATAGGGCACATAGGAGCTGAATTCGCTGGCACAGGTGTCGATCATCTTGTAGACGGGGAAGAGGCCGTTCTTTTCGCGCAGCCGGTATACGTCCTGCTGCGAGATGCCCCACAACTGGCCGATGAACTTGTCGCTGAATCCCATGCGCTTGGCATCGCGCAGGGTTTCGACATCCATCGGGTGCGCTTTCACCTCGCGTTCGAATTCGACGATGTTCTTGAACTTTTCGAGGAAGAACATGTCGATCTTCGTATTGTCGTAGATCAGCACCAGGTCGATGCCGTTGCGGATCAACTGCGCGATGGCATAGAGGCGGTCGTCCGTAGCGTCCTTGATGTATTCCAGCAGCTGCGCGTCCGACCAGTCGTCGAATTTCTTGTGGTAGATATGGCAGACACCCGTTTCGAGCGAGCGCATCGCCTTCAGGAGGCTTTCCTCCATCGTGCGGCCGATGGACATCACCTCGCCCGTGGCCTTCATCTGCGTACCCAGTTTGTTCGACGCATCGCTGAACTTGTCGAACGGGAAGCGGGCGACTTTGGTGACCACGTAATCGAGCGTCGGCTCGAAGCTGGCGGGCGTATTGGCCAGCATGATCTCGTCGAGCGTAAGTCCTACGGCGACCTTGGCCGTCACACGCGCGATCGGATAGCCGCTGGCCTTCGACGCCAGGGCCGACGAGCGCGACACGCGGGGGTTCACCTCGATCAGGTAGTATTTGAACGACAGGGGGTCGAGTGCGAACTGCACGTTGCAACCGCCTTCGATTTTCAGCTCGCGGATAATCTTCAGCGCCGAATCGCGCAGCATCTGGAACTCCTTGTTGGTAAGCGTCTGGCACGGCGCCACGACGATCGAGTCGCCCGTATGCACGCCCACGGGATCGATATTCTCCATGCAGCAGATGCTGATGGCCGTGTCGTTGTGGTCGCGCATCACCTCGAACTCGATCTCCTTGTAGCCCTTGATGCTCTTCTCGACGAGCACCTGGTGCACGGGCGAAAGGAACAGGGCGTGGCGCATCATTTCGCGCAGCTGCTCCTCGTTGTCGACGAATCCGCCGCCCGTACCGCCCAGCGTATAGGCGGGACGCAGCACGACGGGATAGCCGATCTGGGCGGCGACCTCCACGGCCTCCTCGACCGACATGGCGATTTTAGATTCGATCACCGGTTCGCCCAGCGACTCGCACAGCTCCTTGAAAAGTTCGCGGTCTTCGGCGCGTTCGATCGACTCGAACGAGGTGCCCAGGATCTCGACCTGGCACTCTTTCAGGATACCCTTCTTGGCAAGTTGCACCGCAAGGTTCAGGCCCGTCTGTCCGCCCAGCCCCGGCACGATGGCGTCGGGACGCTCGAAACGGATGATCTTGGCCACGTATTCGAGCGTCAGGGGTTCCATGTAGACCTTGTCTGCGATATGCGTATCGGTCATGATCGTCGCAGGGTTGGAATTCACCAGGATTACCTCGTATCCCTCCTCCTTGAGTGCGAGGCACGCCTGCGTACCCGCATAGTCGAATTCCGCGGCCTGGCCGATGACGATCGGGCCGGAACCGATGACCATTACCTTGTTTATATCTCTTCTCTTAGGCATTTTTACGCTCCTCCATTATTTTGGTAAACTTCTTGAACAAATAGCTGCTATCCTGCGGGCCCGAGGCACTCTCGGGGTGGTACTGCATCGAAAAGACGCCGTCCTCGGCGCACTCCACGCCTTCGGCCGTGCCGTCGAGCAGGTTTACGTGCGTCAGCCTGAGGCCGGTGGCGGCCAGCGAGTCGATGTCCACGGCATAGCTGTGGTTCTGGCTCGTGATCTCGATCCGTCCCGTCTCCAGATTTTTCACGGGGTGGTTCCCGCCGCGGTGGCCGAATTTCATCTTCACGGTCTTGGCGCCATAGGCCAGCGATATGAGCTGGTGCCCCATGCAGATGCCGAAAATCGGCAGTTTGCCGCGCAGTTGCCTGACCAGCCCGATCACCGGCGTCACATCCTCGGGGTTGCCTGGGCCGTTCGACAGCACGATGCCGTCGGGATGGAAGGCCATGATCTCCTCGACCGTCGAGTCGTAGGGCACGATGGTCACATTGCAGCCCACGCGGTTAAGCTGGCGAATGATATTGTGCTTGATGCCGCAGTCGACGGCCACCACGTCGTACTTGTGGTTGGGAACGCGCGACATCCAGCGTTTCTTGCAGCTCACACGTGAAACCATATCGTGCGGCAGGCGATACTCGGCGAGCTTGCGCATCGCTTCCTCACGGGGCGTGGCGGCATCGGTGACGATGACCTTCTGGCTGCCCTCGTTGCGGATAATGCGCGTCAGCGTGCGGGTATCTACGCCCCAGATCGCCGGGATGCCGTACTCCTCGAACACCTCGTTCAGGGTTTTCGTATACCGGAAATTCGACGGCGAGTCGTTATACTCGCGCACGATCATACCGCCGATGGTCGGGTTCTTCGTTTCGTAATCCTCATCGGCCATACCGTAGTTTCCGATGAGCGGATAGGTCATCACGACCATCTGATCCGTGTAGGAGGGATCCGACATGATCTCCTGGTACCCCACCATCGAGGTATTGAAGACGATCTCGTTGATAGCCTCTCGGTCGGCACCGAAGCCGTAACCGTAGAACTCCCGGCCGTTTTCCAGCACAATTTTCTTCGTAAATGGTTTCATTCTTATCTATTGGTTTTCATCGTTTCGTCTCTAAACACTTCCCTGCCGCCCACGACGGTCATCGCCGCACGGCCCTGTACTTCCCAGCCCGCAAACGGGGTCGCCCGGCCCATCGAAAGGAACGTCGCAGGGTCGACCCTGTACCGTGCATCGAGATCCAGCACCGTAAAGTCGGCCTGGTCGCCGACATGCAGCCCGCCGCCCAGGCCGAATATCCGGCGGGGATTAACAGCCATCAGCGCGATCAGCTTTTCGAGCGTGATAATGCCCGGCAACACCATATATTTATATAACAGGGGGAAAGCACACTCCAACCCCACGACCCCCATGGCGCTTGCGGCCAAGCCGCGCGACTTCTCCGCGGCGGTATGGGGCGCATGATCCGTGGCGATCACCTCGATCGTGCCGTCCGTGATCCCCGCAAGCAGGGCATCGCGGTCAGCGCGGCTGCGCAGCGGCGGGTTCATCTTGAAGCGTCCGTCCTCCTGCAGATCCTCGTCGCAGAGCAGCAGGTAGTGCGGGGCCGTCTCGCAACTCACGCGCAGGCCCCTGGCCTTGGCGCGGCGTACCAGTTCGACGCTCTCACGGGTCGACACATGGCAGACATGGTACTGGCAGCCGGTCTTTTCCGCGAGCGCGATGTCACGTTCCACCTGCCGCCACTCGCTTTCCGAACAGATGCCCTTATGCCCGTGCGCACGGCAGTACTCCCCGTCATGGATATAGCCGCCCCGCAGCAGGTCGTCGACCTCGCAGTGCGCCACGACCGGCTTCCCCACCTGTGCAGCGCGGCGCATCGCCTCTTCCATCAGGCCGTCCGACTGCACGCCGCGGCCATCGTCCGAAAAGCCGACGACCTCGGGCGCCAGCGCCGCAAAATCGACCAGCCGGCCGCAGCCGCGCTGCCCTATCGTAATGCAGCCGTAGGGAACTACGCGCACGACGGCATCGCGGCGGATGATGTCGGTCTGCGCACGGAGCGTCTGCGGAGTGTCGGGCGCAGGGTTCAGGTTCGGCATCGAACATACCGTCGTATAGCCTCCGCGGGCCGCGGCCGCCGTACCCGTCGCAATGGTCTCCTTCTGCGAAAACCCCGGTTCGCGCAGGTGGACATGCACGTCGACAAGCCCCGGCACCACGTGGCGCCCTCCGAGGTCTACGACCCGGTCGGCAACGCCCCCGGCGGGCACGACACACCCCCCGTCGACGGCAAACTCCCCGGCCGCAAAACGACCGCCGTCATAAACTACGGCATTGGTATAAAGCGTTTTCATCTGCGTAAGCGTAAAAAAATAGGGCAACTGAAACAGTTACCCTAATAAAACAAAATCGCCGAAAACCGGAGGAAATACGTCGCCCGACCAATAGTCTTGCTGCCAGGAAGCCTGCGCCGACAATATGCTGGGTTTACAATTCATAGGTTCTCGGGATCACTATAATTGTGCACAAAGGTAGGGCTTTTTTGCCGGGCATGCAAAATTTAGCCGGAAAATTTTCAACAAATAATCCACACCACCCCCTGCCACCGGAAACGCCAACCGCCCCGTAACGGCTCTGTAATCCGGAATAAGCTTCCCTCCCCGGGTAGCGTTATCTGACGATAATCAGGTCGACGCCCGCCTCTTCGACGATGGTGACCATCTGTTCAGGAATCCCGTCGTCCGTGATGATCACGTCGATATCCTCCAACGCACAGATGCGTCCGAAGCCGCGCTGCCCGAATTTCGACGAGTCGGCCAGCACGATATTCTGCGACGAGGCCTTCATCATCTTGCGCGTGAGTTTCGCCTCGTCGAGCGTCGAGGTGGTGATGCCGTGTTCGAGGTCGATGCCGTCCACCCCGAAAAAGAGTTTCGAGCAGATGCAGTCGTCCAGCGACCGCGAGGCCTCCTCGCCCAGCACCGAAAGCGACTTCTTGTGCACCGTACCGCCCAGCTGCACGACATTGACATTCTCCGCCTCGTTGAGCAGCACACCCAGCCGCAGGAACGGCGTGACGATGTTCAGATGGTGCCACTGGCGCATCTTGATCTCCTCGGCGAAAGAATAGATCGTAGACCCCGATGCGATGATGATCGAATCGTTATCGTCCAACAACTCCACGGCGCGCTGCGCGATGAGGCGCTTGGCATCGCGGTTGATATTGTCCTTGACATGCACGTCGAGGTCGGCGACATGGGGATTGGCGGGACGGGCGCTGCCGTGTACCTTGTAAAGCAGCCCTTTGCTCTACAGGATTTTCACATCCTTGCGGATCGTTACCTTCGTAACCCCCAGCTCGTTCGCCACGTCGGTGATGCGCACGAAACCATATTTGTTCAGTTTGTCGAGGATATATTTGTGTCGTTCGGCAATGCTCAGCATATCTCTCTGTCTTTTTAGCAGTTATTGGAGCAAATATAGTTATTTTTTCGCTTTTATCAAAAAAAGTGTCCGAAACCGCGCTCCGGTTCGGACACTCCCGGATCGCAAGACCCGTATCATCATCTAAAATAGGAACATACTGTTTAATTCCGTTCCGGTTCGGCATCGTAACCGTCGGCACGCGCCCCCCACATCATCAGGAATACCAGCATGCCGACGACGGCTACGCCGATAATCCCTACATAAGCCCAGTTCCAACCGTAATGCTGCGCCACGAAGCCCAGCCCCACGCCCGAAACGACCGTGCTGGCATAACCGAACAGGCCGGTAAGCCCGTTGGCCGTCGCGGCAGCCTTTTTCGTAGCCTGGTTCGCGGCGGCAATGCCGATCAGCGCCTGCGGGCCGTAGATGCAGACTGCATTTTTTGCTACTTCTTTGATATGTGCTTTGGGCACGAGACCGAAGGCAAGTGGCAGAATATTAGCTGTTACAGTATTATTCCCGTAGAAAACACTATCCGGATATAAAGTATGACCGGGTACAAGTGAAGTACCTTCCTTTATATGCAAGAAATGTGCATTGAATGCATCCTTCATTATATGTTCCAGGTCTTCCCAATCTTTTGCATCTGCAGTCAATCCCTGAAGACTGGCGAAGCGATGCATCAGTTGCAACACTTTCAGGTAATAGGCGGTAGCGATCAAGGCACCATCTGTTTTGCGGGCAGGATCTTGACTGTGAATCATTTCCAACGATTCGGGTGGAACGCACCAGTCTCTATATTTATCTTTGGTGATGATGTAGTCCTTTGTCATATAATACTCACGGATGTGCGATACCCATTTCTTGATAGCCGGATAATTATCTTCTATCGGACGCATGTCTCCATAATTGGTGAAGAGCATATCACAGATTAGGGGCAGGGTAGCAGGCCATGTGACATTATCCGAATAATAGTTCCAGTAAGCCGGAGCTACATCAGGAATACAGCCGTCTTCGCGCTGTGCTTCGCGGATATCACGTGCCCATTTGTTGTACATGGCATGATTGTCGAAAAACATACTTTCCCCCCAACAGCCCATTGCATGATCTCCCAGCCAGGGCTGACGTTCGTTACGTTGGGGACAGTCTACCGGCATACCTTTATAGTTACTCCGAATCCCCCAGAATGCATTACGTATAACTTGGTTCAATGTTTCGTCCGAACAGGAAAAAGAGCCTGTATGATCCATCTCATCTTCTACGACTTCCACTACGAAATCCTCGGTCTTGGCATCCGGATATCCGCTGATTTCCACATAACGGAAACCATGATATACAAAACGGGGAGCCCAGGTGGCACCTTGCGGTTCACGTCCGCTAACTACATATATATCCGTGCAATGTGCGTCGCGCAGGTTTTTCGTGAAGATTTCTCCATCTGATTCCAGACGTTCTGCAAAATGAAGACGAATGCTGTCGCCTGCTTGACCTTTGATGCGGAAACGTACCCATCCTGCCAGATTCTGACCGGTATCCATAATGTATTTGTCACCCATTTTTTGGATAGAAACAGGTTTCAGTGTTTCCGTTACTTTCATCCCCGGCATCATTTGGGCACGAAGTGTACCCGAAGGAATACTGACGCGTTCTGCCGGCATCCATTTTGTATCGTCATAACCTGTCTGCGTCCAGTTTCCCAGTTCTTTGCGGGCGTCATATTCTTCGCCGTCATATTCGTTATTGCTGCGGACAGGACCTTCGGTTGTCAGTTTCCATGAAGTATTCGTCGCGATTGTCTCCTTACTGCCATCAGCATATTCAACGATCAGATTCAGGCGTAGTTTGGGATATCCGAAGGTCGGAATCTTGTATGGTTTGTAATTCTGACGCATGGTATAAAAACGACTATTGCCTAAAGTAACACCGATGGCGTTCTCTTGCTGAAGTTGGGAAGTGACATCGTATGTGTTATACAAGATTGTCTTCCGGTAATCGGTAGGAGCGGGGGCCAGTACCTGATCACCTATGCGTTGTCCGTTGATGAACAGTTCGTACAATCCCATTCCGGCGATGTGCACTGTGGCACGCTTTATTTCTTTCTTCAAGGCAAATTCCTTGCGAAGATAACGGGCTGCCAGGCGGCTCCATTGAGTTTCACTGTCCCCCGGAGCTGCACGGTCCAGACCGATCCACTGACCTTGCCAGTCTGCTTCATTGAATAGTCCCATGCTCCAGAAAGCCGGACTACTCCAATCACTTTCACCTTTATTGGTGTAAACCTTCACCTTCCAGAAGTAGGGAGCATTGCGTTTCAAATTTTCTCCCTGGTAGGTTATCCATTGGGAAGCATCTGTTTCTACTTTTCCGGAATCCCACATATCTCCTTTCCCTTGTGCCAATAGATCGGGGGAAGATGCAACAAGAATGTGATACGCGGTTTGCATCACATTCTGTTCGTTCGACTCGATACGCCAACCCAGACGGGGTTGGTGCGTATCGATACCCGACGGATTCTTTAGCTGCTCTGTCCGCAGATTGGTTACACCTATGGCTGCACGTATCGGACCTGCTGCAAGAAACAGAACAGATAAGAATGATAATATAAGTATCTTTTTATTCATGAGTGTCAATTTGATAGAGTGAATGGAAACTAGGCTCCGGCACCTTGCTGGTCCGGCAGTTCTGTCCAGTCTTTCTTCACATAATCCTTACTACTGTCTACTACAATCAGGATATGATCGTTTCCGCTGCTGTAGCCGCTATCGTGCTGGAACTTGTGCACACCGTTGTCAAATTCACCGATATATTCCAGTTTACCATCCTTGGTAGTGTACCACCATGCGTTCTTCTTGGCACCGCTGATTTTGCTGAAATCAACTTCCATCGGACGTCCGGTATAGTTATATACCATCAGATAGTCATTGCCGCGTGTTGCGATGGCACGGTCATAACGTTCGCCATTCTGTCCGGCGATGACAGACTGATCCGGTACTCGTTAGAAAAATGGGAAAGTCAGCATCAAGTTCTTCAGATATTTCATTTGATTGTATCCGGGATCATTCAGAGCATCATACCAAGGCTTTTTAGCACCATAAGCACCGCCTACGCCCGGTTTGATAAACTGCATGATGGAGTTATGACCATATGTATGTCCGAAAGAACCGGCAAATACAGACCAGTAAGCGTACCGGCGTACATCATAATCTTTCCAAAGTAATTCGTTCTCATCGTGCAGACCGTGCGGTATTTCTTCGTAGATGGGTTCACCGTCTATAACGGGCTTCATCGGTTTCATAGCCATACTGCGTTCTACAAAACGCCAGTTATCTTCTTCCGTATTTTCTTCGATGGGATAATCTCCGTCACCGAAACGTTGTCCATAACGGCGGTGTCCGCTCTGGAACATATTGAAATCCAGCCATGGTGCATTGTTGAACCAAGTGGCAGAAGTCGTTCTGCCACGCGGGTGGAATGTCATCAGATGGTTCTTGTCGATTGCTTTGATGGAGGTTGCCAATGCTTCCCATTCGGCAGTCTTCACATCACCACGGATATCCCCACCGATAAACCAGATAATGTTAGGTTCGTCTTTATAGCGTTCTGCCAGGAACTTGCCGTATGCTTTTGCCTGATCTACATTCATTTCGCCATGACTTACCGGACTTCCCCAGATGCAGACCATGCCGATATAAAGACCTTTCTTTGCTGCGGTACGGATAATGTAATCCATATGATCCCAATAACCATATACACCTTTCTGATTGATATTCTTGAAGTTGTAGCCGTCAGTCATTGAATACTGTCCGTAGATATTCATAGACGGGACATTATTCAATGTCTGAATCTGAATCACGTTATATCCGCGGCGTTTGCATTGTTCCAGATAATATTCGGCTTCGTCACGATTCAGACGTTCAGGCAGCAGCCAGCCGGTTTCTCCCAGCCAGAAGAAAGGAGTGCCGTTTTCGTGTTTCAGATAACGTCCTTCTTCAGAAACGACGAGTTTGCCGTTGCTCCATGGGATATACGTCTTTTGTGTTTTCTTTTGTGCTGCGGCAGAGGTTGCCAATGTCAACAGCAGCAATAAGAGAGGAAGAATCTTAAATTTTCTCATTGTACTTTATCGTTTTTGGAGTTCATATCTTTACATTTATTTGTCTGTCATTTTCTCATATTCGATGGCTGCCAGAATAAATGATCCTACTGATTTCGGGTCATTCTCTATAACCGGTTCGCTGATATAATATTCGAATGAACCGTCACGGTATCTTTTGGAGTCTCCGCCCAGTCCGGCTACCGCACAACAATTCGTAATGGTATAGCTGCCGTCTTCTTCAAGATGGGTAAATGTCTTGACCATTCCATCAAAAGCTTTGCGGGTAGGTTGGATGTAGTCCTTGCCGATATATCCCTTATTGACAGCTTTGGCAAGTGTATAGATAAATAAGGCGGTTGCCGAAGATTCCAGGTAATTTCCTTCACGCGCTCCCTGATCAGTTACCTGATACCAGGTGCCGGACTGAGGATCCTGATATTTCACTAAAGTCTTTGCCAATCCCTGAAGAATCTGCATTACGCTGTCTCGTCCGGTCGTTTCCTGGGGGAGATAATCCAGTACGTCTACCAAGGCTGCTCCATACCATCCGATACTGCGGCTCCAGAAATTAGGAGAACAACCGGTTTCGGGATTTGCCCATTTCTGTTCGCGGCTTTCATCCCACCCGTGATAGTAAAGTCCTGTGGTGGGGTCGTAAGTTTTGCGTGCTATCAGAAGAATCTGTTTCACAGCTTCATCGTATAGTGCCGGTTCCTGGAAAGTACTGCCATACTGTACCAAGTAAGGAGAAGCCATGAAGATGCCATCCAGCCACATCTGATGAGGATATCTTAGCTTATGCCAGAATCCTCCTTCACTTGTGCGGGGTTGTTCTGACATCTGTTTACGTAGGGTATCCATAGCTATTTTATAGCGTTCATCTCCTGATTGTGCATAAAGATCAAAAAGAATCTTGCCGCCATTGACGTTATCAATGTTGAATGAAAGATATTTCATCGTTTTAATATGGCCGTCCGTATCGATCAGACTGTCTGCATAGATTTTGGCATATTCATAGTAAGTGCTGTCTCCGGTATGTTTCCATTCTTCCAGCATAGACTTTACAACAAGTCCGTGGGTATATCCCCAACGGGGTACTTTTGCTTTTTCAATCATCCAGGGTTCGGGAAAACGTTTCATCTCAGAGCGTGCCATACGTTCGCTCCATTTTTCTGTTTCTGCTTTCTGAGGTGCTGTGCAGGCGATGAAGCAGACAGCTCCGCAAGCAACAATCAGTTTTAACAAGTTTC
>ENA-UPWM01000434-UPWM01000434.1-human-gut-metagenome-genome-assembly--contig:-NODE-434-length-17830-cov-13.198445_pt1 | contig 17830 bp, 9 predicted proteins | sample MGYA00250051_ERZ773379 | MGnify/ENA primary metagenome ERZ773379 (study PRJEB29103, sample SAMN06112020) | human gut metagenome | biome: human gut; feature: ankylosing spondylitis patient; material...
CCCATCTCGCCGCCCCGGCATACATCGGCCCCGCCGGTGCTGGATGACCCGCTGGAGCTGCATCGGAAGGCGAAGTTCCTGAGGGTGTAAAGGCTCTCCCTTTGGGAGAGGCTGGGGGCGGAGAAAAACGATAGCGCCCTGCAACAGAGGGCAGGAAGGAGAAAAACTATGGATGAAGCAACAAAACTGCCCATCGGGCCGGAAGAGGTGGCTGAGGCCGCGCAGATCTTGCAGCGGTACAAGGCGGGAAAGGCCGCGCTGGACAAGCGCCTGGTGGACAACGAACTGTGGTTCCGGATGGGACACTGGAAGAACTGCCAGAACCCCATGATGGAGGGCAAACCCCAGCCGTCCAGCGGCTGGTTGTTCAACTCCATTGCCAACAAGCATGCCGACGCGATGGACAACTACCCCAGTCCCAACGTCCTGCCCCGGGCCGAGGACGACGAGGCAGCGGCACAGGCGCTTTCCAGCGTGCTGCCCGTGGTGCTGGAACAGGCGGACTATGAGCAGGTGTACAGCGACACCTGGTGGCGCAAGCTCAAGCAGGGAACCGGAGTCAAAGGCGTGTTCTGGGATCCGGAGCAGCGGGGCGGTGTAGGCGAGATCGCCATCCGGCCCATGAACCTGCTGATGCTCTACTGGGAGCCGGGTGTGGACGATATTCAGGCGTCGCCCCACTTTTTCTCGCTGAGTCTGGCCGACACGGCTCAGCTGGAAAGCCGCTGGCCCCAGCTGGCCGGACACACTGCCAGCGTGCTGGACGTGCCGCATTACATCCACGACGGCGGCCTTGATACCAGCGACAAGAGCGTCGTGGTGGACTGGTACTACAAAAAGCTTTCCCCCGAGGGCAGGAGCGTCCTGCACTACTGCAAGTTCTGCAATGGCGTGGTGCTCTACGCCAGCGAGAACGACCCGGCGCTGGCCGAAAGAGGCTTCTACGACCACGGCAAGTATCCCTTCGTGTTCGATGCGCTGTTCATGGAAGAGGACAGCCCGGCGGGCTTCGGGTACATCGATGTGATGAAGGAGTGCCAGACCGCCATCGACAAGATGAACCACGCCATGGACGAGAATGTCCTGCTCTCGTCCCGCCAGCGGTATGTGCTGAGCGACACGGCAGGCGTCAACGAGGAAGAGCTGACCGACCTGTCACGGGACATCATCCACGTGGTGGGGCGCCTGAACGACGACAGCTTCCGGCCGTTGCAGACGGCGGGCCTGCAGGGCAACAGTCTGAGCTACCGCAACAGCCGCATCGAGGAGCTGAAGGAGATCAGCGGAAACCGTGACATGACTCAGGGCGGCACTGCAGGCGGCGTGACGGCAGCTTCGGCCATCGCGGCCTTGCAGGAGGCGGGTTCGAAGCTCAGCCGGGATATGCTCAAGAGCGCTTACAGGGCATTTGCCAAAGAGTGCTGCCTTATCATCGAGCTGATGAGGCAGTTCTACGACGAGGAGCGCATCTTCCGCATCACCGGCAAGAGCGGCGAGAGCGAGTTCGTCCGCTTTTCGGGCCAGGTGCTCCGCGCCCAGCCTGCAAGAGTCGTGGGCGGCGTGGAGCTGGGCAGTCATGAGCCGGTGTTCGACATCGTGGTGAGCGCGGAGAAAAAGTCCACCTTCTCACGCCTCTCCCAGAACGAGACGGCCAAGGAGTGCTATCAGCTGGGCTTTTTCGCCCCGGCCAACGCCGACGCCGCGCTGGCGGCGCTGGAAATGATGGACTTTGAGGGCATCGAAAAGGTGCGCCAGCGGGTGCGCCAGAACGGCACCCTCGCCCAGCAGCTGGCCCGGATGCAGGCCCAGATGGCCCAGCTGACGGGTCTGCTGGAAGTGCAGAAAAAGTCCGAAGCCCCCAAGCTCAGCGGCCCGGCACAGGAGCTGAGCACGGCTGCGATGGCGAGGGCGATGAAGACGCAGAAAGGAGAAATGAGATGATAAAAGTAAACTACACCGAGCTGGACGGCCCGGCAGGCCCCACCTGCCGGCTGGAAGCTTCGGGCCACGCGGGCTATGCCCCCGCCGGGCAGGACATCGTGTGTGCGGGGGCCAGCACCCTGATGCAGACCCTCTGCGCCCTGCTGGCGGGCGAGGAAGGCACCAGGAGCGGCGTGTGGGACGAGCCGGACGGCCCGCGTCTGGCCGTGACGGCGGCAGCACCCCAGAAGCCGTGGGTGGAGGGGGCGTTCGAATTTGCAAAGGCGGGCTTTGCCTTGCTGGCAGAACGCTACCCGGACAATGTCCGCTTCGCTGATTTGAGCGGACGGGGAGAACAGTCGATGGTGGATCTGCAGCTCTTTGCCTCGGAGGGCGCCGATGCCGCCGCCCCCTCCGCTCCTGCCCTCAGCCATGCACAGGCTCAGCAGGCCATCGCCTCCGGGACTATGAAGGCTGATGAGGGCCGGGAAGCTTCGGATGTGCCGACGCCGACGGCAGTGCAGGAGCCGGAAGAGCGTCCTGCACCGCCCGAACTCCCTGCGCCGCTGCCGCTCCCGCCCATCCCGGGCCTGAGAGAGGGCGCGAACACCGTCCGCGCCCTCCACGCCCGCTGGGCGGCGGAAGAGGCGATGCTTCGCCGTGATATGCCGGATTTTTCGCTCAAGCAGGAGCTGGCGAACCCCGAGATGCGCCGCCTGATGGAGCTGCCCGGGATGCGGATGGGTGACGCCTACCGTCTGGCCCACTACAACGACGCTCTGCGTCAGACCGCCCAGACCGTGGAGCAGGGCGTTGTGGAGCGCATCCGCCAGCGTTCGGCCCGCCCGGCGGAAAACGGTACCAGCCCCGGCGGTGCGGCCATCACCCGGGCCGATGTGGCCAGCATGACCCGCGCCCAGCGTGAGGCACTGGAACGCCGTGCGATGCACGGGGTGAAGATCAGTTTTTGAAAATTTTGATACAGAAAGGACAAATGACATGAAAACCTACAACCTGAAGATGAACCTCCAGCTCTTTGCCGACCCTTCTGCCAGCCTGCAGAACACCACCGGCACCATGACCAACGAGATGAAGACCTTCTACGAGAAGCGCCTTATCGACCAGGCAGAGCCCCGTCTGGTGCATGACCAGTTCGCGGACTACTATCCCGTACCCCAGAACGGCGGCAAGACCATTGAGTTCCGCAAGTACGACAGCCTGCCCAAGGCCGATACCCCGCTGACCGAGGGCGTGACTCCCAACGGCCAGACCCTGAACGTGACCACCATCACCAGCGACCTGCACCAGTACGGCGGCTGGACTCCGCTCACCGATGTGCTGCAGATGACTGCCATCGACAACAATGGTCTCTTTTCCCGTTTACAAATTCCCCCGGTTTCATGCCGAACTGTTTTTGGAAACATTTGGAGAAATAAGACGGATTATTGAATCCTACCATATAACAGATTTCATTGATGCGATATTTGTTTTCTGCCAGCAAGATCGCTGCTTTTTTCAAACGTACCACTTGAATCAGTTCATTAGGGGTGATATTGGCCAATGTCTTTATTTTGGCAAACAGACCCGAACGGCTGATACATAATTTTTCGGCCAGGAAATCTACGGATAATTCCGGATTGGAGAAATTCTCTTCTATGATTTCATTCATACGGGTAAGGAACTTGTCGTCCATAGAATTATTGGCAATGCTGTTCAGCGGAACCAACGGCATCTTCGAGAATTTCTGACGCAGCAGATTACGCAAGTCTACCAGATTCTTGATACATGCTTCCAAGTATTGCATGGAGAAAGGTTTCTCTATGTAGGCATCTGCACCACAATCCATACCTTCTATCTTGGAGTTGGTATCTGTCTTGGCCGTTAGCAGGATGAAGGGTATATGACTGGTAGCCTGGTTAGTCCTTATTGCTTTGCAGAATTCCACTCCGTCCATGCGTGGCATCATCCAGTCGCTTACAATGAGTGTCACTTCGTTTTCTTTTAGTTTATTCAGTGCTTCTATACCGTCTTCTGCGGTAAGTATGCTGTATTTATCAGCCAGACTACTCGAAAGGAAATTCAACATTTCCTCATTATCATCCACAATCAGCATGGTTGGTTTATGTTTGATAGGAGAACCGGAGAGGTCCTCTTGCAAGATTCCTTCGGGAATGGCTGGGTTGTTCAATAGTGATGTGCCCGTATCCTGTGGCAGGACTTGTGCTTGTTCTATAGGCAACGTTACGATAAAAGATGATCCTTTGTTAACCTCGGATTCCACTTCAATACAGCCATTGTGTGATTCTACGATACTTTTGACAATGCTGAGGCCGATACCTGTTCCCGGCTTGTTATCCATAGCCTGATAGAACGGATGGAATATCTTCTTTTGTTCTTCTTTGCTGATCCCTATGCCGTTATCTGTCACTCGGATTATAAAAGTATGTTGTTCCGGCTGTACGATACAGGTAAGAGTAACTTCATCTTTTGTGTATTTACTGGCATTGGTCAACAGATTGCTGACTAGTTTGGTTACCGCCTCACTGTCTACTATAGCCGTGAAATCTGCTTCAGGATATTTTACAGTAAGCCGTGCTCCATGTTGGGCGATGAAAGGTTCGAAACGTTCACAAACCGCTTTGAGCAGTTGGTGGATATTTTGGGAAGCAAACTTCATTTTCATTCCTTCCTGTTCCACTTTCCGGAAATCCAGCAATTGGTTTACCAGGAACAGCAGACGCTGGCTGTTACGGTCAATAATATTCAGATCGTCGCGTACTGTAGACGGCAGGGACACGGGAGATTTCATTATTTTCTCCAAAGGTCCTATGATAAGGGATACCGGTGTGCGTATTTCGTGGGCTATCATGGTGAAGAACTTGATTTTGGCTTCGTGTACTTCTTTTTCCTTGTTGGCGTTCAGTTTGTTTATTTCAGCCGTATGTTTCTTCTCTGTCCGTTTGATGATGAAGCGGATGACGAATCCGAAAGCTATGCAAACCAATACAAAATAGAGCAGTTTGGAAGCGGTGGACCAATAGAAAGGAGGGTGGATGGTGATTTTCAGACTGGTTCCTTTTTCATTCCATATTCCGTCATTATTGGTCGCCTTTACTTTGAAAAGATAGGTTCCTGCGGGCAAATTGGTGTAAGTGGCCTTATTTTGGGAGCCTACATAGTTCCAGTCTTTGTCAAATCCTTCCAGTTTATAGGCGTATTTGTTTTTATTGGGGGTGCAATAGCTTAAAGAGGCATAAAGCAAGCTGAATGCATTTTCTTTATAGGATAGCTCCAGTTCTTCCAACTGGTTGAGAGATTTTGGAAGCAGTTTGTTTCCTACAGGAATTTGTTTATTAAATATTTCTAGTGCAGTAATGACTACCGGAGGACGTACGTGATTCGTTTTAATTTGATGGGGATAGAAAGCATTGAATCCGTTTACCGATCCGATATAAATTTTTCCGTCAGAAGCTTTGATACCTGCATTGGGTAGAAACTGGTCACTTTGTAGTCCGTCACTTTTAGTAAATACCTGGCAACCTTCTCCCGGTATATAGCGGACCAGCCCTTTTGTAGTGGTCAGCCATAATATATGCTGGTCTTCGATAATGCTGCATATATTGTGGCTGGGTATTTCTAACGGGATGGTTTCAAAATTGTCTTCCTCTATATTGTATTTACAAAGTCCGTTCATGGTTCCTGCCCATATCTCTCCATGGCTGTCTATCAGGCAGCAGTTTACTTGGTTATTGGCCAGCGTATTGGGCAGTGTATTGTTATGCACATAGTTTTTCCATATTTGTTTTTCCGGATGAAATTTGAACAATCCTTTTCCTTGTGTGGAAAACCAGAGATTTCCTTTTGTATCTTGGTCTATGTCTATGGTCATAGCATCTAGGTTCTTAATACGGATAAAATTATCCTCTTCCCGGTTATACAGATTGATTCCATTCATGGATGCTACCCAGATTCTATCCGATCTGTCTTTAAAGATGGCGTAAGAACTGGTTCCGTCCAGTGAGGTCGGGATATCTGTATAAGAGCGGTAGACTTTAAAAGTTCCCGTTTGCAGATTCAGTACATTCACTCCTCCAGTATAGGTTCCTATCCATAGGTTGTCTCCATCCATGCATAGTGCATGGACGTTGTGATAGGAAAGGCTGTTTTTATGATCAGCCGGTAGATAGTAAACGAACTTCCGGTCTTTAGGCGAGTATCGGTTCAGTCCACCGTCGTCCGAAGCTATCCATATTTGTCCATGAGCATCTTCGCAGAACCGTCCGATAACATTTCCATTTATAGAATTGTAAAGTCGTGAATGGGAAAAACTTTCAAATTGTTCAGCATTAGGTGAAATATAATTAATCCCTCCATAGTAAGTCCCAATCCAGATACCTCCTTCCCGGTCTTTTATGATGGGATATACAAAACGGTTTGATAAAGAGTTGGGAACAGTTTCATTTTCAGTAAACAGTTTATATTCTTCTGTAAGGGTATTGAATAATAACAGCCCGTCGTCCGATCCTATCAATAGTTGGTGGGGGGCATATTCCATTAACGAATGAATGTGTGTTACACCTTTTCCGTCCGTAGGGTGTAAATAGGTAGTGGTTTGCCGCGTATATTTATCTATTTTTTGCAACCCGCACTCCCATGTTCCCAGCCAAAGGGTCTGTTCTGAATCCTCCAGCATGGCTAATGCTTGTGAGTGGTGATTTCCGGCATTGTAAAGAAGTCCAAAAGGCTCGAATTTATTTTCTGCTTTGTTCAGTTTGTAAACACCTGATTCTCCTTGGTTGGTGAGAGCCCATATTTGGTTGTCACTGTCTGCCATTGTGCTTGCTACTATTCCGAACGCACTTGTAAATTCGTATTGTTCCAAATAGTTTTTTGATAGATTGTATCGGAACAAGCCTTGCCCGTTGGTCGAGAACCATAAATTTCCGTCTTTATCTTGCAAAATATGGTTGACGATGCTGGTTATGCGGACATTATTGGGAGTTGTGAGGTCGAAATAGGTAAAAGTTTCCGTTGCATAAGCATATATATAGATTCCCTCATCTGTCCCTATCCAGATATTCTTTTTGGTTCCGTACAGGGAGGATATGTATTTGCCTGCTGCCTGTGGGCAAATTGAATATGATTTTATCATGATTCCGTCATATCGGTTCAGACCTTCTTCTGTTCCTATCCATAGAAAACCATATTTGTCTTGCATAATGGCACGTACAGAGTTGGATGACAATCCGTCTTCTACGGAGAAATGTCGGAAACGGAAATCATTGGGTACAGCAAGTAAAGTTACTGATATAAGTAGAAAGAGTATCGAAAGGACAGGGCTTTTCATAGTTGTTATTTTTATCTTTATGCAAAGATAACAAGGTTTGAAATAATAGCATTGTAAAATGAAATATATTTATTGAGGTCAAGATAGAAATATGAATGTGTGGAAATATTTTCTTTAAAAGGGTGCCAATAGTCTGATAGTACTATTTTTGTTGCACCCTCATAAAGAAAATGTGATATGGTTTTATTGAATAATGGGCTGACTTCCAGTTATTCTTATCCGGTAAGGCCATTGTGCATCCTTTTCTTCCTGATTCGGATTTATCCAATGTTCGGCTGGCGCTCCCATAACGATGAACCAGAGACGTTCCGGAGATGAATTCTCTGGCACAGCATAACTGATTTTTCCCACAGGGTCTGCTTTCATTTCTCCATAGACTGCCTTGCCTTCTTTTGTGATGGTTACTATTCCATAGCGCCATCCGGCTTTGTCTGCATTGATGGTGTGGAATCCATTTTTATCGGCTTCTCCACAAAATTCTATTGTTACAGTTTGTCCGGTTGGGGGGATTGAGAGAGGAATGGCGTTGAAACCGTAGTTTTCCGGACAATTTTCGGGTGTGATCTGATACCAGTTGTCATCCATGCTGTTCAGTTTGCAGGTATATTGATTGGCATAAGGGCGTGTCTCTTTCCATACCCGTGGGAAATCCCAATTGATGAAATGACGGCAGGCGTCGAATATTTCATCACAGAATTGTTCCTGAGTCAGTCCAGTCATGCGTTTATAAGTCATTACAGGGTCTTCCCCTCTTTTTCCCTGACGATAAAGTTCGGCGATGAACGGCAGTCCCCGTTTCATGCTCCAATATTCTATGACGTATGGTGAATGATAAATGTTTTCCAAATGCAGATAAGCCTTGTGGGTAAGGGTCTTGAATGCATCCCAATGATATTTTTCATCGGTCATCCAGTCTGGATTCACTTGCCAGAGCATCCATTGTGAGGTCATTTCGAAGAAGCCGCAACCACCCCAGGCTTCTCCTTGGCCGTCACAGGTGATTTGTGACTGGAAACTATGTCCCAGTTCATGCGCTATACAATTCAGCTTTTCGTCCTGTACCCGGTTGGGGGCAATCCAGAGAGCGCCGATCTCACCGTCATAGTCTCCACCATAAGCGGTTCCTTCCAGTGAATAATTGATCATAACCATCATGCGGTATTTGTCGCATTTTGATCCGGTTTTGGCGAATTGCAATGTGTGATAGAAATAATGGTAAAAATGCTCTAGTTTTTCTTCCAGATTTTTCAGGTTTACTTTCATGGAATGTCCTTCCAGCTGAGGAGGGTCTGACAGGTTGTCACCAAATCCTTTTTCCCAAAAGATGACGAAGTTTTCGGTACATGCCATGCGGTGATAGCTCCATTTGCTTTCGGGGTCTTGCAAGTCCATGCTTCGCAGGTCTTTGGGGATATAGATTTCTTTGCCTTCGGGCAGAGGTACCGTTGTGCTTTCATTTTCCTGTGTTTTTGAGTTGGAACAAGAGATGAGCATCATCATGAGCAGGGGTAGGATATATGTTTTCATATTATTATAAATGAGTTGTTTCATTATTTAATGGGTGTCAGTCTGACCATCAATACTCCATGCGCGGGAATTTCGTGCCGGGTATTTCTTTCTGTGGTTCCTATGTCTTTGTGCTGCCATAGGTCTCTTATTTTATATTCCTTCCGATGTATGTTCACTTCATCGGCAAAATAGATGGTTTGTTTTTTCCAGTCATAATCCAGTTTCCAGCTGTTTTCCGTACGGTTCATGAAACATACAGCCAGTTCACCATCATTCAGCGGCTTTGCCCATATTTCTTTTTCGCCCATATCCATAAACCGGCGGGCTTGTTCTCCTTTTTTATCTTGGTTGATGGCTATTACCTCTTTATTGGTTAATATTTCTATGGTTTCTTTATCCATATTGCGCAGGTCGTTGCCGCTCATGAGTGGTGCTGCTAACATACACCACATGGAGAAATGGGTGATATATTCGTCGCGTGTCATTCCACCATTACCTACTTCCAACATCTCGGCATCGTTCCAATGTCCCGGTCCGGCATAAGGGTAGAGATCGGCCATCTTGTCTATAATGTCGAGTACTCCCACACCTCCCCAGTCGAATACACACTGGTAGCAATCGCGTATGTCAGGAGTGATGCGCCATAAATGTCCGATACCTTTTCCCCATTTCCATGGTTCATTCTCCCCCCATTCGCAAATGCTGAATACAATAGGACGTCCGCATGCTTTCAGCGCGTCGCTCATGGTACGGTAAGCAGCTTCCGCCTTTTGTCCTTCATTGGAGCACCAGTCGTATTTCAGGTAATCGATTCCCCATGCGGCGTATGTACGTGCATCTTGAAACTGATATCCGCGGCTTCCGGGTCTTCCCTGGCATGTTTCGGAGCCTGCACACGAATATATTCCCATTTTCAGTCCTTTGGCATGCACATAATCTGCCAGTGCTTTCATTCCATTGGGAAAACGTTTGGGATCGACCTGTATATTTCCTTCTTCGTCTCGTCCTACCTGCCAGCAGTCGTCGATGACCAGGTATTCATAGCCTGCATCCTTCATGCCTGTGGCAATCATGGCGTCCGCCATTTCTTTGATGAGCTGTTCGCTCACATTGCATCCGAATTTGTTCCAGCTGTTCCATCCCATAGGCGGAGTTTGTGCCAATGCGTTAAATACAGAGTCGGGTACTTCTTTTTTAGTGCCGAAATACATTTGTGCTCCGGCTGTAAGTGTGCTTGCCAGCAGCAGGATTATAAGTTTTGTTTTCATGGTACACAAGGTTCTTTTCATATAGTTTTCATATTTTGTGGGGGTAAAAGTAGTTTTTAGAGAGGTATTGATATGAAACAATCATGCAAAAATATAGCAAAATAGTCTGGATAGTGAGCTATATAGGAAAATTTGACTTGAAATTCCTTTATGTATGAAGGTGATTAAAAAAGGAGTATCTTTGTTGGACACTCCTTTTTTAATATTAATAATCTGTTGCTTCCCAATAGTATTATTCGTAAGGAGCGGCATCAATCAGTTTGGACTTATTCAGTTCCCAACGCGGAACAGGTACCCAATACAGTTTGTCATTATTGAATACACGTGTGGAAACTATATTATCTGTCCAGTATTCTTTGCGGTAGGTGCCGTCTTCATTTTTAAATTTGCCGATAGTCACGCCATAAATAGGCTTGCTATATTCTTCATACATTTTTTTCCAACGGCGAAGATCAAACCAACGTTGCCCTTCAAATACCAGCTCTATTTGTCTTTCATATTCATATTCGGCCCTGATATCTTCTCCTGTAGCGGGTGGTAAAAGTGCGCGGGTACGTACTTTATTTATATACTCTAAAGCTTCTGAGTTGTTACCTAGCTCAATTTGGCATTCGGCATAGTTGAGATAAATTTCTGAAAGACGGATGAAGAACCAAGGGGTAGTGTGCATGGTTGTTCCTGTTGCATCATAAGAAGGGTCGAGAAACTTCCGCATGGAGTATCCTGTATTGCTGGCATTCCACCAATATTCACCCCAATTGCTGTCTTTGCCGGCAGGAATCGTTTCATCTCCTCCATAATATACTTCTACCTCGCGTTTGTCTTTTCCATACCCCCATTCATCTCCATCTAATAAGAAAGCGGCATAAAAACGAATTTCACGCCCGTTCCAGGGATAATAGTCATAGTGTGTTTTCTTTTCAGAAGCAGTACCGTCTGCCATTTGGAACTTATCCACTAAATTTTGTGTCGGATTGAAATTCCCCCATCCTTGGAAGCCGTTACCAATGCCGCATGGAGCCTGATATAAAAATGAGTTATTATCACCTGATCCGTATTTAGGGTCAAATAATTTTTCGAAAATAACTTCTGGATTTTTCACATCATAAAACAATGCTCCATATTCCTCACTGTTATTTACCGTTTTTAAATAGTATTTGTTTAAGTCGAATACTGCTTTTGCAGCATTTGCTGCCGCTTGCCACTTTTCAGTGCTGGGTGTTCCAAATAATGGACTTGCCTTATATAATAGTACTCTGGATTTCAGAGCTAGAGCAGCTCCTTTGGTAACTCGTCCGAAATCATTGGGATCACTATACTCTATAGGGAGCAATGCAGCGGCCTCATCTAAATCCTTTATAATGAAATCGGCTACTTTATCCATATCTTCACGTTGCAGTTCAAATGAAGAATCCAGGTCAAAAGTATGATCTACGATAGGCACACGTCCGAATAAGCTGTATAGCATGTGATAATTCCATGCACGTAGAAACAGGGCTTGCCCTTTTTGTTCGTTTCTAGAAGTCTCATCTCCGGGTACATTATCTATCTTTTCCAAAAAAAGATTCAACTTGCTTATATATTGATAATAACTATACCAGGGATCCCACATCGTATCATCCCAACCGATTCCGGCATTATCACAGCTTAATAATCCTTGGGTCACATTTTCTGAACCATAAGTATGTTTTTGAAAAACTTCGTCTGTATAGTGTGCAAAGCGGGTGCCCTTCATGTTTTCGGCCATCAGGTTCATATATTGCGCATTCAGATAAGTTTCTGAAAGGGCAAGATCATTCCATACTGCTTCATCTGTGAAAGAGTCCAGCGGGTCTTGATCAAGTATATCTGTACAAGAAATCATGCCTATGCTAGCCAATGCAAAGGCTACATATAAATATATCTTTTTCATTGTTCATCGTTTTTGGGTTTCTTAAAATGTAATATTGGCACCGAAAGTAATCGTTCGCTGTAACGGATAGCTTAGCACACCGTTAGAGTTGATTACTTCGTTGTTGTCATTACGTGTTACACCTGCTTCCGGATCAGCAATCTTATAGTTGTCAATCGTAAATAAGTTTGCTCCGTTGACATAAATTCGTGCTTTTTGTATTCCTACTTTAGCTGTTAGATCCTTAGGCAATGTATAACCTAATTCCACTGATTTTAAACGTAAGAAGGATGCATTACGTAACCACCATGTCGAAGCTTGCCCATTCCAAGTATCACCATAAGTTTGTTTTATGAAGGCTTTAGGCCAACGTGCGTTGGCATTTTCTTCCGAGGTGTTTCCTTCTTTCCAGCGTCCTTCATAAAAATCTGTCGCCATGTTCATGGTTGGCTGGACTAATTGGCTGGCTTTGGCCTGTCCTTGGAAAAACATATTTAAATCGATACCTTTCCAACCTCCATTTAATGTAAATCCGTAAATGATTTTTGGAGTAGCTGTTTCATCAATACGGATTGCATCATCCCATGTTATGTTACCGTCGCCATTCGTATCTTGATAAATCAAGTCTCCTGGTTTGGCTCCGTCAATATGTGGCGTATTATCTACCTGCTCTTGAGTTTGATAGATGCCTAATGCTTTATAGAGTACTTGTCCGTCAATGGGATGGCCTTCTGTCTTTTGCCATGCAGGAGTGCTGGCTGCCTCATCCATATAGTTCACCTTATTTTTTGCGTAAGTTAAGTTACCTGTGATCCCCCATTCAAAATCACCTGCACGATCTCGATATGTAGCTATGATTTCTATGCCGGAGTTAGTAACTTCACCTATGTTCTCTTGTGGCAGAGTCATTCCTGCGTAATAAGGAATGGATGCGTTACGGTAACAAAGGATATCATTACGGTTGGAATGGAACCAATCAAAATCCAGACCAAATTTTCCGTTTAAGAATTGTGTGGATAAACCTAAGTTTAAAGTCTTTGCTTTTTCCCAAGTTACTACTGGATTGGCTACTCGTGCTTGGTAAAAGCCTTGGTTGATGTGTCCGTCCTCTCCTGCTCCAAAGTACGGCCCTTTATTATCTGCTAAGAATTTGTATTGGGACATGAACTGATAGGCGGCGATATTGTCATTACCCATCATGCCCCAGGAACCTTTCAGTTTGAAGAAGCTGACCACATCCTTTATCGGTTCGAAGAATTTTTCCTCACTCATCACCCAACCCAGTGAGAAAGCCGGGAACAATCCCCAACGATGACCGGGAGCAAAATTCATGGAGCCATCGTAGCGCAATGTTACCTCTGCTAAATATTTGTCTTTATATCCATAGTTGATACGTCCGAAGAAATTGCAACGTGCTGTAGCGTCTGAATAACCTCCATTGTCCTTGTCTTCGGGTACACTGCTGCCTGCAAATATTTCAGGAATGGCTGTAGACAGATAGTTGGTACGATAGGCGGAAAGAGTGTTATAATCATATTTGCTTTGTTCGTAGGCCACGAATGCATCTACTTTGTGAGCTTCGGCAAATGTATGGCTATAACCGATACGGGCATTCAGGGTGATTGTTTTGTAGTTGCTAGACCAGGAGTTTACACTGATTTTACCGGTATCTGCTCTTTTGTTCTGGTATTCATTGGTTGCTTTGTCATAATAATATAAGTCGTACGGCTGATTTAATGATTTGCCGTTATCAAAATGGAAATCCAGTGCGGCATATCCTTCTACATACAAACCTTTGGTAATCATATCCAGGTCAATATGCAGCAAGGGCTTCAGGTTTAATATATTATAGGTGTATTTATTGTATCCGGGCTGGTCTGTCACCATAATGGCGGCATTGCGGGTGATACCATCGTAACCTACTCGTGGGAGTCCGTTCGGGAAATAGGGAGCGCTGCCGGGAAAAGTGGTCAGGAAATAAGTAAACAGGTAGGGAGTCGAATAAATTCCACGGTTACGTTGTTCTTGACGTCCCAGAATATCAAAACTAAAACGTACGGATTTGTTGATTTTGGCATCAATGTTGGTGATGAATTGATATTGCTTGTAGTCCTGTGTGCTCTGTTTGTAAATGGCATCCTGCCACATATATTGAGCGGAAGAATAGAAGGATAATTTATCATTGCCACCACTTACGGACAAGCTGTGCTGAGTTTTTCCTGCCCAATCTTTGGCCACTGCATCCCACCAGTCTGTGTCGGGATAATTTAGATCATCATCATGATTTATATAATGTTGCAGCACTTCATCGGAATAAGTGATACCGCCCTGATCGTGGCGTGGGTCGGCGTCATATTCATTTACATAAGTCGCATACTGGTAGGAGTTCAGCATTTGGGGGATGCGTGTCGGTTGGGAAAGTGTGTAGCTGCCGTTGTAGTTTACTTGCATTTTACCTTCCTTACCGCGTTTGGTGGTTACCAGGATAACACCATTTGCGGCGCGTGCACCATATATGGCGGCAGAAGCGTCTTTCAGTACAGAAATAGATTCGATGTCTTCAGGGTTGAGGCGGCTGAATGAACGGTCAGCAATACCATCCACAACGATCAGTGGAGAAGTATTCCCTAAAGTCCCTTTTCCGCGGATAAGAATGTCGGCTCCATCCTCGCCAGGTTCGCCTGAACGGGTATTGGCTATGATACCGGCTGTCTTACCGGCTAGGGTATTACTTAAATTGGCTGCTGAGACTTTTTTAATATCTTCACCGCTTACAGATGATACAGAGCCTGTCAGGGTTGCTTTTTTTTGTGTGCCATAACCTACCACCACCACTTCATCCAGTATCTCCGTATCTTCTTTTAGCGTAACATTTACGGTTCGTTGTCCGTTGATGGATATTTCCATCTTTTTATATCCTATGTAGGATATTGTCAATGTGCCTTGGGCCGGTGCATTGAGGCTGAACTTACCGTCAAAGTCGGTAATGGTTCCGTTGGTCGTTCCTTTTACCACAACGCTGGCTCCGATGACAGGTTCCCCGCTGGTATCGGTAATCCGACCGCTGATGGTTTGATTTTGTTGAACTGTTTCCATGACTGATGTGCTGGCTTCCGGCAGTGCAAATACAGGGCTCATCCCTGCACCCGCAGTAAGGAAAAGACAGGTGGTAGCCTTTAGCAATGCTTTGCTGAACAAGGCCCGGTTCTCATGTGTTTTCATCATACAGTTTTATTTATAAGGTTTATATGTTCATTCAGTTCACTTTCCATTCAATCACCCCTCCCGAAGCTCCTTTCTGCAATTGTGCTGCAATTTTAAGCCCCTTTGTTTTGACAGGTTTGAAATCCAAACTATTATAGCAATCTTTTTTTACAGTATATTCAGTCAACGCCTCTACCTCTTTCCAACTTTCGCCTTCTTTATAATATAGTTTCCAGCTTTCCGGCACACGGAAATCTCCGTCATAATGGTCAAAATCCAACCAATACACTTGTACGTTCGATACGGTATAAGGCTGGTCGAATTCATAAGCCAGTGTTTCGACAGTACCGTTCTTCAGCCACCAATAGTGGTAAGGTTTCGAGATATCCGATGAGCGTTTAGGTTCCCATTGGTCATTTACCCCCCATGCCCATGTTTCCACCGAAGCCGATTCGGGAGCATCTTTCTGTATAGGAGCCTGTATCATCAGAGTACGTGCTTTGCTGGCAATAGTAGCTTCCGGAGTGGGGCGGGCATACTCGGCCGCTTCGGGAATCCATACAGCCATCTGGTCGGCACCGCGGTTGTTCCATGTAGAATAAGGAATTGCTTTGAAGGGAACATCTTTTACCTTACCATTCCTGTCAATTTCTTTAGCTGTACCGCTCAGCACCATTACGCCATTCAACAAACCGGCATCGTAAGAAGCCTCCATCGGAGTACCGTCGGGGATGAATTTGTTGAATACAGTACTGTCGGCTTGGTCTTGTCCTTCCAGACAGAACATAATAGGACCCCGTTCTATAGCCAGTTTGCCACGGTCATCCTCTACTTGGTCATTTGCTTTCACACGACGTACCTCCATAGGAAGATTGATTTCAACCACATCACCCGCTTTCCAGTTGCGTACAAGGGTGGCATAACCATCATATTGCTTCGCATTGACTTTGGAACCGTTCACAGAAATGCTGTAAGCCTGAGCCTTGTCTGTAAATGAGTAGAGATCTGTGGGTACGGGAGCGTCTTGCGCCCATCCGGGGATACGCACACGCAAAGCAAACTCCTGTTCTTTTTCGGGAGTGACGGCAATACTTATCTTTCCGTCCCACGGATAGCCTGTAGTTTGTTCCACATTTATTTTATTACTTTCCGTTTCAATATCCGCCTTGCTTTGGATAAAGAGATTGACATACACATCATTGCCTTGAGTGGCATACATATAATAAGGTACTGAAGCCATGAAACGGGTTATGTTGCCCGGACAGCAGGCACATCCGAACCAGTGCTGGCGCTCATGCTGCCCCATGGATTCCAACGGATTGTCATAGAAGAACTTGTCACCGCTGAGTGATACGCCCGAAATGACTCCGTTATACAACGCGCGTTCCAGCACATCCGCATATTTGGCATCTCCCGTAGCGAGAAACATACGATGATTCCAATACACATTGGCTATAGAGGCGCAGGTTTCGCAATAGGCTGTGTGATTATTCAGTTCATAGTTCGGACCGAATCCTTCACCTTGTGGGCGGGAACCGATTCCGCCTGTGATAAAGAGTTTTTTGCCGGCCATATTTTCCCAAATACGGGTTAAGGCATTGAAATAGGCGGTATCATGAGTCAAAGCGGCTACATCTGCCACTCCGGAGTAGAGATATCCGGCACGGACGGCATGACCTACTATCTCGTCTTGTTGCAGGATGGGCTTGTGATCCTGACTATATTCGCTCAGTTTATGTCCGTCTGTTCCTCTGCCGGTTTCTTCTACAAAATACTTAGCCGTCTGCAAATATTTCTCATCACCTGTCACCTTATATAGTTTGACAAGAGCCATCTCGGCGATAGGATGACCGCTGGGACGATGGATCTGCCCTTCGCCGGGTCCGAAGACCTGACATACCAGATCGGCATTTTTGATAGCCACATCCAATAATGTACGTTTTCCGGTGGCGCGATAATGAGCAACGGCGGCTTCGTACAAATGGCCGCTGTTATAAAGTTCGTGGCTGTTGATTTTTTCCCAACGGTGCGTGCCCCACCAACCGGATAAACGGGTACATTGATTGGTTACACAAGTAGTAAGATAACCATCCGGTTCCTGTGCGGTAGCTATGATATGGATTACACTGTCCAGATAATGATCCAGTTTCCCGTCATATTTTACGGCCAGCGAGTAGGAAGCTCCTTCTATAATTTTATAGGGATCGGTATCGTCGAAAGAAAAGTCACCGCGATGCTCGCCTTTCATCAGACCACCCGCAATGGCAAAGTTATCGAATCGGCCGTTCTTTTCACATTCTTTGAAAGCGGATGGGATGGAAACGGTGCGGTTGGTTTCAATCCGCGGTGACCAGAAATTATCATCTAAATGAACTTGGGTGAAAGGAACTTCTTTGATAGGAGCATCAGGTTGTGTATAAGGTGTGCTACATGCGCATACACTTATTATAGCAATGCTGCTCCATACTATTTGCAATTTGTTTTTCATACTATATCTGTGTTTTTTATTTCAGTATCAACTATGTCAACAGATGCAAAGTAAGTGAATAAACCATTAAGTAGATAAAAGAAAAATCTATTATACTGCGAAAATCGTCTTAAAGATGATCAATCCATTTTTAATATAATGATATTGCATGTCGGCTCCAGCTTCGTTGCCGTAAAGAATGTTCCGGTATTCATCGTAAGTAT
>ENA-UPWM01000446-UPWM01000446.1-human-gut-metagenome-genome-assembly--contig:-NODE-446-length-17676-cov-16.477129_pt1 | contig 17676 bp, 18 predicted proteins | sample MGYA00250051_ERZ773379 | MGnify/ENA primary metagenome ERZ773379 (study PRJEB29103, sample SAMN06112020) | human gut metagenome | biome: human gut; feature: ankylosing spondylitis patient; material...
GACTGCACTCTATAATGTTGCAATGATGCTTGTCATCCGTTTCCTGAACCAGATGGATGCAGAAGGGCTGAATGTGAAACACGCAACAAAGTGTTTTTTACCTGAATCAGTTTAATTCCTGCTTTGAAGCAAGCTCTACGCAACTCTTGTGTCGCAGCTGCATCCAATTCAGAGATATCACTGATATAGATATGCTTGTGTGCTTTTATCTGCTCGGTTAAATTGTCTATGATTACTTGTTTTTCTTCCCTTTTCATTCTACAAATGGTCCTTTAAAGGTTAATAATTAATCAAGTAATGACTTAAGGTCTAATTTAATACCGGGACTCATTGTACTTGACAGGAATACACTCTTCACATAAGTACCTTTTGCAGAAGAAGGTTTCAGTTTTTGGATCGTAGCCATAAATTCACGGGCATTATCCATAATCTTTTCTGCTTCAAAGTTTACTTTACCGATAGAAGTGTGTACGATACCAAATTTGTCAGCTTTAAAATCAATTTTTCCCTGCTTAACCTCTTTTACGGCTTTACCGATTTCCATGGTAACAGTACAGCTCTTCGGGTTTGGCATCAATCCACGCGGACCTAGGATTCGTCCTAAAGCACCAATTTTACCCATGATGGCCGGCATAGTAATAATGATGTCGATATCAGTCCAACCTGATTTCAATTTTTCAATATACTCATCCAATCCAACATAGTCGGCACCGGCAGCTTTGGCTTCTTCAACCTTATCAGGGGTACAAAGTACCAATACTCTGATATCTTTACCGGTTCCATGGGGCAATGTAACGACACCGCGAACCATTTTTTGAAAAAACAAAGGGCAGTAATAATACCGCCCTTCTTTGTCATATATTCAACAACCCTAACAATACTGAATCCCTTTGATCCTGATTGCTTCTCTTTATCTCAGGAAACCCGTATTGCCTGAGTAGTCCGTTAAGTTCATCATTGGTTATCTTTCCGTCCTTTCCATTCCAGAACTTCTTAAGTGGCCGGATAACCGTAACAGGGAACTTCTTAAACTCCATACACTCAACCAGCTTCATTCCTGCCCCGTGGTTCAGTCCTGCGTCATGCCCCTTGCGAGCTGCTATCCTGTAATTGTCACGCGCGGTTAAATGCCAGTTGCCTTTGTTTAGCCATCCCCCCTCAACGATGATTTTTAGCCTTTTTCCGCTAGCTTCGCACTCTTTATGTACATTAGAGCATGTTTCAATCACTTCGGGGAATGTAAGCGAAAAGAACTGTATTTCCTTACTCTTGGCGTCTATTATTGAAACACCCGATTTTTCTATATCGGGATCTACACCGATGACAACATCCGCTTTTTGTATTCTGTATCTGTTAGTAGTTCTTTCCATGCTTGTACGGCCTTGATTCGTTATAGTTTATTTTTTGTTCTATATGCCACTCGATATCTATATGGTAAATACGGCACCAAGCAAACACCCATGATATTGTATCACATATTAAATTGTTAAGCCATAATGAAGTATATTTTGCTGGATTGGATAATATTCCAGTAAGTTTGTAGCAAAACTCAGCAAATGAAATGTTTTCTGGCGGATATACATTTACTAGCTCTACATGGATATTCCTTAACCCGGCCAAATCTAATAGTCGGATGCAAATATCTGCCAGCTCTTCTTCAACACTTCCTTTAATAGTTCTTTCGTAGATAAAATTAAGGCACTCCTTTTCGGGCAAAATGGGCCTGATAGTATTCCTTACCACTTTATACTCTATCACATTTGCCCGTATTCCTTTTCGATCAGCTTCCACCGCCTCCATAAGTTCAGATATAACCAGGCATAACCAATGCTCGTTACTCAGTTCTGTTTCGTGCCAGCCATGTGCCACTGCGCACTGGTAGGCCTTATCACGTAATTCGTTCAAGTTCATTTCTTGATCCTTTCTTCGTTATTAAATCCTATAATATCACCAACTTTCACCGCGTCCGCATCTTCCTTGAACGCATAGAATAGTTTCTTTATCTTGCACTTACCCTGATATGAAACAAGGGCCTCGACTACATACTTGTTTAATTTGTAGTCGTATGTCTTACTGAATATGTTTGATATCTTGTATGACATGATTTGCTACTTTTCATTATTATCTTCTACTAATTCACCATTTTGCAACTTGTACCATGTATCAGGCTTTACATTAACGCCATCAACTACAACTGCCTTCCATGATGCAATGTTATAATTATCTTCGTTTTCTTCCGCAATTACCAATATTGCTCCCATTCCCCCTCGTACTCTTACATTGTTTCCACGGGCTACTGACAACCCATTTTTCCCGGTACATGATTTGCCTCGTGAAGTCGCTGCACCATGATCTCCGGTCTTCCGCATGTCAGTCATCTCTCGTGACGACTTCCTAATAATAGCAAAGAAAAACAAAAAAGTCAACCACTTTTTTCAAAAAAATTGTAAAAAGTTTTTCATACAATTAAAACAATTTTTTCAAAAAAAGTCTTGACTTATTCTATAAAACCGGATATAATAGTGTTTGTTCGCAGAAGTGGCGGAATTGGCAGACGCGCAGGCTTCAGGTGCCTGTGGTAGCAATATCGTGTGGGTTCAAGTCCCATCTTCTGCATAGAGAAAGCCTTGATTGTATCAAGGCTTTTTTGTTATCTATAATGAACTATATGATCATCATGAAATAGAGGAAGCTTCTTATTATGGAATTAAAAGAAATTGCTGTCATTCATACGGATTTTCCGGAAAAGTTTGGGATTCCAAGACAGAGCGGACTTGTCGGGGGATTGCAGGGAACGATTGTTTTTTCCCCGGAATACAGAAATGCAGATGCCATCCGGGGGCTTACTGACTTCTCCCACCTCTGGCTTGTATGGGGATTTTCCAAAGCAAAAAAAGATCACTGGTCTGCCACCGTCAGACCGCCGCGGCTCGGTGGAAAAGTGCGTATGGGTATTTTTGCAACACGCTCCCCTTTCCGTCCTAACCCGATTGGTTTGTCTTCCGTAAAACTGGAATCTGTCACAATGGACGAAAAGCTCGGTCCCATTATCACAGTATCCGGTATTGATATGTTAGATGGTACGCCAATTTACGACATCAAGCCTTATCTGCCGCATATCGACAGCCACCCGGAAGCCACAGGCGGTTTTGCTTTATCTGTAAGCAGTGAACAGTTAGAAGTTATTTTTCCAGACCATCTGCTGCAAAAGATCCCGGAAGCTGACCGTAAACTGCTGTCAGAACTTTTATCACAGGATCCAAGAGACCGGTTCATCCACGACAACAGCCGCATCTGGGGACTTACCTATGGAAACTACAACATCCGCTTTCAGGTACACGACAACGTGCTCACCGTATCAGAGGTTACAGGATTATAAATACTTCTCCTCAAATGCTCTCGCCGTCATCGGTCTTCCAAAATAAAAGCCCTGGATCAGCTGGATCTTGCTTCCCATAAGAATATCCAGTTGCTCTTTCGTCTCCACTCCCTCTACACAGACATTGACATCAATGGCGGATGCCAATTCCGCCACCATTTTAACAAAAGCATTGGAAAAATCATCCTTTCCGATATCAATAATAAAGCACCGGTCGATCTTGATCACATCGATTGGCATTTCCCGGATATGGTTCAGGGAAGAGTATCCTGTTCCAAAATCATCTAAAGCCACACGCACACCAAGTTTTTTGATATCTGCAAGAATCTTTTTCATGCGGTTCATATCGTTGATCGCCAGACTTTCGGTCACTTCCAGTGTCAGATTCTTTGGATCGATCCCTGTCTCGCTGATGACCTCAGCAATCTGCTCCACAATATCATTCTGCAATAGCTGTACAACAGACAGATTGACATTGACCTTATAATCCGGATGCCCCATATCATTCCAGTATTTGCAGCGCATGCAGGCCTCCCTTAAGATGAAGCTTCCGATCGGATTGATCAACCCTAAATACTCAGCCAGTGGGATAAACTCTGTCGGGGAGATCACGCCAAGTTCCCTCGAATTCCAGCGGATCAGTGCTTCTGCACCGGAGCATGGCATTCCCGGTTTTGAAATATCCGTGATCGGCTGATAATAAACTTCAAATTCATCAAACGCATTTCTGGTCGCATTGCGCATATTTTTCTCCAGATCCAGCCGTTTGAAAGATGTGGAGATCACATTTTCATCGTAATAGGCAACACGGTTTTTTCCCGCACATTTTGCATCATACATCGCAATATCCGCTTTTTTGATCAGTTCCTCCACGGTATCCCCATCGGTTGGAAAACGTACAACTCCCATACTCATGGTGCAGTAATACTCCGTTCCTTTTAACCTCCACGGTCTTGCAAATTCTGCCTTGATCCGGTCAATGATATTATGCAGATTAGGATATACCTTATGTGAGATCAGTATAATAAATTCATCGCCACCCATGCGGTAACAATTGTCATTCACACCCGGGATCTGCTTCAATCCGGAAGAAATATTTTTCAGCAGGATATCACCATACTGATGTCCCAATCCGTCATTGATATGTTTGAAGTCGTCCAAATCAATATATAAAAGTGCTCCCTCTCCACCGGATTCATGTGTATCTTCGACAAAATGCTGCAGATCCTGCTCGCAGCGCATACGGTTGTATAATCCGGTCAGGAAATCATTGTTTGCCTGTTTCTCGATTTTCTGCTGGTACAGTTTTTTATCTGTGACATCATAAATTGTACAGAGTGTCACTTTTCTTCCATCCACCCACTGGATATGGGTGCTGTAGCAGTCAAACCATCGGTTTTCCTTCTCGGAATAAATTTCCCGGAACAGACCGTTTTTTGTCTCGGTCGCATCCTGTAAGCTGACAGGGCTGAGTGGAAGTTCCTCCAACGTCTTTTTAAAGAATTTCTGATATTTCTCGTTTGCATACAGAATATGTCCGGTCTGTGGATCTCTTACATAAATTGCACATCCCACATTTTCAAGGATTGCCTCTAAAGATGCATAGGAACTTGCAAGAGAATTTTTCGTGATACGTTTGGTTAAAATTGTCTGGATAATACGTTTTACGTCATTGATAAATTTAACATCCGCATTTTCCCATTTTTTCTTTTTCTCACTTTCACAAAAACAGAGATACATGCCCGCATGTCCGTTCACCTCCACCGGGAGAAAAACAGCCGCTGTCAGTTTTTTCTGTGCAAACAGACGTGCAAATCCCTCCGGCATCATGGAATCCGACGAGATCATATACGGCTTTCCGTTAAAAAACGGAAGTTCTTCTTTCGGGACTCCCTGCTCCTTTGCCATCTGCGGCTCACGTCCCCCGCCGGCATACTCGCAGATCATATCCACCGTCTTCTGCTCCTGATTTTCCCGGAGCAGTGCTCCTGCCGAAATCCCCAGATACTCGCAGGCATCTTTTAAAATGTCGTCCACAATTTTTGTAAAACTGTTTTCTGACTCAAGCATTTTTAAAATGGAAGTCATTGCTTCATTTCTGTGCAGCTGTTCCTTCATCTGTGTCTCAGATTCCCTGCTTTTGTTAAAAGCTTCCTGTGCTAACACTTCCTCCATTTTTACTGCAAAAATCTGTTTTGAGAGTGACTCTAAGAACTCCAACGATTTGTAATAGCGCTCCGGACTTGTCCGCATCATATAATCCGGAATATCTTCCGTACTGTTATCCATGATACCGATCACGATCCAGACTGCGATTGTCTCGCCGCTGACGTGGATCGCCACACCGCTCATTTTGATAGAATCTGTATCTAACGGTTCCTCCACCACACTCTCAATGCTGTGTCCGGTCATTTTTTCCAAAAGCGAAACATGACGCTCCCTGCCCGCTTTGCTGTACACATATTCCAATTCCTCTTTTGTTCCATATGCTTTTGTCACAACCCCGTTCTGTGCATTCAGGCATACCATGTATACATTGTTAGCATCGCAGAACCGATCCTGCATGCTCTGCATTAAAGACTGATCTAACAGCCAGTCATTTGATTTTCCCTCAATTTCTTTGCTTTTGCCCGCTGTAAAAGCCATATCCCTGTTACCCCTTAAATTGTTATTTCATTCCTATAATAAACAGACAGTACGAATCCTTTTTCCGGATCGTATACTCCTGGATCAGCCTGTAGCACGGCTGCAGCCGCAGTTGTTTTTTTACAAACCCTACCTCATTGGAATACATGATAATGATTCCATCCTCAGCCAGCAGACTCTTAGACTTTTCAAAAAAGCGGGCATAAAATGCATCCATATCCTCTTTTGCTTTCTTTCCTTTTACCGGCATATTGGTAACGATCTCATCAAACTTATAATCATGCTTAAAATCAAAATAATCCCGGTGGATAAAGTTGATCTTCTCTCCGGCAAGTGCTGCATTCTCTCTTGCCATGTCAATCGCATCACCGAAAATGTCAATTCCATATTTTTCCCTTGCCGGAACTAAGATATCGCGCTCGATCAGCATTGTTCCAACACCGCAGCACGGATCTAAAATCTGTGCATTTTCTTTCAGATATGGTTTTGCCAGATACATGAGCATCGCCGCCGTTGCCGGATGAATGGACATTGCAATCGCATTTTTCCGGTAGGCAAACCGCTTCATCTTCATGGAATATAATTTCAAAAATGGAACAAAGCTTCCATCCTTCGCCTCGATCAGACGGATCTCAATCTCATAATCTGTGGTCGAATTCGCCAGTTTCCAGTCAGATTTTTTTTCCAGTGACGCACCTAATTTTTTCACAAACTCTGTTTTCAGCTCTGCACTCTTTACCTCCAGACGGAAGAAAAATGGTGCATCTCCCTCATGGCATTCCGTCAGAAATGCATAGAGATCCGAATGCCATAATAATTCTGCCGCCCTGTGCGGCATTGCAGGGATTCTTTCATTTGTGTGAATAGGAAACAATAATTCCCGGTAAGTGCGAAGCTTTGTAAATGGAGTCACTTCTTTCGAAAAAACCAGTACTCCCAATGGATGCAGCTCTGCCTTTCTCTGTACCGAAGCCCCGATCTCCTTTACTTCGGAAAGCGTGACCTCCCTCTGCTCCCGGTTTGTGAGAAGCAGCATCTCATGCGGCATCTGAAAACCGGTAAACTGATGTTTTTTTGCACCTTCCGTTTTCAGGATGATCTCATTTAACTCCCGGATCTCTTCGCCCTGATGTTTTTGTTCCTCAGCAGGCACCTGCTGATTTTTTACCTCCAGCAGACGGTTTTTGAAAAATTCAAGATTTTCCCTGACATCAAGCTTTCCAAGAGCTGTCAGATAAGCACTTTTCACATATAGTGTTGTCTCATTCAGATAGGCTGCGATCAGTGCATCTTTTGCCTGTTCAAGCTTTAAATCCCCGATCAGAAGTGCTGTATTTTTCCTTGTCTTGGCATCTTCATCTGATAAAAATGCAACGATCATGGACTCTTTTCCCTGGAGTAGTTCCAAAAATGCTTTTTTACTGTCCTGCTTCTTGATCTCTTTTCTGATCTGACTGATCGTCGTTCTGATTTCCTTTTTTTCTTCTAATTTATGAAATTCATTTTCTAACATATTTTCTTATATTAACCCTTTATCCGATTGTTTCCGTCATTATTTTGTTTTTTGCAACAAAAAAGTCCGGTTCATAAGCTATTCTAATTTATTTCCTGTGTTTTTTCAATACCGTAGGTATCGATATATGTCAATAAGTCCGTCTTGAAATCCGACCATGCATTACTGTTTTCGACAAAATATTTCGGACAATCTTTTCCTGTCACATCATAATGTCGGATCACGTCGTCCGCAGTCAGTTCATACCGCCCCATAAGCCATGCCACAAGTTCGACCAATGACTGGTAAGTTTCATCTGTAAACTTTCCGCTCTCATCTGGAATACAGCATTCTACCGAAATGGTATCGCTGTTTCTGTCATTGGATGCATAAGAGATCTCATTACATGGAATGCACTGAATGATTTCCCCACTGATTCCAATGATAAAATGGCTGCTGGCATGCGTCTCCCCTGTCTCTGCCAGACTTTCAAAATAACTGCGGTTCTGTTCCGCTGTCGTTCCCGGATTTGCCGTATAATGGACGACTATCCCATTTACCTGTGAAAGTTCTGTTCCCGGTCTGGAATACTCATTGACAGACAGCAGTTCTACCGCAAAATCCGGAGATTCCTCGACATACTTGACAGGCTCTGATACCATTGTCTCCTCTGCTGCTGATTTATCTGCCACTTTGCGCACCAGCATTACAATAAGAAGCAACACCAGAAAAAAAACGGTAAACGTCACTGCCCGAAAAATGATCTGCTGCTTTCGTCTCTTTCTTCTCCGCTCTCGCCGCGCCCTTATTCTTCTGCGCTCCTGCTCTTCGTAAATCTCTTCGTCACTCCGCTGCATAAAACTCTTTTGTATTCTCCCTTACCCCATTTTTGTATTCTTTTTTCTTCGTTTTTGCCTTCTTTTTACTTTTTACCCCAAAATTGTATTTTTGTGAATACTTAACAAATTATTCACACTTTTTTTGTTGACTTTTCCCAAAGTCAGTACTATACTAGCCTCGAAAACAAGAAAAGAAATCAAATATAAGGAGGCGAGCATATGTATACAATCGATCCAGCAATGTCTTTCGGTGAAGTAATTCTTTACTATGAGAAATACCTTACAGAGACAAAAGCAGAAGGTAAAAAACCAGTATCCTTCCTGCATTTCATTACAGGCAGATACTAATAGCCGGCTGAACAGAACGATAGCGCAAAGCTATCCGGTACTCTGTCACCCGGCTATTTTTATATCTGTCCAAGCAGATGCTTTACATGAAAAGCTTCATCAAAAGAAATATCATCTTCCAGAATCTCTAACGTCTCCTCCGAATGTTCCACTTCCCTTGAAAAAATTCTTGCATTCGCAATCCGGTCGTCCAACTTGAAACTTTTTCCATTGGCAAAATATCGTACAATATCCATATCGCGGATCACTAAAAATCCCACAATTGCGAACTGTGCTTTTGCCAGAACATTTCCGTCATACCATGCACGCATAAAATACCGGTATGTAAAATAAACAAGAATATGTTCATACCAGATTTCATTGTAATCGCCGGACTTTTTATATTCCTCAAGTGCCTCGGTGTAAGAATGTGTCTCAAAGAAATCACGCACCCGCTGTTTTACTTCCATCCATTCCTCGTTGACATTCTCAAGTTCATCGAACGTCTCCATACGGACATGAAAATATTCCATCGGCTCCCACAGTTCTTCCTCTGGATTTTCCACCACATTCTGCAATTTTTCACAGAATTTCAGATACTCCCTGATCCTGTCGTCAATACTCTTTTCCCGGTTCTGTAAAATGGCAACCGCCTGTGTCCGGTACTCCTCTAAATGAGAACAGAACTCCTCCATATCTTCCTCGAAAGGTTCTTCCTCCTCATCCTCGTAAAATTCATCTTCAATTCCAAGATCCGGCAGTTCGATATCTTCATAAGACATTTTACCCTCATCAGAAAAAATAATGCGTCCTACTTCTTCACAGGACACACTCAAAGATTTTTCCCTGACATCGCCGTACTCCACAACAAAACGTGGATACTCGGTGCAGACTTCACACAAAGCCTCCTCGCCAAGTTCGCTGTAAATATCGCATAATTTGTTCTGATCTAAAAATGGGCACCAGCCGTTTTTCCGTAATACAAAGCTGTGTTCCTCATCTTCTGTCACCGTCTGCTCTTTCAGGCGCTCTCCAAACGCTCCCTCAATCCCCATGTAATAATCATAGGAATCCTCATCAATATCAATCTCCCAGCCAATGCAGCAACTGTGTTCACATTTATCTGCAATGCACTGAAATGTTTTATAATAAGAAGGTACTCGTAAAATCATCTGTTTATCCTTATTTGCTTTCTTTGAAATATTCACTGATCATATAACCGACACACCAGATACCACCTGCCAGGGACAGATACAAAAATCCCTGTATGAGTGCGCCGATCAAAAGTCCTATCGAAAGATGTCCTGCAACCTGTGCCAGTATCACGGAATGCACCGGTTTTTTCAACACCTGCCAGACTCCTATATAAAACCATCCAAAGACGCCTGCCCAATAGGCAGACACCGCCAGAAATGTCTTCCACGTAATTTTCATCTCTCTGCTCCCTTTATTTCTGAAACCAGAATTTCTCTGTTCATTTTTCTGCCAGTGTTCATCATATCACAGTTTGCTATTCCATCGCAAGAATCACTTTACCGGCATCCCTTGTGGCTGAAAGCTGGATGATCCTCTGATTCTCGGAACCACGGAATTTTAATGAAATGTTTTTCTTTTCCAGAACAAATGGTCCATCCACCAGAATATCACAGTAAGATAACATTTCCTCTGTCACTTCACAGTTTGCCCTTCCTCCCGGCAGAAGATCCTCATAGAGGTATCCGGTATAGATCCAGACGGTTTTATCCGGCAGTTCTTTGCGGATGCGCTTTAACAGATTTACCAGCACTCTCTGGTTCACAGGTTCCATCGGCTCTCCACCGAGCAGCGTGATGCCTGCCATATAGTCCGGCTCTAAATCGTGGATGATCTCATCTTCCGTCTCTTTTGTAAATGGTTTCCCATAAGAAAAATCCCAGGCTTCCTCATTGAAACATCCCTTGCAATGATGGGTGCAGCCGGATACAAACAGCGACACTCTTACGCCTGTTCCATTTTCGATCGAATAAGTTTTTATATTCGCATAATTCATTGTATGATTTCCTTTATGATAAGTTGAAACGAAGCGGGATAAATTCCCGCTCCGCCTGAATTTTTATATTGGTTTATACTGTTGCTTTTACAGATGGAGGACACGCTCCTTGATCTCCTGTGTTCTTCCCTGATTCCAGAACTGTGTTCCGATATAACCGCAGGTGCGTCTTGCAACAGACATTTTATTCTGATCGCGGTTTCCGCAATTCGGACACTCCCAGACTAATTTTCCATCTTTGTCATTCACAATTTTGATCTCTCCGGAGTAACCACATTCCTGACAATAATCACTTTTGGTGTTCAACTCTGCGTACATAATATTATCATAAATGTACTGCATAACAGAAAGAACAGCATCCAGATTGTTCTGCATGTTCGGAACTTCCACATAACTGATCGCTCCGCCCGGAGAAAGCTCCTGGAACTGGGATTCGAATTTCAGCTTATCGAATGCGCTCATTTCCTCCGTCACATGTACGTGATAGCTGTTTGTAATGTAGTTCTTATCTGTAACACCCGGAATGATTCCAAAACGTTTCTGTAAGCACTTTGCAAATTTATAAGTTGTAGACTCCAATGGTGTGCCATACAGGCTGAAATCAATGTTATGCTCTGCTTTCCATTTTGCACATGCATCGTTCAGATGACGCATGACTTCCAATGCAAATGGTGTGCCATCCGGATCTGTGTGGGAAACTCCCTTCATATATCTCGTACACTCACAAAGTCCCGCATATCCGAGGGAAATGGTAGAGTATCCACCATATAATAATTTATCAATGGTCTCGCCCTTTTTCAGACGTGCCAGTGCACCATTCTGCCAGAGGATCGGCGCCACATCCGAAGGAGTTCCTTTTAATCTCTCATGTCTTGCCATTAATGCTCTGTGACAGAGTTCCAGTCTCTCATCCATAAGTTCCCAGAACTTGTTCATATCTCTTCCGGAAGAACATGCCACATCCACAAGGTTTAAGGTAACAACACCCTGATTGAATCTTCCATAGAATTTGAATTTATCATTTTCGTCCTTATATACGGTCAAGAAAGAGCGGCATCCCATACAGGTATAACAGTTACCCTGTTTGAGTTTTTTCATGATCTTCTCAGAGATATAATCCGGTACCATTCTCTTTGCAGTACACTCTGCTGCAAGTCTGGTCAGATACCAGTATTTGCTTCCCTCTCGGATATTGTCTTCCTCTAATACATAGATGAGTTTCGGGAACGCCGGTGTGATAAATACACCTTTTTCATTCTTAACGCCCTGGATTCTCTGATGTAATACTTCCTCGATCACTGCTGCAAGGTCATCACGAAGCTGTCCTTCCGGAACTTCATCGAGATACATAAATACTGTCACAAATGGAGCCTGTCCATTGGTTGTCATAAGCGTGATCACCTGATACTGGATCATCTGAACACCACGGTTGATCTCCTCTTTGACACGCATCTCAGCGATCTTGTTTACCATTTCTTCTGTCGGCTCGATACCGGAAGCTGTCAGTTCCTCGCGGACAGTCTTGCGGAACTTCTGACGGCTCACATCCACAAATGGTGCCAGATGTGAGAGTGAAATACTCTGTCCGCCATACTGGGAACTTGCAATCTGTGCGATCGCCTGTGTTGCAATATTGCATGCGGTAGAAAAGCTCTTTGGACGGTCGATCATCGTCTCACTGATCACTGTGCCGTTCTGGAGCATGTCCTCTAAATTTACAAGACAGCAGTTATGCATATGCTGTGCAAAATAATCTGCATCATGGAAATGAATGATTCCCTGCTCATGCGCTTCTACGATATCTCCATCTAATAAGAATCTTCTGGTAATATCCTTGCTCACCTCTCCTGCCATATAGTCACGCTGTACACTGTTGACAGTAGGGTTCTTATTGGAATTCTCCTGTTTTACTTCCTCATTGTTGCACTCTAATAAACTTAAGATCTGTTCATCGGTAGAGTTAGATTTACGGACCAGAGCTCTCTTATAACGATAAGTGATATAATTACGTGCCACATTGAATGCACGCTGGTTCATGATCTGGTTTTCCACCATATCCTGAATCTCTTCCACACTTGGAGAACGTTTCATATTCTCACATGCCTTCTCCACATTGGCAAGGATCTCCTGAATCTTCTCCTCTGTCAGCTTTTCATAATCAATGACACTTTCATTTGCTTTGCGGATCGCTGCCTCGATCTTTTTAATGTCAAAGGTATCTTCCATTCCGCTTCGTTTGATAATTTTCATATCTTTGTTTTACTCTCCTATCTAATAAACAATTTTCACTATAGTTTCAATTGTAAAAAATTATTTGTCAGGGCAGTGTTCCAACGATTGCTGCCGAGATTTATTATATACAACATATTGTGTTCTTGTCAATATGTATAACTATATTATGTGGAGCATTATGTAAACAAAAAAGGCAGCGGACACCACGCAAACCCAGTATCCATGCTACCTTTATCTATTCTGTACAAAAATACATCAAATAAATCGTCACTTTTTTATGATAGAAGAAAAACACTATATATTGTGGTTTTTCTGCTCTTTTGCACCACTTTTACACTTTCTGCCACAACAGTCTTCCGCCACGCCGATATTTTCCATGATCCGGTCGAGATAATGCTTTAGCTGTTCTGTTTCTTCCTTATGAAAGCCTTTTGTGATGAGCTGCTCCATCTCCCGGATATCTGCATCCGACTTTGCAACCATATTTTTTGCTTTTTCTGTCAGGGAAATCTTTTTTAATCTCGCATCGCAGCTTACGGACTCCCGCACGATCAGTCCTTTCCGCTCCATCAGCTGAAGCATGTTAGAAGCCGTTGCACGGGACACTTTAAATTCCTGTTCAATGTCTTTCTGATAGATTTCCGTATCCGCATGGTCATTCAGGTAACCGAGTGTCCACCGCTGCATTCCTGTGATATCACCCTCATTCTCGATCCTTTTCGCTTCCATCTGCTTATGAATGCGGTTATGGATTAACCGCATTTTATATCCTACACTGTCTTCGTGTCTCATTTTCCTTCTTTTTTCCCTTCGAAAATTCATTATTGACATTCACAGACGAATGCCGTATAAATATATAGTTAGCACACTAACAAATAAAAATCAACAATAATTTAGAAAAGGATGTGAAAATATGTTAAAAACTCTTGGAGCACAAATAAAAGAGTTTAAAAAGGACTCTTTTCTTACTCCGGTCTTCATGATTTTAGAAGTTCTCATGGAGACGATCATTCCTCTCATGATGGCATCCATTATTGATAACGGTGTGGAAAAGGGCGATATCCATCATATCTACGTGATGGGCGGTCTGATGATCGTGACTGCCTGTGTCTCTCTTTTTGCAGGTGTGATGGGGGGAAAATACGGTGCGAGAGCCTCTACCGGTTTTGCCCGCAACTTAAGAAAGGCAATGTATGAAAATATCCAGACATTCTCTTTCTCCAATATTGACAAATTCAGCACCGCAGGACTTGTCACAAGACTGACCACAGATGTCACCAACATCCAGATGGCTTATCAGATGATCCTGCGCATGTGCGTCCGCGCACCGATCACTCTGGTCTGTGCCATGATCATGGCTTTTTTTATCAATGCAAAACTTGCCTGTATCTACCTTGCAGCCGTGATCTTACTTGGTATCATACTTGCTTTTATCACAGTCAGGGCTCATAAATATTTTACCCAGGTATTTCCGAAATATGATGACTTAAACGCATCTGTCCAGGAAAATGTCTCTGCGATCCGCGTGGTAAAAGCCTACGTCCGTGAAGATTTTGAAAAGGACCGTTTCAAAAAAGCAAGTGAAAATATTTACAAAATGTTTGTCAAAGCAGAGGGCGTTATCGTATTTAATAATCCCGTCATGATGGCTGCCGTGTATACCTGCATCATCCTGATCAGCTGGATCGGTGCCAAAATGATCGTGATAAATTCTCTTACCACCGGTGAATTGATGAGCCTTCTCACTTACTGCATGAACATTATGATGAGCCTCATGATGCTCTCCATGGTTTTTGTCATGATCACCATGAGTATCGCAAGTGCTGAGCGTATCTGTGAAGTATTAAATGAGAAGAGTGATATCACAAACCCGGAAAAACCGGACTATGAAGTAACCGACGGCAGCATCCGCTTTGACCATGTGACATTCCGATACAATAAAACCTCTGATACCCCTGTTTTGGACGATATCAATCTCTCCATCGCCTCAGGCGAGACCATCGGTATCATCGGCGGAACGGGAAGTTCAAAATCTTCCTTAGTCAACCTGATCAGCCGTCTGTATGATGTATCGGCTGGTGCCGTCTACGTTGGCGGTAAAGATGTCCGCTCCTACGACCTCGACACACTTCGTAACGAAGTGTCGGTGGTATTACAGAACAATGTTCTTTTCTCCGGTTCCATCTATGACAATCTCCGCTGGGGAAACCCGGATGCAACCGATGAACAATGCCGGCATGCCTGCGACCTTGCCTGCGCTTCAGAATTTATCAACCGTTTTCCGGATGGCTATAACACGCACATTGAGCAGGGCGGTTCCAATGTCTCCGGTGGACAGAAACAGCGTCTGTGCATCGCAAGAGCGCTATTAAAGAACCCGAAAATTTTGATTTTAGACGACAGTACCAGTGCGGTTGATACAGCAACCGATGCAAAAATCCGCAAAGCATTTGCGGAAGAGATTCCAAATACGACAAAACTTATCATTGCGCAGCGGATCTCCTCTGTCATGAATGCAGACCGTATCATTGTATTGAACAACGGCGTTGTGGACGGCTTCGGTTCCCATGAAGAGCTCATGGAAACAAATGCGATTTACCGCGAAGTATATGAATCCCAGACACAGGGAAGCGGTGATTTTGATGAAGGAGGTGCAAAATAATGGCAGAAAAAAATCATGGACCTATGCGTGGCAATGCACGCGGACCAAGACCAAATGTTGCAAATCCGGGAAAACTACTGCTGCGCCTGCTCTCTTACATTTTTAAGAACTATGGCTTTGCATGTATCGTTGTCGTGATCTGCCTGTTTATCACTGTTTTTTCGAGTGTACAGGGCACCTTATTCATGCAGACACTGATCGACGATTACATCATTCCATTAACAAAACAGGCTTCCCCTGATTTCACGGAACTCGCCCATGCGATCGGACGCGTTGCAGTTTTCTATGCATGTGGTGTGCTTGCTTCCTTTGCACAGTCCAAAATTATGGTATATGTCACACAGGGAACACTCCGGAACTTAAGAAACGATATGTTCATCCATATGGAAGGACTCCCGATCCGTTACTTTGACACTCACCCACATGGTGATATTATGTCAACCTATACGAACGATATTGATACCCTGCGCCAGATGATCAGTCAGAGTATCCCGCAGGTTTTAAACAGTGCGGTTACGATTGTCAGCGTCCTTGGCGCCATGATCGTTTTAAACATCCCACTGACGATCATCACACTTTTTATGGTTGGAGTCATGCTCTATGCCACCAAAGTGGTAGGTGGCGCCAGTGCCAAGTACTTTATCGCCCAGCAGCGTGATATCGCCACGGTCAACGGTTATATTGAAGAGATGATGAATGGCCAGAAGGTAGTAAAGGTCTTTACCCATGAGGAAGAAAGTATTGCAGACTTCACCAAGCTGAATGACCAGTTATTTGAAAGTGCTGATAACGCGAACAAATTTGGTAATATCTTAATGCCGATCAATGCGCAGCTTGGAAATGTAAGTTATGTTCTGGTCGCCTTAGTCGGCGGCATCCTCGCCCTGGAAGGTGTAGGCGGTTTCACCCTCGGTAAACTGGCAAGCTTCCTCACATTCAATAAGAGCTTCAGCCAGCCGATCAACCAGTTAAGCATGCAGATCAACAATATCGTCATGGCGCTTGCAGGTTCCGAGCGGATCTTCAATCTGCTGGATGAAAAACCGGAAACGGACGATGGATACGTGACTTTAGTGCGTGCGAAAAAAGAAAATGGACAGATTACAGAGTGCAGCGAGCGTACCGGAATGTGGGCATGGAAGCATGTGCATCAGGCAGACGGTTCTGTCGACTACATTGAGTTAAAGGGTGATGTGGTATTTGATGATGTCGATTTTGGATACAATCCTGACAAAATAGTTCTGCACAACGTAGACCTTTTTGCCACTCCCGGACAGAAGATTGCTTTCGTCGGAAGTACCGGTGCCGGAAAAACAACGATCACAAACCTGATCAACCGGTTCTACGATATTCAGGATGGCAAGATCCGCTACGACGGCATTAACATTAATAAGATTAAAAAAGACGACCTGCGTCATTCCCTTGGGATCGTACTGCAGGATACGCATCTTTTCACCGCAACTGTAATGGAAAATATCCGTTACGGAAAACTGGATGCGACAGACGATGAAGTCATCGCTGCTGCAAAACTTGCAAATGCAGACACCTTCATCCATCAGCTTCCGGACGGCTACAACACCATGCTGACCGGAGACGGCGCAAACTTAAGCCAGGGACAGCGCCAGCTGCTTGCGATCGCCCGTGCCGCCATTGCCGATCCTCCTGTCCTGATCCTCGATGAGGCAACCTCCTCCATCGATACCAGAACGGAAAAGATCGTACAGGATGGTATGGATAAACTGATGCGCGGACGTACGACTTTTGTCATCGCACACCGTCTCTCCACTGTCCGCAACAGTGACTGTATCATGGTCTTAGAGCAGGGGCGCATCATTGAACGCGGCAGCCATGAGCAGTTGATGGAAGAACATGGAAAATACTATCAGCTTTATACCGGAAATCTGGCTGAATAAATATCTGACCGGCGTTCCGTAACGTAATGTTGCAGATTTTGTGGTGCTTTTATAGGTTGTGAAGTGGCAAATATAAGCGCCCTCTCACAAGTCAGAATTTTATAGGTTTATGAAAAGAAAAACGGTACAGACGAAATATGATGTTCCTGTTCGCCGG
>ENA-UPWM01000476-UPWM01000476.1-human-gut-metagenome-genome-assembly--contig:-NODE-476-length-17085-cov-133.635407_pt1 | contig 17085 bp, 20 predicted proteins | sample MGYA00250051_ERZ773379 | MGnify/ENA primary metagenome ERZ773379 (study PRJEB29103, sample SAMN06112020) | human gut metagenome | biome: human gut; feature: ankylosing spondylitis patient; material...
ATGGCAGCCTTTTCGTTACCCTCTCACCACGACATTGTAAAGCATCTCTAGAAACTGCACCGCGCTGGGTGCGCCGGTCAGCGGGTAGCCAGCCAACTGCTGAACGCCCTCAGGATTGAGCGCCCAGGCTTTCTCTGCTGCACGCCGAACGGCACTTTGAATGGCAGACCACTTGCAGCGCCGCTGGTCTGAGATGGGGGTATAGATCTCCTTCTGTACGGCTTCCAGCCGGTCCTCCTGCTCACAGATCAGAGCCACGCAGTCGCAGAGAACACGGTAATTCTTTGAGCTCCGGGTAATCCCCAGCGGCCGGAGGATTTGATCCAGCTGGGCGGGGGAGTTCGAAATTTTCACGTCGGGCATAGTTTGCACATCCTTTCTATCCAACTTTAACCGGAAAATGTCAGAATGTGCTGGATAATGCGGAATGCGTCGGAATGTGCCGAAATATGCCAAAAGAAAACAGCCCCGAGGAACCATCAGGCTCCCCGGGGCTGCTGCTATGTACTCTTACTTGATCTTCCCCTGCATCTGATCTAGCAACTCATCGGCGCGGATGGCCTCGGGAGTAAAGCTGTTGTTCTCCCACCATGCCCAGATGGCGGCAGCGGTGGTCAGGCCAGCCGTCACCCACTGCTCCACGCTGGCGCTGTCGATGGGCAGCACCGGCTTGCCTGCCGCGCTCAGCAGCTGGTTGACGAGGGCCAGAGCCAGCACTACGGTGCGGGCGATGGTCGCGGCGGGGATTTTTCTGTTAGTCATAGGTCAGTCCTCCTGTTTGATCGGTAAAGCCATAACACGGCGGTACAGCTCGGTGCCCGTGCCGTTGCCGCCCAGTGCATGGTAGCTCTTGTACAAATACTCAATGTTCTTCAGGCCGCTGGCATCAATCGAGCCCTGCGCCATGAAGTACTGGCAGGCCTGATACAGCCGGTCGTGCAGGATGGCCAGCAGGCCCTCTTTGATGGCCTTGCGCTCGTCGTCCTGTGCCTTGATGCGTTTGGTCAGGCGGCGGTAGGCCGCGGTCAGCGCCCCAGAGATGCCGGTGAAGGCAAGCTCCCAGAGGTGCTGCAAGATAAACTGCCACATCGGTCTCACACCTCCATTACCGGAATACCGTATTCCTCGGCACACTGCCGCTCAATGCGACAGCCGCGTGCGTACTCCCAGCCCGGGGCGAAAAACGCCACGTCAGCCTTAGCCAGAAACTCGATGCTGCGTGCCAGATAATCCAGCGGCTTCGCATCGGGGCCAAAGTCCTCAAAGAACGTTTCCAGAGGAACCGCATCGTCACCAAACACGGCCTTTGCCTTCCCGATCACTGCGGCACGCTCCTGCAGCACCTGCTCGTCCGATAGGCCGTTCATAGGCTGGCTGATAAAAAGCTTCTTGCTCATCACTTATGCTCCTCTCACTTTCGTCAGCCCGGCCCGCTGGATGATGCCCGCGTAGTCCTTGTAGGCCACGCTCAGGTCTGCGCCTTTGGCAATGCCGGGAATCTTGCCGCTGCTGGTGTACTGCCACATGCCGAAGGGCCAGCCGGGAGCGGGCTTCTTGGTGCGGTAGGCCGCCAGCCATACGTCGTAGGGCTTGAGGGCCGCGCCACCCATGTAAAGGTTGGTCTGCCCGAAGTTCAGGCCGGTGTACAGCATGGCGTACACGCCCCAGCTCTCCACCACGCTCAGGCAGTGGGTCACGATGTCGGTCAGGGCGGCCTTGCTCAGGGCTTCCTGCAGCTTGTCCTCAATGTCCACGGCAACTGGCAGCTGGAACGTCTTGCCGCCCAGCGCCTGCTTGAACAGGGCCAGCTCCCTGTCTGCCTGCGCCTTGGTGGTGGCCTTGAAGTAGCCGTACACGCCCACCGGGATGCCCAGTCGGGTGCACTCGGCGTAGTTGCGGGCAAAGTAGGGGTCAATGTAGGGTTTGCTGGGCTTGCCCTCTTTGCTGTTGCCCATGGCCCGGATCATCACGCCGGAGACAAGGCCGCTTGCCTTGACCTTGTCCCAGTCAATGCGGCCCTGCCAGCGGGAAACGTCAAGTATTGTTTTTGGCATTGCTCCGTGCCTCCTTACTGTGTGATTTCCTCAAAGCCGCTCTTGATAAGAATCGCCTTGACCTTCTCCTTCAGCAATCGGGGGCAGCGCTCATACAGAGCTTTTGCCTCCTCCACGGTCTCAGCAGACATGATTTCCTGTGCCCATAACATAGCCATCATAAATACCATCCTTTCGATTTTTTGTGTGATTTTACGCATAGACAGTCTCGCTCATCTCAAGCAGACACTGTTTCAGCATCTCGTTATCCTTTTGCAAAGCAGCCAGTGTTTCAGGCAGCTGCGTCATCTGGGTCTGGGCGCTCTCCACCGTAGCAAGTCGCTCCTCCAGTGTAGGGGTCGGCTTCGGTGCATCGGCAGGGTCTGGCTTCGTGCCGGCCTCCACCACAACATAAGCCTCCGGCTGGTCGTCCATACCCCACAGGGCCTCGCCCACGGCAGCCGCTGCATTGTGAGCGGTAATGGCACCCGCAGCGGCAGAATAAGTGTCGCACTCTTCCTGCGTGATGACCGGCTTCGGGATTTTGGTTCCGAGTTTGATCTCCATTTACGTTCACCTCACTTCCAGCGGCCAAATGCAATCCAATGGACTTTTACATTTCCACCAGAGGTGTTAATACGCATGCCGGTTGTACTAACGTCTTCCAAACCAAAATTATAGTTATTAGGATACTGAACATCCAGTGACCCAACAGGTGTATAATTTGTATTAGCAAAAGACACAGGAAAACTCACCATCCCACTGTAATTGGTTCCCCAGCATATCTGCGTACCATCTGAAAATCTTACCCAATTACTGCCGCTGGCCGCTACCGCTGAAGCACCCGCCGGGCCTTGCGGCCCTTGCGGCCCCCGTGGGCCGGTAGCGCCTGTTGCCCCGGTGGGCCCTTGCTGCCCCTGCGGGCCGGTGGCTCCGGTGGCACCCTCGGGGCCCTGCGCACCGGTATCTCCTTTGTCGCCCTTTGCGCCTTTCAGGCTGGCGATCCAGTCCTCTTCGCTGCCGGTGAACCCCAGCTGAACAGCCAGTGCATAGGCCGACTGACCATCAAAGGTTCCGGCTTCCTTGGCCTGCTTCACGGCATCGGTGGCCGCATTGGCCGCGTTGGTACTGGCTTTCTCTGCCCGGTCAGCATCGTTCTTTGCCGCCCCCGCACTGGTGGATGCCTCACCGGCCTTGGTGACGGCGGTGGAAGCACTCCCCGCAGCGGCGGTGGCCTGCTGGGTGGCAGTGTTTGCCGCAGCGGTGGCCGTTTTGGTGGAGGCCGCCACGTCGTTCAGGGCCGTGGTGCGGGCCCGTGCGATGTCCTGCAAGGCGGCGGTGTGCTCCGTCTCCGTGTCCTGCAGGGCCTGCTTGGCGGCGGTCTCACTGGTCTTGGCGCGCTCCTCGCTGGCGGCGGACTTGGTCTCGCTGCTCTTGGCTGCCTCCGCGCTGTCCTTGGCGGCGGCAGCACTGTTGCTGGCGTTCTCCTCCAGCGTGGCGATGCGCTCCTTGGCAGCGGCCAGCAGCTCGTCGGTGGGGATGCCGGTCACACCGTCCCGCACGAGGCCGCAGAGCGCCTCGTCCAGCCGGGTGTCGGTGATCTGGCCCGTGGTGATGCTGGTGGAGCCTGCCGGGCGGGTGATCTCGGCAAGGCAGAGGTCGTAGATCAGCTCGGTGCGGGAGATGGCCGGGGCCGTGGGTGTGCTGGATGCCGTGCCCTGCAGCACCTGCAGGCTGGCGGCTCTGGCACCGGCATCATAGCGCATGACGATTCGATCGATGCGGGGGAGAGACGGGTCGGCCAGCGGCATGGTCAGGGTGTCGGCCTCCCGCTTGGTGATGGAGTAGCCGGTGAATCGGCTGGCGTGCACCCAGCCACGGCCCGCCCCCACGATGACTGTCAGCCCGCCTGCGGCTGTCACCGGGAAGTCCTCAGCTCCGCTAAACACACCCGAGGTGAGGCCCGCAAGGTAGGCCGCCACGTCTGCGGCATCGAAGTCGAACCCGTTTGCAGGGTATAAAACGATTTTGCTCAAAAGATCATCTCCTTACAGTCCTTACAGCTTGCGCCAGACCGGCGTGCCCAGCCGCACGGTGCGGGTGGTGCTGTCGCTCTGGCTTTGGGTAATGACATCGGCCACCCGGACGGTGGCCTTGTAGCCCAGCTCCGGGATGGTGCAGTAGGCCACATCCCCGGGGGAGAGCCCTTCGGCATCGATGGTCAACTCAATGGAGCCGGTGCGGAGCTGTTCCAATAATTTGTTGGTGCCCCGGGCCATGAGCCGCTCGAGGTAGGCTTGGCTCTTGCTGGTCTCACCCTTTTCCTCGTCCGGCTGCACGTCCCGGGCATCGACGTAAAGCTCCCGCCGGTCGGCACCGGTGGCATCCGTCAAGCCCACGGTGACGGTGGCCCGGTTCTCGCCCTCGCCAGCGCCCTGCACCACGGCGACGTTGGCGTAGTCGGAATCCCCGAAGGCCCACGCGGCCTGCTGCAGGTTGCCCCACTTGGTGGAAAAACGGTTGTTTGGATCGGCGGTGGGCCGGTAGACCTCAAACAGCAGCTTCTTGTCTGCGTTCTTGCCTGCCAGCCGCACCCGGAAGCCCAGATCACAAGCCGCGCCGATGGTCATCAGGTAGTCCATGATGCTGCCGCCGGAGGTCTGGGCGGTGTAGGTGGTGTCAAAGCCCACAGCAGCACCCAGCTCCAGCTTGGGCCACGGCTGCATTGCATTGACCAGTCTGCGCATGGCCTGTTCCGCGTTCTCGTTCTTCACGATGCTGGTACCGGCCCGCTTGGTGAAGATCCACGTCCCCGGGAAGCCGGTGACCACTAAGTTGCTGTCCTGATTCTCGTTGCTCCGGTGGCAGATGCGCATGGGCACATCGCTGTCATTGCGGCGCAGCCAGCGGCCCTCCCGGAGCAGGGACAGGTTCTCCTCGGTGGGGCGCACCTCCAACGTGAACTCGCCCTCGGTGTTGTAGGGCTCGTCCCAGTAAAGGCTTACCCACACCTCCACCCGGCCCAGCCGGGCGAGGGTCAGTTCATCCAAAACATCCAGTGTCACGAGATCACCTCCGGCAGAATACCGCTCACCATGGGATAAAAGCGCACCGTCACCTGCAGGCTGGTCTCGCCGCTGTCGGCGGTGGCCTTGAGCAAGTTGTCCCCCGGAGCCAGCTCCAGCAGGTCAGAATCTTCATCCAGCAAAGAAAAGATGTTCTCCTCCGTGCCATCCTCTGTCCGCTTGACTGCCAGCTTGTCGGTGGTGGTGCGGTAGATCTCGATGACCTGCCCCGGGGTCAGGGTGGTCAGGATGCGGATGCTCTGGCCCGTGATGATGTTCAGCACGGTGGGGTTGACCACCGCGCCGTCGCTCTTGAGGGTGGCTGTGAAGGGCACAGCCAGCGCCCCGGGGTTGACCGCGTTCAGCCAGCCGATGGAGGTGCGCACGCCGAACCGGTGGGGTGTGCTGTAATTGATGGGCAGCCTGAAGCTGGGCACAAAGCCGTTGATGCAGAAGCTCTGGGCGGTCAGGTCGTACCAGAAGGGTTTCTGGCAGAAGAGCATGAAGTCCAGCACCGGGTAGGGGTGGATGCTCTTTGTGTAGGGGGTTTTGGAAAGCACAAAACGGCAGAAGAATCTATCCTCGAAATACATTGTGCCGCTGGTGAAGAAGGTCAGTTTTTCCAGCAACAGGGAGGCATCTGCATCGCCGTGGGGGCTGTGGCAGTGGATGATGAGTTCACGGCTCACCCCGGCCACGCTCTGGCGCTCCACGCTCACGCCCACCTGGTTCACGCCCTGAGCGGTCTGCACGTCCACGTCCACGCCGTTGATAGGGTCGAGGGAATAGGGCGTGCCGTAGTCCCACCCGATGTCGAGAGCGGCCCCGGCATCCGTCACGAGCTGCAAATGGTCTTTTCTGAACGGCATCTCGGTGCCCTCCTTTCATCGTTTCTGGGCCTTGGCCCGGTCGGCTTCCCAGCGTGCTTCCCGCTGGAGGTCTGCCGCCGTTTGGGCCTTGGAGTAGATATACTGGTTGACCGTGGTGTCGCCCTCCCGGTGGTAGTTGTTGGCGGCTGCGGCCACCTGTGCCGTGCCGGATGCGGCCACAGACCGGCTGATGGCCATGTTGTCACTGAGGACAAGGCTGTTGGCCTGCCGCACCATCTCGGCCAGCTTGCTGTTTGCGGCCAGCATGGCCTCGGTGTTGGCCTCCACAGCGTCGGTCAGGTCTTTGTCCGGGGTGGGGGCTGTCGGCGTGGCGGAGCCGGTGTTTGCGCCTGTGGTGGTCTTGGTGATGTCGTCCAGACTGCGCTCCACCTTGGTCTGGATGCCGTCCACATAGGTGGTCACGGTCTTGTAGGAGCGCTCCACGCCGTCCACCAGCTTGGTGCCCGCCTCGGTGACGGTCTTGGTCACCCGCTGGGTGATCTTGCCGGTCTCGTCCTGCAGCTTTTCAGTGAGCACTTTGGTGGTCACGGTGCTGCCGTCTGCACCGGTGGTCTTGCTGGTGTCAGTCATGCTCTCGATGACCTTCTGGGAGTTGGTGGAAGCGCCGGAGCTGGGGTTGTTGGCAGCTTCCTGCTGCTTTTTTCGCTCGGCCTGCCGGGCCTTGCGGTCGGCGGCAATTTGGTTGGCAAAGTTCCAGGCTGGATTGCTGATGTAATCCACATGGTCGCCCCAGAGCCACGCCACGGAGTTATACAGGCCGATGAGGCCGTTGATGAGGATGACAAAGCCCTCGATGCCCGCCGCCACGATGCGCATCAGGCCCTCGAAGATGTAGCTCATAAAGTCCTCAACGCCCGCCCAGACATTCTGGAAAGCGTTGGCCACATCCTTGTTTTTGCCGGAGAAGTTCAGCAGGGCACCCACCAGCATCCCGATAAGGGAGATGACGAGCAAAATCGGATTCGCGTCCATGGCCACGTTCAGGGCAGTCTGCCCGGCTGTGGCGCTGGCAGCGGCGGGCACGAACTGCGCCACCAGACCCATGGCCAGTTGGCTCAGGTTCCCGAACACGCCGGAAAGGGCGCTGCCCAGCTGGTTCAGGGCTCCCAGAGCGATGCTGTTGATCTGCGCCTGCTGTTCCTTGGTGCAGGCCTGCCAGAAGTAGGAAGCGGCCCACAGGCCCAGGCTCTCGAGGTCGCCATCCTTGAGGGCCGTTGCCAGCGTCTCGATGGCCCCCAGCGCATCCGTCTGAATGTCGGCCTGGATTTGCGCCCAGCCCTCGTCCAGCTTGGTGCGGAACTGCTCTGTGATGGTGGCCCCTACGGTGGCAAAATCCGGGCCGTAGTCGTTGAGGGTCTGGGCGATGTTCTGGATGGCTTCCTGTGCGGCAGGTGCACCGGTGTTGATGCCGTTGACAAGGCCCTGCGTGACGTTCTCGCCGATCTCAGTGAACACCTTCGAGGGCGAGTGGATGCCCAGCACGTTCTTGACGGTGCTCACCATGCCGTTGACTTTGCCCTTGACTGTGGACACCAGCGTGTCCCACATCCCGGTGATGCCGTTCAGCAGGCCGGCGACAATGTTCTCGCCGATGTGGCCCCACTCATCCATACTGCCATCCCACACGCCGGTCAGCTTGGCGATGCAGGCAAGGGCGGCTTCGCCCAGATTCTCAATGCTGCGGATGATACCGTCTGCCAGAGTGGTCAGAAGGGCCGCACCGCAGTTCAGAAGGTCGGGCAGATGGGAGATTAGCGCGGCAGAGAACTTTGCAATCAATTCCGCTGCTGCTGTGATTAGCTGGGGCAGGTTGTCGGTGATGCCGATGATGAGCTGTTCCAGCAGCTGGATGCCTGCATCGAAGATCTCGTCCTGATGGTCAGCAAGATATTGCACCAGCTTGGTGATGACCTGCGTTGCTGCCGATGCCAGCCCCGGAATCTTCTGAACAACACCTGCGGTCAGATTTTCCAGAATGCCGCTGGCTGCGTCCAGCATGGCCGCCGGGCCGCCCTCATTCAGAGCGCTCGTCAGGGTATTCAGGCAGTCAGTGCCCCAGTTGGCGGCTTCCTTCAGGCCCGGCTCCATGGCCTCGAACAGGTCAATACTCAGGTTCTCTGCCGTTGTCTGGAGGCTTTCCATGCTGTGCTGGAATGTGTCCGTCATGGTCTGGTAGGCGGTGTCGGTCGCTCCGGCGCTGTCCACCATCTGGGCCAGCACGCCGTTGAATTTGTCCGCGCCGCCCGATGCCAGCGAAAGAGCGCCGGTTCCGGCCTCCACGCTGGACCATAGCCCGGCAAAGGCGGTGCTGTCACCACCCACGCTGTCGTAGAGGATCTGCAGCACATCGCCCAGGCTCTTGCCGTCAGCACTCAGCTGGGCAAAGCTCTTGCCGGTCTGCTGCTGTAAAATCTTGCCTACGGTCGAACCGGTGTCGCCCAGCTCGTTCAGCATGGATTTTGTGTAAGTTGTTGCCTCGGCAGTGGCGATACCGTTGGCGGTCATCACGGCCAGACCACTGGACAGGTTTTCTACGCTGACGTTGTAAGCAGCAGCCAGCGGGATGACACGGCCCATGCTGGACGAAAGTTCGTCCACGCTGGTTTTGCCCAGGTTCTGGGTGGTCAGCAGCACATCCGAAACATGGGTCGCCTGGTCGGCGCTCAAGCCGTAGGCGTTCAGGGCAGTGGTCAGGATATCCACGGCGGAGGTCGTGGAGGTAAAACCGGCGGTTGCCAGTTTCGCTGCCTGGCCTGCAAATTCCACAGCGTTGGCCGTGTCCTGCCCGGCGCTGATGGCCTGGTAGGTAGCCTCGGCAATATCCGTGGCCGCAATGCCCATGGTGTTGGACATGTCCGTGATCTGACTGCCCAGCTTCTGGATCGAAAGCTTGCCAAGATCGGCGATGGTCCCGACTTTGGCAAGCGATGTCTCGTAGACGGAGCCGTTCCGGATCGCGCTCTGGGCAAGATTCGTCAGCTGGCTGCTGGCCGTCTTTACCAGGTCTGCTATCAGCGTTCCGGCGGCGACGGTCATGCTGCTGACACCCTGCGTGAAGCCGCTGGTGTCCAACTTGGTGTTGCCGGTAACGCTAAAATCAAATGCCACTGTGTCCACCTCTCAATCGGAGCGCGGGCACAGGGGCACAGGCTGCTATAACTTGATTTCTACCTCCCGCTTACAGGCGGGATTTTTGCATTTGACCCACAATCCGTGGGCGTGGGAGTCGGGTGCGGCCCACACGGCCAGCGCCCTGCCGCAGAAGGGGCAGGGCACCGGGGCGCGGGAATCAGCCGAAGCGGTCGAGGAAAGCGTCCTCGTGCTCTTGCAGGGTCTCGTTCCGCTTCACCCCCTTCAGCCCATCCGGCAGGGCGAAGCGCTCCTTCAGGGTCTCGTAGTAGTCCCGGTCGGCCCTGTCCATACCGGAGGTGTCCTTGCCCCGGATCTCCACGATCTTGCCCAGCGGCGTTTCCGGCGGCAGGGCATGAAGCAGTGCTTTGAAGCGCCACCAGTGCACTTTGTCAGCGGTCAGGTCGATGCCGTAGGCCTGCTGAAAGGCCCCCACGAGGTAGTCAGAGTCGCACCGGTAGTCCAGCACAGGCTCGTCCTGTGGGTCGCTGCTGCTGCCAGTCCCGGTGCGCTCCTCGTCCTCGGGGCCACCGCCCTGGCAGAAACGCACCAGAGATTCAAAGGCTTCCGGATATTGCGCCACCGGAATCGGCTCCACAAAGAAGAGTGGGATGGCCGATGCAATCAGCCGGGCGCTGTCCTCGTCGGTCTTAACACGGCGGGTGCGGATCAGCAGCCAGACCATAGGCCGAAAGTCCGGGTCGATGGCGCGGCCCTCCCACTCGGTGGGCAGGGTATCCGTCAGCAGGTCATGCATTGTCCAGTGCCTCAAGCTCTGCCATCAGCTGGGCACGGCGGTCGGCCTTTGCCGCTTCCTGTGCCCGGAAATCCACCACGGCGGGGTGTGCCTTGGCTGCGGCCCGGCGCTGCTCCCGGTTCATGGGGACAGGGATGGCCTGTGCTGCCGAAGCCTGCGCCCGCTCCTCGGCGGGGTGGATCAGTGCGCTGACACTGGCCTTTTCTGCGGCCATGGCCTCGGCAAAGGCCTTGCTGACCGTCAGGCAGGCGTTGAAGTTATTGCCGTCCAGTCCCAGTTTCTCAGAAGCACCCTCGCCCAGAACCTCGTCCAGGTAGTCCATAAAGATGCGGCACTGGAAGCGCAGCCAGGCAGGGTAATCATTCTCGGGGGTGTAGCGGCTGCCCTCCGTCCGGGCACGTTTCTGCTGCCGGGTCTGTGCAGCCAGCATCCGATCCACGTCGTTGGCGTTCAGGGTGGAAAAATCAAAGTCAATGCCGTTGATGATCATGGGAAATCCTCCTGTTACAAAAAGGGCCCCCGTTCACCGGGAACGAGGGCTGTATGGATCATTGAAAATCGGGTCAGCCTGCTGCGGCTACGGTCAGGTAGTCGAACTCAGCCGGAACGCCAACACCCTTCACATCGCAGGCAAAACCTGCGGAGTTGCTGGCGGAGCCGCTGGCATCGGCAGTGACAATGAAAGCGGCTTCGCCCTTCTCGCCCTTTCCGGTCTTTGCGCTGAAGTAGATATAAGGGAAAACCACCTCAGTGCCGGAGCCGAACTTAATCCTGTGGGAGAGCAGGAAATCCTGCGCGGGGTCGCCCACGCAGCGGTTGCCGTTCAGGGAGAAGGTGCGCTGTGTCTCGCCCTTCTCGGTGACAGTGCCTGCACGGATATAGGCCACGTCCTCGGTGGAAGCGTTCAGGGCACCGGAGTGCTCCTTGACACGCTCTGCAAACACGATCCAGTCGCTCTCCTTGGTCTGGGTGGAGGCTTCGGTCTGGATGGCAAAGATGAAGTCATCGGCTTTTTCGGTGCCGGTGTAGTCCGCGCTGGGCACGATGCCCTTCTTGGTCTTAAGCGCGGCCAGGGTTTCGGAAACAGTCATAGGATGGTCTCCTTTCAAAGTTTGGGTTGATAGTAGATGAGCCGGAGCTGCATCTGCATTTTGCAGCTTCCGGAACCGTCAGTGACGATGTAGCCGGTGGAGGTGACTTCAATGCTCTGGGCCTCCTTGCCGTGCCCGCATTTGCTCAGGTCAGGCAGGATGCCGCAGTCATTTTGTTCCATTACCCAGTCGGCCAGCTGTTCAAAGAAGCCGCTGTTCTCAATGGTGAGCACATCGGTCTCTCCGAACTCCCTTCTGGACAAAAAGAGGTAGTTCTTCGCCAGATCCCGCCCGGAGATGTAACTTTCCACAATGGGGTCGGTGGGGCTGTCCTCAATGGAAAAAGCGGTGGCTTCCTCTTCCAGCCCGGCAATGCGGAAGGCCGCACCTGTGGCATCTACCCTGCTGAGCCAGCATCATGAGGTGGTGGCAGTAGACGTGATTCCCGAAAAGGTGGAGCTCATCAACTCACGCCGCTCGCCTATCCAGGACGAATACATAGAGAAGTATCTGGCAGAAAAGGAACTCAACCTCAAAGCCACAACCGATGGAGAAGAAGCCTATAAGGATGCCGACTTCGTAGTGATTGCCACACCAACCAACTATGATCCGGTGAAAAACTACTTCGACACCTCGCACGTAGAAGAAGTCATCCGCCTGGTGATGCAGGTGAATCCCGATGCCATCATGGTCATCAAGAGCACCATCCCGGTAGGCTACACCGAAAGCATCCGCCAGAAGACGGGCAGCAAGAACATCATCTTCGCTCCCGAATTCCTGCGCGAGAGCAAGGCACTCTACGACAACCTCTACCCGAGCCGCATCATCGTGGGCAGACCAAACGGTGACGAGCGACTGGACCAGTCAGCCCGCACCTTTGCAGAACTGCTGAAAGAGGGAGCCATCAAGCAAGACATAGAAACCCTGTTCATGGGACTTACCGAGGCAGAGGCGGTGAAACTCTTCGCCAACACCTACCTCGCCCTGCGCGTGAGCTACTTCAACGAGCTGGATACCTACGCCGAAATGAAGGGCCTCGACTCTAAGGCAATTATCGACGGAGTGGGTTTGGACCCTCGCATCGGCACCTTCTACAACAACCCTTCCTTCGGATACGGCGGCTACTGTCTGCCGAAAGATACCAAGCAGCTGCTCGCCAACTATGCCGATGTGCCTGAGAACCTGATTCAGGCGATTGTGGAGAGCAACCGCACCCGCAAGGATTTCATCGCCGACCGCGTGCTGAACATGGCTGGCTACTACGATTATGCCAACCAGAACAACTTCAGCGAGGAGGAAGAGAAGCCTTGCACCATCGGCGTATACCGGCTCACGATGAAGAGCAACAGCGACAACTTCCGCCAGAGCAGCATACAGGGCGTGATGAAGCGCATCAAGGCAAAGGGCGCGCAGGTTATCATCTACGAGCCTACGCTGAAAGACGGAACCACCTTCTTCGGAAGCCGCATCGTAAACAACCTGGAGGTCTTCAAGCAGCAGAGCCAGGCCATCATCGCCAACCGGTATGACAAGTGTCTGGATGATGTGGAAGAAAAGGTTTACACCCGCGATATTTTCAGAAGAGACTGATTTGAACTGAAAGTTAATAGTTAAAAGTTAACAGTTAAAAGCGGAAGACGGAAAATAGGAAAACAATAATATTTATAATAAAGAGAAAAATAAGAAATGGCAAAATTAGTAATCAATTCCTACGAGGAATTTGCATCTCACCTCGGTGAGAAGTTAGGAGAATCAGACTGGTTGCAGATTGACCAGGACCGTATCAACAAGTTCGCAGACGCTACACTTGACCCACAGTGGATCCACGTAGACGTAGAGCGCGCCAAGGTAGAGAGCCCTTACCACAGCACCATCGCTCACGGTTACCTCACCCTCTCAGTACTCCCATACCTCTGGCAGCAGATTATCGAGGTAAACAACCTCAAGATGCTCGTAAACTACGGCATGGACAAGATGAAGTTCGGTCAGCCAGTCATCACCGGTTCACGCGTGCGCCTGGTAGCCACTCTCCACGACATCCAGAACATCCGTGGCATCTGCAAGACCAGCATCAAGTTTGACATCGAAATAGAAGGTCAGCGCAAGCCAGCCCTCTCAGGCATCGCTTCTTTCCTCTACTATTTCAACAACTAAAAGATGGCAGCAGGTAAATGGATAGGTGGTGTGCTCGGTTTCATCACAGCCGGTCCGCTGGGAGCCCTGGCAGGCTATGCCCTCGGTTCCCTCTTTGAGCACGGACTGGATGCGGTAAACCGCGACGGCGACCACCATTACAACAACGCCTACGATGCCTACAGCGGCCAGCAGCACAACGGCCGCCAGGGTTTCGGCAACCAGGGCTACAGCCGCCAGCAGAGCTATGAGGGAGAGCGAAACTCCTTCATGTTCTCGCTGCTGGTGCTCAGTTCCTACATCATCAATGCAGATGGCAAAATCATGCATTCCGAGATGGAGATGGTGCGCCGCTTCCTGCGTCAGAATTTCGGCGAGGCAGCCAGTCAGCAGGGCGAGGAAATTCTCCTCAAACTCTTCGAACAGCAGAAGCAGATGGGCATGCAGCAGTACCGTTCGGTGATACAGGACAGCTGTCATCAGATACGTGCCAACATGATGTATGAGCAGCGCCTGCAGTTGCTCAATTTCCTCGTCATGATTGCCCAGGCCGATGGAATTGTGAATCCTCAGGAGATTCAGGCGCTCAAGGAGATGGCCATCCACATGGGGCTTTCTGCCGAGGATGTAGACCAGATGCTGAACCTGGAGAGCGGGGCTTCTTCAACAGGCAGTCTGGATAATGCCTACCGTGTTCTGGGCATCAGTCCTGACGCCTCAAACGATGAGGTTAAGGCCGCTTACCGCAAGATGGCGCTCAAGCATCATCCTGACAAGGTAGCAGCACTGGGCGAAGATGTGCGCCGTGCAGCCGAGAAGAAATTTCAGGAAATCAACGACGCCAAAGACCGCATTTACAAGGCTAGAGGACTCTAGGTTCCAGATTAGGAAAAGTTCCAGATTAGGATTAAAGGAGTTAAGACAGATTGTCCTAGCAGCCTGAAAACGAAAAAAAATAAAGGCTCGCCAAGCAATTTTGGCGAGCCTTCATTGTATCTTATCGTATCTTTATCAGAAGATTATCATCCGAAAAGAGCGGAGAGAGGAGTAAGATTAATCCTCATCCTCAGTCTTTCTTCTGCGGATAGCGCGCTTGCGCTTTGGCTTCTCCTCTGTCTTAGGAGCCTCAATCTTAACACCAGCCAATTCCGGGTCGATGAGGATACGGCCGCAATACTCACAAGGGATAATCTTCTTGTGCATCTTGATGTCGAGCTGGCGCTGAGGTGGAATCTTGTTGAAGCAACCGCCACATGCGTCACGCTGCACGTAAACGATACCCAAACCGTTGCGGGCACCATTACGGATGCGCTTGAAACTCTGGAGCAAACGTGGCTCAATCTTCTTCTCGAGCTCGAATGCCTTCTCCTTCAAATTCTCCTCTTCCTCACGGGTTTCAGCCATGATTGACTCGAGCTCAGAACGCTTCATTACCAAGCCCTTCTCGCGGTCTGCCTTCTGGTCCTCAGCCTTGTGAAGGTCGTACAGGCGCTCGTTGATTGTCTGCTGCGCCTCGCGGATCTTCTTGCTGCAAAGTTCGATTTCCAGCTCCTGGAACTCGATTTCCTTGCTCAAAGTATCATACTCGCGGTTGTTGCTAACCATTTCGAGCTGCTTCTTATAACGCTCCACGCTAGCCTGAGCCTCCTCAATCTCGTGCTGCTTCTGATCGATGGCGCGGTCAAACTGCTCAATATCGGTCTGGATTTTCTCGATACGGGTGGTAAGACCAGCAATATCGTCTTCCAAATCCTGAACTTCGAGAGGCAACTCACCTCTCAACGCACGCTTTTCATCAATTGCAGACAAAGTGGTCTGAAGCTGATAGAGAGCCTTCAACTTCTCTTCCACTGTCAAATCTGTAGGATCTTTCTTTGCCATAATTCCTTATTTAAATATTAAATGTTTAATGTTAAATGTTAAATTGGGCTTGCGCCCTTCCAGCCATCTTATAAACTGAAGTTATAAATACAATATCGGATTCGTATTTATCTCCGAGATGCAGCATTTGGCATCAGGGAAATTCTCCTGGATGATGCTGCGGAAGATTTCGCCCGTAAACTGCTCACTCTGATAGTGGCCGATGACGCAGATCTGAATCTCCTGTTCGTGACCGAAATACTCGTGATAGCTCATCTCGCCCGTGATGAAGGCATCGGCACCTGCCTTGATGGCTGCGTCGAGCAAGAAAGCACCTGCTCCACCGCAGAGCGCCACCTTCCTGATAGGACGTCGAAGCAACTGGTTGCACTGCACGCACTCCACGCCAAACCGCTCCTTGAGCATCAGCACCAAGTCATCGGCTGCCAGGTCCTCAGCCACCTCTCCGATGACGCCCTCGCCGCCCTTCACGCCGTCCACTTCCTTCTCGCCAGCAAAGAACTGCACGTTTCGCAGTCCCAGTTTCTCGGCAATCTTGAAGTTCACGCCGCCCGCAGCCGCATCCATGTTGGTATGCATCGCCACGATGGTAATATCATTCTTAATCGCCTTGCGCACGGTACGCTGCACGTAGTTCTCGTCCGAAATTCTCGCCAGTTTGCGGAATATCAGCGGATGATGGCTCACGATGAGGTTACATCCCTTCTGGATGGCCTCGTCTACCACGGCTTCAGTAACGTCAAGACACAACAATGCCCCTGACATTTCTACCGCCTCTGTCAATCCAACTTGCAAGCCGGCATTATCATATCCTTCCTGCAAGGGCAGAGGCGCGTAATGTTCAAGGGCATCAACTACCTGTTTTATTTTCACGCTCCTATTCAATATTTTATTTTTAGACTGCAAAGTTACTCATTTTTCCCCGATTTTATCTCCATACAGCCCTCCGTTTAATCTTTTTTAATATAAAGTTTCGCTTTTGCGCAAAATATTTCACAAAAACAGCCGATAGTTGTAGATTTTTTATTAATTTTGCAAGCATACTTCATAAAGCAGAACGGAGCCCGTCCCCAAGGAAAGGTTCCCGATGAAGAACAGAGTATAATAAATTGGTATAGAACATCGTATCATAAAAATAGTATAGCTTATGCATCAATCTACATTACCCTGCGATTTCGCACTCCCTGCCGAATGGGAGCCACAGAGCGCCATCATGCTCACCTGGCCACATGCCGGCACCGACTGGAAGCCGTATCTGCCTGAAATTACAGATACTTATCTCGAACTGGCAGATATCATCACGCGCTACGAGCAGCTGCTTGTGGCTACACCCGATGTGCCCGCCACCCGATACCAGCTCAAGAAAAAGCTCTCTGCCGAACAGATAAGCCGCGTGCTGCTCTACGAGGTAGAAAGCAATGATACCTGGGTGCGCGACCACGGACCCCTCACGATGGTGCTGCGCAGAAAGCAGAACACCTGGATGGTGCCTTACCGCATACTCGACTTCAAGTTCAACGGCTGGGGCGAAAAGTTCAGATGGGAGAAGGATAATGCCATCACCCTGCAACTATACTATCAGGCAGCCTTCAATGCCGATATAGAGAACCACCAGGGCTTCGTGCTCGAAGGAGGCAGCATCGAGAGTGACGGAAAGGGTACACTCTTCACCACTTCACAGTGCCTGCTGGCGCCTCACCGCAACCAGCCGCTCGACCACGACAGCATCGACCATCTGCTGCAGACTTTCTTCCAGCTCAAGAGAGTCGTCTGGCTGGATCACGGCAATCTGATAGGTGATGATACCGACGGCCATATCGACACCATCGTGAGAGTGGCTCCACACGACACCTTATTATATGTAGGCTGCGATAATCCGGAAGATGAGCAGTATGAAGACTTCCAGGCGCTGGAGAAGCAGCTCAAGGGCCTCTTCACCTGGGAGGGATATCCTTACCGCTTGCTCAAACTGCCGATGCCCGACCCTATCTATGATGAGGGCGACTGCCTCACCACCAACCCGGAGAGCGAGGGCGACCGTCTGCCAGCCACCTACGCCAACTTCCTGATACTGAACAAGGCGGTGATTTATCCCACCTACAATCA
>ENA-UPWM01000483-UPWM01000483.1-human-gut-metagenome-genome-assembly--contig:-NODE-483-length-16985-cov-68.433109_pt1 | contig 16985 bp, 10 predicted proteins | sample MGYA00250051_ERZ773379 | MGnify/ENA primary metagenome ERZ773379 (study PRJEB29103, sample SAMN06112020) | human gut metagenome | biome: human gut; feature: ankylosing spondylitis patient; material...
CACCGTCGGCAAGGACATCTATCTGGTCGGCGTCGATGCACTGGCCGAGGCTGTTCAGGACGTTCTGGACGGCAACAGAAAGCCTGAAAAGCGAGTATGTTGTGATCTGCCGCGGCCTGCTGCGTGAGCGCGCCGCCAAGACCACCAAGATCGCCACTGGCGATGTGGAGCTGTATGTCAGCGAACTGCGCATTCTGAGTGAAGCCCAGACCCCGCCGTTCGAAATCCGCGATGATATCAACGTCAACGATGACCTGCGCCTGCGTTACCGCTACCTGGATCTGCGCCGTCCTTCGATGCACGAGCCCATTGTGCTGCGCAGCAAGATCATGCAGATCATCCGCAGCTATTTCTGCGATAACCACTTTACCGAGATTGAAACCCCGACCCTGATCAAGTCCACGCCGGAAGGTGCCCGTGACTATCTGGTGCCCAGCCGTGTGCAGCCCGGCCATTTCTACGCCCTGCCGCAGAGCCCGCAGCTGTACAAGCAGATTTTGATGCTGTCCGGCTTTGACCGCTACTTCCAGATCGCCCGCTGCTACCGCGATGAGGACCTGCGCGCTGACCGCCAGCCGGAGTTCACCCAGGTGGACGAGGAAATGTCCTTTGTCAATGAGGACGATATCATGACCATCAACGAAGGTCTGATCAAGCGCCTGTGGAAAGAAATGCTGGGCGTGGATGTGCAGACCCCGTTCGTGCGTATGCCGTGGGACGAGGCTATGGGCCGTTTTGGCTCCGATAAACCGGATACCCGCTTTGGCCTGGAAATTGTGGATGTGACCGACATTTTTGATGGCACCGAGTTTAAGCCCTTTGCCGCAGTGTTGGAGCAGGGCGGCAGCATCCGCGCCATCAATGCCAAGGGCCTGGCTGGCAAGCTGACCCGCAAGCACATTGACAAACTGGGCGAGGTTGCCAAGACTTATGGCGCCAAGGGCCTGGCATTCAGCCGCCTGACCGAGGAAGGCACTTCTTCCAGCTTTGAAAAGTTCCTGACCGAAGAGGAAAAGGCAGCCCTGTACAAGGCGATGGAGCTGGAAACCGGCGACGTGCTGCTGATCGTCAGCGATGCTGACTGGGTCAAGGCCTGCACCGCGCTGGGCCAGGTTCGTTTGGAAATCGGCCGCAAGTACGGCCTGATCGACCCCGACAAGTTCAACTTCCTGTGGGTGGTGGACTTCCCGCTGTTTGAGTACAGCGAGCAGGAGGGCCGCTGGATGGCCATGCATCATCCGTTCACCCTGCCCAAGGCAGAGGATATTGACAAGGTGGAAACCGACCCCGGTGCCTGCCATGCCGTGGCATACGATATTGTACTGAACGGCGTTGAGATGGGCGGCGGTTCTATGCGTATCAATGACCCCGCTTTGCAGGACCGCATGTTCAAGGCCCTGGGCTTTACCGAGGAAAAGGCTCGCGAGAGCTTTGGCTTCCTGATGGATGCCTACAAGTTCGGCGCACCCCCGCACGGCGGCATGGCTTACGGCCTGGACCGCATGGTAATGCTGATGCTGAAGAAGGATTCCATCCGCGATGTCATCGCATTCCCGAAGGTGCAGAACGCAGGCGAGCCGATGTCCGGCGCACCGGATATTGTTGACCCGCAGCAGGGGCCGTAACAAGGCTGTTATTCAGCAGATTACTTCCGCAATCGAGGCGGTTGACGGAGTCAAGTTGCTCGACGTCGATCCGGGTGAAGCGACCAACCGTACGGTGGTTACCTTCGTCGGAGAACCCGAAGCCGTGCTGGAAGCGGCTTTCCAGGGCGTCAAGAAAGCTGCCGAGGTTATCGATATGCGTAATCATAAGGGAGCGCATCCCCGTATGGGTGCCACGGACGTATGTCCGCTCATCCCGATCGCGGGTATTACGCTCGAGGAGTGCGCCGAGCTGGCCCGTCAGTTGGCCAAGCGCATCGCCGACGAGTTGCATGTGCCGACCTATTGCTACGAGGCGGCTGCCTTTACGCCGGAGCGCCGCAACCTGGCCGTATGTCGTGCCGGTGAGTACGAGGCGCTGCCCGAGAAGATGAATCACGAAGGCAAAGCTCCCGATTTCGGCGACCGTCCCTTCGACGAGGGCGTAGCACGCACGGGTGCCACCGCCGTAGGTGCACGCGACTTCCTGATCGCCGTGAACTACAACCTGAACACCACTTCGACGCGTCGCGCCAACGCCATCGCGTTCGACGTGCGCGAAAAGGGCCGTCCGGTACGCGAAGGCAATTCGCCCGTAGGCAAACCCTTGAAGGACGAGAACGGCAAGACCATCATGAAGCCCGGTACGCTGAAGGCTACCAAGGCGATCGGCTGGTTCATCGACGAGTACCAGATCGCCCAGGTTTCGATGAATATCACCAATATTTCCGTTACGCCGCTCCACGTGGCTTTCGACGAGGTTTGCCGCGCCGCCAACGCACGCGGTGTGCGTGTGACCGGTACCGAGATCGTCGGCCTGATTCCGAAGCGCACGTTGATCGAGGCGGGCCGCTATTTCCTGAAGAAGCAGGAGCGTTCGACCGGTATTTCCGAGGAGGAGATCATCCGTATCGCCATCAAGTCGATGGGTCTGGACGAGTTGAAGCCGTTCAAACCGGAAGAGAAGGTGATCGAATACCTGATCGAAGCGGACAATAAGAAGAAGAAACTGGTCGATCTGACCTGCACCGGCTTCGCAGAGGAGACCGCCAGCGAGTCCCCGGCTCCGGGCGGCGGTTCGATTTCCGCTTACATGGGTGCGCTGGGCGCTGCCCTGGGTACGATGGTCGCCAACCTGTCGTCGCACAAACCCGGCTGGGACGCACGTTGGGAGGAGTTCTCCGACTGGGCGGACAAAGGCCAGAAGCTGATGACCGAGTTGCTGCACCTGGTCGATGAGGATACCGAAGCGTTCAACCGGATCATGAACGTATTCTCGATGCCGAAGGGTACCGACGAGGAGAAAGCTGCCCGTAGCGCCGCATTGCAGGAGGCTACGCTCTACGCTACGCAGGTGCCTCTGCGTACGATGCAGACCTCGTTCAAGGTGTTCGAAATCGTGAAGGCGATGGCCGAACAGGGAAATCCCAATTCGGTAACCGACGCCGGCGTCGGAGCGCTGGCTGCCCGCAGCGCCGTGCTGGGTGCGTGTCTGAACGTGAAGATCAATGCCGCCGGTCTGAAAGACCGTGCCGTCGCCGATGACCTGATCGGCCAGGCCAACCGGATCGTCGCCGATGCGGAGAAAGCCGAGCGTGAGATTCTGGAAATCGTCGAGAGCAAGATTAAATAATTTAATACATATAAAACAATGACTGTAAAGGAATTTCAGGAGCAGATCAAGGCGGGTATCCCCGATGTGCTGCCCGCACCGAAACCGTACGATCCCACCATCAACCACGCGCCCAAGCGTAAGGAGATACTCACCGAGGAGGAGCGCGTGCTGGCCATCCGCAATGCCCTGCGCTACTTCCCGGCCAAGCACCACGAAGTGTTGGCCCGCGAGTTCGCCGAGGAGTTGCACAAGTACGGTCGTATCTATATGTATCGTTTCCGTCCCGATTATGAGATGTATGCCCGTCCGATCGAGGAGTATCCCCACAAGTCGCGTCAGGCCGCTGCGATTATGGTGATGATCCAGAACAACCTGGACAAGGCTGTGGCGCAGCATCCCCACGAGCTGATTACCTACGGCGGTAACGGTGCCGTGTTCCAGAACTGGGCGCAGTATCTGCTTACGATGCAGTATCTGTCCCAGATGACCGACGATCAGACGCTGGTGATGTATTCGGGACACCCGATGGGCCTGTTCCCGTCGCATCCCGACGCTCCGCGCGTGATCGTAACCAACGGTATGGTGATTCCGAACTATTCGAAACCGGACGATTGGGAGCGTTTCAATGCGCTCGGCGTTTCGCAGTACGGTCAGATGACCGCCGGCTCCTATATGTATATTGGCCCGCAGGGTATCGTGCACGGCACGACGATCACGGTGCTCAACGCAGCCCGCAAACGTCTTACCGAGGGTAAGAAAGACATTCGCGGCATGCTCTTCGTGACGGCCGGTCTGGGCGGTATGTCGGGTGCGCAGCCGAAGGCGGGTAATATCTCCGGTGTGGTGAGCATCACGGCCGAGATCAACCCCAAAGCGGTGCATACGCGTCATTCGCAGGGCTGGGTCGATGAGGTGTACACCTCGCTCGACGAGTTGCTGGCCCGTGCGAAGAAGGCACAGGAGAACAAGGAGGCCGTGTCGCTGGCTTACCAGGGCAACGTGGTCGATCTTTGGGAGCGTCTGGCTGCCGAGAACGTCAATGTCGATCTGGGTTCCGACCAGACGTCGCTGCACAACCCCTGGGCAGGCGGTTACTATCCCGTCGGCTTGAGCTACGAAGAGTCCAACCGCATGATGGCAGAGGATCCCGAGGAGTTCAAGAAGCGTGTTCAGGAGTCGCTGCGCCGCCAGGTGGCTGCGATCAACAAGCTGACCGCCAAGGGTATGTATTTCTTCGATTACGGCAATGCCTTCCTGTTGGAGTCTTCGCGTGCCGGTGCCGACATCATGGGCGAGGGCGGTCGTTTCCGCTATCCTTCCTATGTGCAGGATATCATGGGGCCGATGTTCTTCGACTACGGCTTCGGTCCCTTCCGCTGGGTATGTACGTCGGGCAAACCCGAAGACCTGGCTACTACAGACCGTCTGGCTACCGAAGTGCTCGAAGAGATTCGCAAGACCGCTCCGAAGGAGATCGCCGGACAGCTCGACGACAATATCCACTGGATCAAGGAGGCTGGCAAGAACAAGCTGGTCGTAGGTTCGCAGGCACGTATCCTGTATGCCGACAGCGAGGGCCGCACCAAGATCGCGCTCGCGTTCAACGACGCTATCGCACGCGGCGAAATTTCCGCACCTGTCGTATTGGGTCGTGACCACCACGACGTGTCGGGTACCGATTCTCCGTACCGTGAAACCTCGAACATCTACGACGGTTCGAACCGTACGGCTGATATGGCTGTGCAGAACGTTATCGGCGACTCGTTCCGCGGCGCTACCTGGGTTTCGATCCACAACGGCGGCGGCGTAGGCTGGGGCGAGGTAATCAACGGCGGCTTCGGTATGGTGATCGACGGATCGGAGGATTCCGCGCGTCATATCAAGGAGATGCTTCTCTGGGACGTGAACAACGGTATCGCACGCCGCAGCTGGGCCCGCAACGAGGGCGCGATGTTCGCTATCAAACGCGAGATGGAGCGTACCCCGGGCCTGAAGGTGACCCTTCCCAACCTGGCGGACGACAAGCTGGTTCGCAAGGCTATCGACGAAGTGAAATAATAGATCGGTCTTCTCTCCGTTCGGTTGCTGCCGGACGGAGAGAATGCTTTCGATTGGCTGAAGCGGAGGGGATTCCCTGTACGCCGGACGTCGAGAGCACCGAAAAACAATTCGACTTATTTTTGAGTATTAACCTTTAATAAGAAATACAACGATGATTCATCATATCAGCGCGGAGTATCTTACGGTCGATCGTGTCCGCGAAATTCTGGAAAACAATATCAAAATCGACTTGAGCGAAGATGCGAAAAAACGCATCGTGCGTTGTCGCGAATACCTGGATAACAAGATGGAAACCCAGAAAGAGCCCATCTACGGTATTACGACCGGCTTCGGTTCGCTCTGCAATATTTCGATCGACAAGGACCAGCTCTCGCAGTTGCAGAAGAACCTGGTGATGTCGCATGCCTGCGGTACGGGCGAGCGCGTTCCTGCCGAGATCGTGAAGCTGATGCTGCTGCTCAAGATCCAGTCCCTTTCGTACGGCAATTCGGGCGTGCAGCTCGAAACCGTACAGCGTCTGGTCGATTTCTTCAACAACGACGTGCTGCCGGTCGTGTTCCAGCAGGGATCGCTGGGCGCTTCGGGCGACCTGGCTCCGCTGGCCAACATGTGCCTGCCGCTGCTGGGCCTCGGCGAAGTGGAGTACAAGGGTGCACGGCGTCCTTCGGACGAAGTCCTCAAGGAGTTCGGCTGGAAGCCTATTTCGCTGCAATCGAAGGAGGGCCTCGCCCTGCTGAACGGTACGCAGTTCATGTCGGCTTTCGGCGTATATTCGCTTATCAAGGCTCGTCGCTTGAGCGAGTGGGCCGACCTGATCGGCGCGATGTCGCTCGACGCATTCGACGGCCGCATCAACCCGTTCATCGACGAGGTGCATGAAATCCGTGCCCACAAGGGACAGCTTACTACGGCTCGCAATTTCCGTCGCCTGCTCGAAGGCAGCGAGATGATCGCCCGTCCGAAGAAGCACGTGCAGGATCCCTATTCGTTCCGTTGCATTCCCCAGGTACACGGTGCGTCGAAAGATACGATCGACTATGTAGGCGGTGTTCTCGAAACCGAGATCAACAGCCCTACGGATAACCCGACGATCTTCCCCGAGAAGGATATCATCGTTTCGGCCGGTAATTTCCACGGACAGCCGATCGCTCTGGCGATGGATTTCCTGGCTATTGCTGTTGCGGAGTTGGGCAACATCTCCGAGCGTCGTATTTACAAGCTGATTTCGGGTGCACGCGAGCTGCCCTCGTTCCTGGTGGCCAAGCCGGGTCTGAACAGCGGTTTCATGATTCCGCAGTACGCGGCCGCTTCGATCGTGAGCCAGAGCAAGGGTCTTTGCTGGCCCGCTTCGTGCGACTCGATTCCTTCGTCGCAGGGTCAGGAGGACCACGTCAGCATGGGTTCCAACGCTGCCACGAAGCTCTACCGTGTGGTGCTGAACACCGAGCGTGTGCTGGCTATCGAGCTGCTCAATGCGGCACAGGCCCTCGAGTTCCGCCGTCCGCTGCGTTCTTCGAAGCCCATCGAGGATCTGCTGGCAGCTTACCGTAAGCATGTGCCGTTCGTCGAGAACGATCAGGTGATGTACACGTTGATCGACGCTTCGGTGAAATTCCTTCAAACCGAGAAATTGTAATGTTACTCGTTAAGAACATAGCCAAGATCGTCGGCGTGGACGAGAGCGGCCGTCTTCGGGTCAAGGGGCGCGACATGAATGTACTCGGCGAGATCGACAACGCCTGGCTGCTGGCCGACGGCGATCGTATCGCTGCATACGGCACGATGGACAAGATGCCGGAGGTGGCTCCCGACACGGAAGTCGTCGATGCGGAGGGAGGCATGCTTTTCCCTTCGTTCTGCGATTCGCATACCCATCTGGTTTATGCCGGAAGCCGCGAACAGGAGTTCCTGGACAAGATCAACGGCTTGAGCTACGAAGAGATCGCCAAGCGGGGCGGCGGCATCTTGAATTCCGCCGACCGCTTGCACGAAACTTCCGAGGACGAGCTTTACGAGCAGGCGATGGAACGTATCCGCGAGATTATCGCAATGGGTACGGGTTGCGTCGAGATCAAGAGCGGCTACGGTCTTACGACCGAGGATGAACTCAAGATGCTGCGGGTGATCCGTCGCATCCGCGAAACTTCGCCGATCACCGTCCGTGCCACTTTCCTCGGAGCTCATGCCGTAGGCCGGGCCTATAAAGGCCGCCAGCAGGAGTATGTGGACCTGATCTGTCGGGAGATGATCCCTGCCGTCGGCAGGGAGAAGCTTGCCGAGTTCGTCGATGTCTTCTGCGACCAGGGGTTCTTCACCGTCGAAGAAACGGAGCAGATCCTGCGTGCGGGTGCCGAGTACGGTCTCGTGCCGAAGATCCATGCCAACGAGCTGGCCGTTTCGGGCGGCGTGCAGGTCGGTGTCCGCAACAAGGCGCTGTCCGTCGATCATCTGGAGCGCATGGGGGCCGAGGAGATTGAAGTGCTGCGTACGTCCGGTACGATGCCGACGATGCTGCCGGGTGCCGCTTTCTTCCTGGAGATGCCGTATCCTCCTGCACGGGCAATGATCGAGGGCGGTTTGAGCGTGGCTTTGGCTTCGGATTTCAACCCCGGTTCATCGCCTTCGGGCAGTATGAAGATGATCGTTTCGCTGGCTTGCATCAAGATGCGTATGACGCCGGCCGAGGCGATCAACGCCGCGACACTGAACGGTGCTTACGCCATGGGCTTGAGCAGCGAGTACGGTTCGATCACCGTAGGCAAGAAGGCGAACTTCTTCCTCACGACGAAGATTCCTTCGGTGGCATATCTGCCGTATGCCTATACCTCTCCGCTTATCCACCGGGTATTCCTCCGGGGGCAAGAGGTGAAGTAATTCGCCGATATATCGTTCGAAGCCGGGGCAGGGTATTCTGCTCCGGCTTTTTGTTCTTTTTACTTCATTCCTCGCTGATACCGGCCGGATTTCCGGTTGCACGGAAGAGGTCGTTATCTTGCGTATGGATGAATACGTTTTCGGACAATTTCGGTGTATTTTTTGCAGGAATGAAAAATATGATACGCTGGTTGTCGATTGCGACCGTGCTTACGGGCATGGCAATAACTTTAAATGCACAGAATATGAAACCATTGACTCCCGAAGAAGAGCGGGTGATCGTTCGAAAAGGAACCGAAGCGCCCTTTTCCGGTAAATATTACCTCCACGACGAAGACGGCACCTACCGCTGCCGCCGGTGCGGTGCTCCGTTGTACCGTTCGCAGGATAAATTCGATGCCGGCTGCGGCTGGCCCAGCTTCGACGATGAAATTCCGGGTGCCGTGCGCCGCGAACCGGATGCCGACGGACGCCGTACGGAGATTCTCTGCGCCAAGTGCGGAGCCCATTTGGGCCACGTCTTTACGGGCGAAGGATTTACCGCTAAAAATACGCGCCATTGCGTGAATTCCCTCTCCCTCGATTTCGTGCCGGTAGCCGTTCCGACCGTGCCGGTCACGGACCCGGCAGCGGCTTCTGCCGAAAAGCCTGAAAATACCTCGTCAGCCGAGCCGCCGAAATCGGTGCAAACCGAACGGGCTATTTTCGCCGGCGGTTGTTTCTGGGGCGTGGAGTATATGCTGGGTAAGGTGGACGGAGTGAAGAGCATTCGTTCGGGCTATATCGGCGGCCATACCGAGAATCCTACCTACGAGCAGGTGTGCAGCCATAAAACGGGTCATGCCGAGGCCGTCGAAGTCGAGTTCGATCCTTCGAAAGTCTCTTACGAAACTCTTGCCAGGCTCTTTTTCGAGATACACGATCCGACCCAGCTCGACGGACAGGGACCCGACTTGGGCGATCAGTATCGGTCGGAGATTTTCTATACTACCCCTGAGCAGAAGGAGGTTGCCGAACGGCTGATCCGTATCCTGAAGGAGAAGGGATATAGCGTGGTGACCGACGTAACTCCGGCTTCCCGCTTCTGGCCGGCTGAACAATACCACCAGAACTACTACAACCGTAAAGGTACGCAGCCGTACTGTCATCGTTACACCAAACGGTTTTGACGGACGGCGTTCGTGAATAGTCGGCAGGGTGGAGTTTCGCTGTGTCGGTCGGCGTTCGGGTACGGGAAGACAGGAACCGGGAATTGTTGTACTAATGCTGAAAATACGTTTTCTTTTTTAGCGGACGTTGCCCTGCGAGTAACGAATACCCCCTGCCGATTCCGGCAGGGGGTGTGTCTGTATGGTCCTAATCCGTCGGGGGCGGGTCCGGGCCGGCTGTTGTACTTCGGCGAACCTATGCCTGTTCCCGATGTTCGCTTTTTCCGATATTCGGGACGGATCGCCTTGTCGATAGCAGGTGGAACTCCGAACGGCTTATGCTTTCGGAGGTGTGTCTTGCTCCTCCTGTTTTTCTACATCGAACGGGTTGCTTTGCGTGACGGTCGTATGCCAGGGGATTCCGATCAGTGTCGATAGATCGACTTTGGCGGATTCGATGTAGCTGCTCAGGATCATATCGCGGGCGTCTGCGTTCTGGAACGGATAGAGTTCGAACGCCGGCAATACGGAAACGAAGTGTTCCATGATTTCTGCCTGGATGGATTCGTAACTCGGCCAGTTTTTGTTCGAGGAGAAGCAGTAGATCTGTACCGGAAGGCCGTTGGCTACCGGCGGCAGTGTCCGCACCATCAGCAGCAGTTCTTTACTGACGAAAGGATGGCGTCGCAGATACATCGACATGTAGGCCCGGAACAGACCGAGATTCGTGTCGATAGTTCCGTTCACCAGTCCTTCTGGATTGTCCGTATTGGCGACTTTTCCATCGGCTGCCTGCTTCTGCTTTTCGGTTATGAATTGCGCCAGTTCTTTGTCGAAGGCTTTCATTTTCTCCAGAAATTCCGGCGTGCACGGTTTGATGTAATCGAGTTTCAGGGTATATTCGCGCATGATGCGCCGTCCGCCCGAGTCGCTCATGCCCCGCCAGTTGATGAACGAACCCGAAACCAGCGAATAGGGTGGGACGGTTACGATCGTGTTGTCGAAGTTCTGAACCTTCACGACATCCAGGGATATGTCGATAACGGTGCCGTTTATGTTGTTCTGCGGCATTTCGATCCAGTCGCCGATGCGCAGCATGTCGTCTTCGGAGATCATTACGCCTGCGACCAGTCCCAGAATAGTATCCTTGAACACCAGCATCAATACGGCTGTGAAAGCACCCAGTCCCGTAATCAGGTTGAGCGGCGATTTGTTGATCAGGATCGAAATGATAACGATCACGACGACGCAGTAGAAAACCACGCGGAATATCTGGATAAAGCCCTTCATCGGGCGGTTTTTCAGTTGCTTGTTCTTTTTCAGCTCATCTCCGACCGTGTTCAGTATGGCATTTACGGAGATAATCAGGGCGATGAAAAAATAGATCCAGGTGATCTTCTCGCTCAGGATGAACCAGGCGGAATCTTTGCTGAAAGCGAATGGCAGCAGGGCGGAAACCATCAGTGGCGGAATGATGGCCGTCAGCTTCCGAAATACGCCGTATTTGAACATCGATTCGAAGAATCCGACGCGTTTGCGTTTCAGAATCTTTTTCGCCAGATGCACCAATACGGCGTGGACGATTCCCGCGACGATGAATGCGATAATCACGATTACGATCAGAAACAGGAGTTCGTCCATTTTGTCGAGCATATGGGACGGAATGCCGATCCAGGCGAGGAATTTTTTGATTCCGAACAGGATGGTCAATGCAAAGTCGTTTGTATTCATAAACGGTTGGAAAAATCGAAGTTTGTCGTGTGTGGATTCGTCATTTCGAATCTTATCTTAATTATTATGCAATAATTATTCCTAACGAGGATCGGTCGGGCTATAAGTCGGAGTGTTCGGTTAAAAGATGAGAAATCTGCGGCTTAAAGATGTTTTGCTGCAGATAATAAAGGAGTATTTTGGTTTTTCTGATATTCATTGAAATTAAAAAGATCGCAGGGATTTTGAGTATTATATCAATAGCATACAATGGAGTACAGGAGTTTCTATTGATGAAAATACGCTTATTATCCTTGATGAGATACAAGAAGCACCCAGGGGTATCACCGCATTAAAGTATTTTGCAGAAAAAGCACCTCAATATCATGTCGTAGCTGCAGGTTCATTGCTCGGAATTGCGATGCATCAGAATGACTCTTTTCCTGTAGGTAAGGTAGATTTCATGCATTTATATCCCCTCACATTCTTTGAATTTCTAGATGCAATCGGTGAAAGCCGTATGGTAGAACTGCTGATGTCAAAGGATTGGAATATGATAACCATGTTCCGGAATAAATTTGAGGAATGCCTGCGACAGTATTATCTGGTCGGGGGAATGCCGGCTGTAGTACAGTCTTTTGCCAGCGAGGGAAATCTGTCTGAAGTCAGAAGCATTCAAAAAGGAATCCTTGAAGCGTATGAGCGTGATTTTTCCAAACATGCTCCGGCCATAGAAGTTCCACGTATCCGAATGGTATGGAAATCCATCCCATCCCAGCTTGCCAAGGAAAACAAGAAATTCATCTATGGTGCCGTAAAGGAAGGAGCCAGAGCAAAGGATTTTGAACTCGCTATCGAATGGCTGAAAGATGCAGGGTTGATCTATAAGGTAAACCGTTGTAAGAAAGCCCTGTTGCCATTGGCTGCATACGAGGATTTTTCTGCTTTCAAGTTATTCCTGTCTGATGTCGGACTGATGGGTGCCATGAGCAATATTCCTGCCCAAAGCTTGCTGGAAGGAAATGTGCTGTTTTCAGATTTTAAGGGGGCGCTGACAGAGCAGTATGTCCTGCAGCAGCTTAAGGAGAAATCTTCCTTGTCTATCTATTATTGGTCGGCAGAAAATTCACGTGGTGAAATAGATTTTCTAGTGCAGGATGAAGAAAAAATCATTCCGATAGAAGTAAAGGCTGAGGAGAATTTGCAGGCTAAGAGTTTGAGGGTGTTTGTAGAGCGCAATCAGGGATTGAAAGGTATGCGCCTATCCATGTCACCTTATAGAGAGCAGGATTGGCTTGCCAATTATCCATTATATTCCGTATCTGCAATATTCGGATAAAAATAAAGTTCACAAGGTTGTGGACCACAAACTTGTGAACTTTTAATATTATTTTGTAAATCAGGTATTTAAATGTGTCTTTTTTTTGACGCCTGGCGTTTAAATAAACAATTCATCCATCGTAATCTGTTTCTGTACGATGTCGCTATGTTTGTTCTGCTTCAATCCGAAAGAAGTAATCAATGTGAGGAGAAGCGATTTGGAAGTCTTAGTCTCTTCTGTGAAGATACGCAGTTTCTCCAGCAACTTCTCCTCATATTCCTTGCTGATTTCGAATTCGCTCTTGTAGAATTTCATCTCACAGATATTGATGGTTTCATCTTTCCGGTCTATCAGCAAATCAATTTGAGTTCCCTTTTCTGTATTGCTGCTTCGCCATGAGCAAACCAAGGTCTGTACTCCCGAAATTCCCAGGGCGTGCTTGATTTTGTCTATATGGTTTAGACAAAGCATCTCGAAAGACAAGCCAGCCCAAGTATGGTATAGCTGACTGTTTTGGGAGGATGACCAGAAACTGGAATCCTGATACTTGTTGTGCTTGATGAAACGGAAGTAGAAGAGTGTATAGAAATCTACTAACTGGAATAAGGTATTTCGCTTTTGGCGAATGTCGGAAGTCATCTTATTGGCTGTACTGAATGGTTCATACAGACGGATGAATCCGCATTGTTCCAATTCTTCCAGTACTGTAGAGAAGGCTCCGTTATCTTTTCCTCCCGATGCCTTGACCAGTTCCTGTCGGGTCATACCCATTCCTTTGGTAGCAAGGGCAGTAACTACGGCGATATGGTCGGCTGATTTCTTAAACAAAGCTCTGTATAAGTCGTTGAACTCATCTTTCAGTTCTGCATTGTCTGCGAAAAACAGCTGGTCGATGTTCTGTGCCAGACTTTTCGATTTATCCATCATTGACAGATAATAAGGTATTCCTCCCATAACCATATAGCATTCTGCTATCTGTTTTCGGCTGTAGCCGAAGTGGTAAGCCTTGAAGTATTCTTCACATTCGTGCAGGGTGAATGGTTTTACAATCAGATGATGGGTCAGTCGGTTATGCAAGCCACCACGGTTGCGAATCAGGTTATTGATCATCCAGGAGGTGGCGGATCCGCAAACGATGAGTTTGATGTCGTTGCGCAGTACAGCCCAGCTGTTCCAGAAGTTTTCCAGTGCTGGTATGAATCCCGATTTGGCGGTATCCATCCATGGCAATTCATCGATGAATATTACTTTCTTACCTTCCGGAAGTGTTTCTATGTATTGTGATAGGGCATAGAATGCCAGCAGCCAGCTCTTGAATGTCTGCAGAGTGGTGGAGTGGGTATATTTTTGCAGGGCAATGCTGAAGTTGACAAGCTGTTCGCCTTTGGCAACTCCATTCATTCCTGTCATGAAGAAGGCAAAATGGTCCTCTACGGCTTTTCTGATGAGAAAAGTCTTGCCTACACGTCGTCTTCCATAGACGGCGATAAACTCTGATCTATTGGAGTTTATATATTCATTGAGCAGTTTGAGTTCTGCTTCTCTTCCTATCAGTCTCTGTTCCATATCTTTCGTTATTTTCTGCGCAAAGATAATGCAAGCGAGCGCAATGAAAGCTTGCTTTCAAATTGCCGAGTGCAGCTTATCTTCTGCAAAGATATAAAAAAATACCCATTAGCGCAAATTATTCGCGGATAATCTGCGCTAATGGTGTGAAAAAAGTATGTTAGCGCAGATTATCTGCGTATTTTGGTCTTTTTCATTTAATGCAGAACCATCGGAAGGGGGGATAAACATGGGCTACCGTTTCTCCAGTTAGTCCGCTTTGATTTGTTAGATGGCTGATACAAAATACACTTTTAAGGACGACTTTTAGTGCTATTTGAAGTAAAAAATGTATCTTCGCATTCAGAAACATCAAATAATCAGATAGTTATGAAGAGGTTACTTCATTAAAATTGATTTATTATTGTAGCCATAGCCGATAATCTTGACATCTACTTTTGAATGGATTAAAGTTGGTGAACCTTGTATCTTGTATTGGAAGTAGATTGTATCTATTTTCTCTGTTGTGGCTATTTTGAGAGTTTTAACTTGATTGAATATTTCCATTGTTATCTTTTTGAATTTTTTATTGTCGCAAATAACCACTCTTTTTTTTACAATATATCCTCGTTGGTCTGTCTTGTACTCAATAGCAACGTATGCCTCCAAATTATTTTTTTGAAACTCAATAGGATATTTACATTTTCTTTTCAATTCGTTTATAAACAACTCTTTATTTCTATAGTCAGGATTACCTGTGCTTACTTGGCATACATCAAATAGTTGCGGAGATGTTCCCACAAGAGACACATTAGTATTGGAGTTGCATGAACCAAATACTACCAAAACTGTCAATAATATAATACCCACTAATTCCTTCATCTTTATTCTATATGATTTTATCTATGACTCCACTTTAAAAAGTGGATTAAATTTGACCATTGTAGAACAACACCTTGTTTCGGCTTTGCATTGCCCTCGTCCAATCTGCGAAACACCTCGTCTATGCGCTTATTGGTTGCTTCAATGTGCTTATCGGTATCTTGTTGATGTTGCAGGATTTCCAACTGATGATATTCCATCGTTTTCAAACGACTAAAAACAGAAGCATTGTTTACCATAAAGTGACGCATGGAAACAAATGCTCGCATGATCTGAATATTAACCTCAATAGCTGTTTGTGAACGAAGAACGCTACTAAGCATTGCCACGCCTTGCTCTGTAAAAGCATAAGTTGAATAGCGGTTGCCGCCTCTTCCATTTGAGATCACAATTTGTGACCTCAAACGTGTTGTTACTTATTATTGCATTCAAAGGTAGTGCTTTTAGCCTTTAAGCCACTATTGCACAACCTCTTTTTTTGAAAAGAACGTAAAATTAATTGTTTTATTGCTGTGATTGTACTTTTATTAACTAAAGTTTCACATTATGAAAGTACGTATTTTTTATAAGTGATTGAGAATGAGATAAGTTTTTATCTCGTAAAAAGAAGAGGTTACGAATTAGAAATAAACAGAATGTGGCATCCTGCTGTGATTTGCATAACCATCCAAAGAACTCTTTCGGTTGCAAAGGTACGATATTTAATCGGGGATAAAGAATGTTTTAAGATTTTTTATCCTCGATTTTTTGCTTGGATAAATCTGTTTTCATTAAACCATATTCTTCTCTATTCTTTGCTATTGCCATTTCAATCCATTCAAACTTATGTGGCAAGGGTTCCTGTTTTTTGAATGGTCTATTTCGTTTGCATATTCTCATCCTGTCGTGTGTTTTGTATAAAAGTCAGCCGTCGTCGAAGAAAGACAGTCCTCGTACCTCAGACTAACTTCCTCCGACTATGGCACGGCAAGAAAAATCCTTGGCGGTATGCCTTGAAATACTTCAAGACTATACTGCCAAGGACTTTTCTTTGTTTGCCGTGCTGACAACGGCTGACTTTTATAGCCACAACTCGCAGTTCCATTTTTTATCGCACACGTCTGTAGAAAACAGCCGAGAGGTGATACGTGATATTCTTTCAGCACCGGAAACTTATGCGGTAGTGTTGAAAGAAACCGATGAACCTGTTGGCAGTGTGGGCATTATGTTTGGAGACAGCGTACACAGCGCTGACATGCAGGAAGGAGATGCAGAGATAGGTTATTGGATTGGAGTCCCTTATTGGGGAAAGGGGCTGATTCCGGAGGCCGTCAATCGCCTGTTGAGGCGTTGTTTTGAGGAACTGGGAGTAAAACGAGTGTGGTGTGGTTATTATGACGGGAATACCAAATCTCGCCGAGTAATGGATAAATGTGGTTTCAAGTTTCATCATACGGAAGAGGGCAAACCTTCTCCATTGGGTGATGTGCGGACAGAACATTTTACTTTGTTGACAAAAGAAGAGTGGGAAAAAATGAATCATTGAAACTATGGATAGTGTGGTAGACTATATTATTCGTCCTTTGTATCCAGAGGAAATCCATTTGTTGAGGGATTTTCTTTATGAAGCGATTTTTATTCCTGAAGGAGTTGAACCTCTGCCAAGGGATGTGGTGGATTTGCCTGAGCTGAAGCTATATATTCAGGACTTTGGCAAGGAACAAGATGATTGCTGCTTGGTTGTCGAGTATGATGGTAAGGTGGTTGGGGCAGTGTGGACACGTATTATGAATGATTATGGTCATGTGGATGATGAAACTCCTTCACTTTCCATTTCTTTATATAAAGAATATCGGAATAAAGGGATGGGCAGACAGCTGATGAAGGAGATGATGAAACTGCTGGAAAGTAAAGGCTATCATCATGTTTCTCTTTCCGTTCAAAAGGCTAATTATGCTGTTCGTATGTATTTAAAATTTGGATTTACAATTATGAAGGAAACAGAGGAGGAATTTATTATGGTGAGAGATATAACGAAAGAAGCGAGTAATTATCAACGTTTTTTGTCTGGTGAGTATTGTAATAGATTGGATTCTGAGGTTTTGCATATGATTATACAGACAAGGGAACTTTTATCAATGCTTGATAATATCACCTTGTCAGAAGAAGAAAGAACTGCATTGTTTGTTCGCATGCTGGGCAAAGTC
>ENA-UPWM01000498-UPWM01000498.1-human-gut-metagenome-genome-assembly--contig:-NODE-498-length-16819-cov-10.680624_pt1 | contig 16819 bp, 7 predicted proteins | sample MGYA00250051_ERZ773379 | MGnify/ENA primary metagenome ERZ773379 (study PRJEB29103, sample SAMN06112020) | human gut metagenome | biome: human gut; feature: ankylosing spondylitis patient; material...
CTATATGCCGGGAGGAACGGCTTTTTATTGTTCACATGCCATCCGCCATTTTAATGATATCGATTATGCGCTGGTAACGGCAGTAGGTGCCACTGAAATGAAAGTTGTAGAGCAGCTGCGCAAAGTGGGTATTAACGTAACTGCCTTACCGAGCAAACACTCCGTATACTTCGAGAACATCTATGGAGCCAATCCGGACGACCGTACCCAACGGGTATTAGCGAAAGCCGATCCGTTCACAGCCAGTCAGTTGAAAGAGATAGATGCGCAAATCTACCATCTCGGCTCTCTGCTGGCTGACGACTTCTCATTGGAAGTAATCAAAGAACTATCTCAAAAAGGGTTGATTGCAGTAGACTCACAAGGCTATTTACGTGAAGTGCGTGACACCCACGTCTATCCGGTGGACTGGACAGATAAGAGAGAAGCCTTGCAATATATTCATTTCCTCAAAGTCAACGAGCATGAAATGGAAGTACTGACCGGTCTTTCCGACCCGCATGAAGCTGCCCGCCAATTATATGAATGGGGAGTGAAAGAAGTATTAGTCACATTAGGCGGCATGGGCTCACTTATCTTCGACGGAAAAGACTTCTATCGTATTCCGGCTTATAAGCCCAGAGAAGTGGTAGACGCAACGGGATGTGGAGACACGTATACCATCGGCTATTTATATCAACGGGTATCAGGTGCCGGCATCGAAGAAGCCGGTCGTTTTGCAGCCGCCATGTCTACATTAAAAATAGAGAAATCAGGTCCTTTCAATGGCAGCAAAGAAGACGTCATTCAATGTATGACCACTGCGGAACAAATGTTTTAAAACAGGAAAGGCATGAACCACACCGGTTGATGTCTAAACTTTTTCAACAGTCTCCTCACCCTTTTGTGTTAAAAACAAGCATCCTCTCTTTTTTCCCAAATCTTTTTTGAATTTCGTTTGTTTCCTTTGTTACTCTCGCCAAAAGACGGCAGAAAAAAGACTTCAACCTAAATAATAACAAATGGAAAAATTTAATGCAATGAGGACTAGACTTTTACAACATCTTCAGAAGAAAACCACTTGGTTTAAGAGCATAGTGGCGCTCACTTGCTTATTGCTTACCTCTGCATCTGCCTTTGCACAAACAAAGACGGTGACGGGTACGGTAACAGACGCTGCTAATGAACCACTAATAGGCGCATCGGTGCTCGTACAAGGAACTTCCACCGGAACCATTACAGACATGGACGGTAAGTATTCAATCTCTGTCACCCCGGACGACGTACTGGCATTTTCCTATGTGGGAATGACCTCGCAGAGCGTCAAGGTCGGTGCGCAGACCGTTATCAACGTCACCCTGAAAGAAGATTCGCAAGTGCTAGCCGAAACGGTAGTTATCGGATATGGTAGTGCTAAGAAAAGGGACTTGACAGGTTCTATCACCAACATCAAAGGAGAAGAACTTGCCAACAAACCTGCCATGAACCCGCTTTCTTCCTTACAGGGAAAAGTGGCCGGCGTGCAAATCGTAAACTCCGGACGTGCCGGCTCCGACCCGGAAATTCGTATTCGCGGTACAAACTCTATCAACGGATATAAACCTTTGTATATCGTTGACGGACTATTCAACGATAACATCAACTTCCTCAACCCGGAGGATATCGAATCCATGGAGATTCTGAAAGACCCGTCTTCACTGGCGATCTTCGGTGTCCGTGGTGCTAACGGTGTGATTATCATCACCACCAAAAAAGCCAAAGAAGGACAAACACTGGTAAATATAAACACCTCCTTCGGCTTCAAGAAAGTAGTAGATAAGGTGAAGCTGGTAAACGGATCGCAATTCCGTGAGTTATACAGCGAGCAGCTCGCCAATCAGGAAGACGCCCCGTTCGACTTCACCGGCTGGAATGCAAATACCGACTGGCAGGATGAAATCTTCCAGACAGCTTTTATCACCAACAATAATATAAGCATTACGGGAGCTTCGCCCAAACATAGTTTCTATCTGGGCGTAGGTTACTCGTATGAACAGGGCAACATCGAACATGAGAAATTCAGCAAAGTGACGATTAATGCAAGTAACGACTACAAGATTACGGATTATCTGAAAGTCGGCTTCCAGTTCAACGGGGCACGTATGCTTCCCGCCGACTCCAAACAAGTACTGAATGCCCTCCGTGCCACCCCGATCGCTCCGGTATATAATGATGAATACGGACTATACAGTGCACTGCCGGAATTTCAGAAAGCACAGATCAACAATCCAATGGTAGACGTCAGTCTGAGAGCAAACACCACCAAAGCCGAGAACTACCGGGCGTCCGGTAATATCTACGGTGAAGTGGACTTCCTGAAACATTTCAACTTCAAAGCGATGTTCTCTATGGACTATGCTTCCAATAACGGACGGACATACCAGCCTATCGTCAAAGTGTACGACCCCACTGTCAGCGGGAATATAGCCACCTTGGGAACAGGCAAAACCGAGGTCAGCCAGTTCAAGGAAAATGAAACGAAAGTACAGAGTGACTATGTGTTGACATATACGAACAGCTTCGACAATGGCAACCATAACCTGACTGCTACTGCAGGTTTCACGACTTATTACAATTCCCTGAGCCGCTTGGACGGAGCACGCAAACAAGGTGTAGGTCTGGTGATTCCCAACGATCCGGACAAATGGTTCGTGAGTATCGGTGATGCAGCCACTGCCACTAATGGAAGCACGCAGTGGGAACGCAGCACACTGTCCATGCTTGCACGTGTTATCTACAACTATAAAGGCAAATACCTGTTCAACGGTTCGTTCCGTCGCGACGGTTCTTCCGCTTTTTCTTATACGGGCAACGAATGGCAGAACTTCTTCTCTCTGGGAGGCGGCTGGCTGATGTCCGAAGAAGAATTCATGAAAGATATCAAATGGCTCGATATGTTGAAAATCAAGGCTTCTTACGGTACGCTGGGTAATCAGAACCTAGATAAAGCCTACCCTGCCGAGCCGTTACTGAGCAACGCTTATTCCGCCGTATTCGGCAAACCGTCTATCATCTATCCGGGCTATCAGCTTGCCTATCTGCCCAATCCGAATCTCCGTTGGGAAAAAGTGGAAGCTTGGGAAGCCGGATTTGAAACGAATCTTCTCCGCAACCGACTGCATTTTGAAGGTGTTTATTATATGAAGAATACGAAAGACCTGCTGGCCGAAGTTCCCGGTATTTCCGGAACAATTCCGGGGATAGGTAACTTGGGACAGATTCAGAATAAAGGAGTAGAAATGGCTGTGACCTGGCGCGACCAAATCGGCGAATGGGGATATTCTGTCAGTGCCAACCTGACCACCATCAAAAATGAAGTGAAGAGTCTGGTTCAGGAAGGATACTCTATCATCGCCGGAGACAAGCAGCAAAGTTATACAATGGCAGGCTATCCGATCGGTTACTTCTACGGTTATAAGGTAGAAGGCGTTTATCAGTCGCAAGCCGACATAGACGCATCGCCCAAGAACACGCTCGCCACCGTCACCCCCGGTGACTTGAAATTCGCAGATGTCGACGGAAACGGAGAAATTACTCCGGAAGACCGTACCATGATAGGTAATCCAACCCCGAAAGTAACTTACGGTTTCTCCCTCGGAGTGAACTACAAGAACTGGTCGTTGGGGATCGACATGATGGGACAAGGCGGTAACAAGATATTCCGCACGTGGGATAACTATAACTTCGCCCAGTTCAACTACCTCGAACAACGGCTGGACCGTTGGCACGGGGAAGGTACTTCCAATACCCAACCGTTGCTGAACTCCAAGCACTCTATCAACTACCTGAATTCGGATTATTACATCGAAAGCGGCAACTTCTTCCGTATCCGTAACGTACAACTTGCCTATGCATTCGACAAGAGCCTGCTTGCCAAAATCCGCCTGCAAGCCCTGAAAGTGTATGTCAACATACAAAACTTGAAAACATGGAAGCATAACACCGGATATACTCCGGAACTGGGAGGAACCGCCACCGCATTCGGCGTAGACAACGGAAGCTATCCCGTACCGGCAGTCTATACGTTCGGTATCAACCTGACATTCTAATGGCAAGATAGTAGCGTAGGGGCGAAAGAGGAGAAACCATGCAGGCCCCTTGCGAAACTTCAGCAACTTTAATCTTTAAAACTATAATTGTATGAAACTAGATAAATATATATTTTCAACCTTTATTGCTGCGGCCGCACTCGCTTTGGGCAGTTGCAGTGACTTTCTGGACCGCAGTCCGCAAGGACAGTTTACAGAAGACGATAATCCCAATGCGCTGGTCAACGGTAAAATCTACAATGTCTACACGATGATGCGTAGCTACGATATCACCGCAGGCACTACCGCCCTCGCTATCCACTGTCTCCGTTCCGAAGACGAAGAAAAGGGAAGTATTGCCAGTGACGGGTCGGATGTAGCCGAGATGTATGACGACTTCAAATACACGGCCTCCAATGGTCTGCTAGGTGCTTATTGGGGAAAGAACTACGCCGTTATCTATCAGTGTAACGACATCCTCGACGCCATTGCCGAGAAAGAAACCGCCGGACAGACCGAAGCCGAAGACATCATCAACAAAGGTGAAGCCTCTTTCTTCCGTGCCTATTGCTACTTCAACCTGGTAAGGGCATTCGGCGAAGTCCCTCTGGTGACTTACAAGATCAACGACGCTTCGGAAGCCAACATTCCGAAAACCACCGTCGATAAAATCTACGAGCAGATTGATGCCGACCTGAAAACCGCCGAGGAGTCACTGCCGGAAACATGGAGTACCGAGTACTTGGGACGACTGACATGGGGAGCCGCCCGTTCTTTGCACGCACGTACATATATGATGCGTAACGACTGGAACAATATGTACACTGCCTCCACCGATGTCATCAAGAAAGGGCTCTACAACCTGAGAACTCCGTATAATGAAATCTTCACCGACGATGGCGAAAATAGCGGCGGTTCTATCTTCGAACTGCAATGTACCGCTACTGCCGCCCTTCCTCAAAGCGATATTATCGGCAGCCAATTCTGCGAAGTGCAAGGTGTGCGCGGAGCGGATCAATGGGACTTGGGCTGGGGTTGGCACATGGCAACCGAACTTATGGCGCAAGCCTACGAACCGGGCGACCCGCGCAAGAACGCCACCCTGCTTTACTTCCGCAGATCGGACAGCGAACCGATTACTCCGGAAAATACCAATGAGCCTTACGGCGAATCTCCCGTCTCTCCGGCAATAGGTGCTTACTTCAACAAGAAAGCCTATACCGACCCTGCCCTGCGTAAAGAATATACCAATAAAGGATATTGGGTGAACATCCGCCTGATCCGTTATGCAGATGTCTTGCTCATGGGAGCCGAATCCGCCAACGAGAAGGGTATCTCCGGTGAGGCAATCGACTACCTGGAACAAGTACGTGCACGTGCCAGAGGCACCAACACCAACATTCTTCCCAAAGTGACCACTACCGACCAGGGAGAACTGCGTGAAGCTATCCGCCACGAACGCCGTGTGGAACTGGGACTTGAGTTCGACCGTTTCTACGACCTCGTCCGCTGGGGCATTGCAAAAGAAGTATTGCAAGCTGCCGGCAAGAATTATCAGGACAAGAACGCTTTACTTCCATTGCCTCAGACTGAAATAGACAAGTCCAAAGGGGTACTGGTGCAAAATCCCGATTACCAATAAAACAAAATAGAATATAATAATATGATATACAAGAAACTAAGTTTATTAATCCTGTTCTTTGCGACAGGACTCCTGACCGCATCCGCTCAGAAGTCGCCACAAGACATGGATCGTTTCATCGACGCATTGATGAAAAAAATGACCACCGAAGAAAAGATCGGTCAGTTGAACCTTCCCGTCACGGGAGAGATTACTACCGGACAAGCCAAGAGCAGCGACATCGCCGGCAAAATCAAGAAAGGCGAAGTGGGAGGACTGTTCAACCTGAAAGGGGTGGAGAAAATACGTGAGGTACAGAAACAGGCTGTAGAAGAGTCACGCCTCGGCATTCCGTTGTTGTTCGGCATGGACGTGATCCATGGATACGAAACGATGTTCCCTATCCCTCTCGGACTCTCCTGTACATGGGATATGGCGGCTATCGAAGAATCCGCCCGCATTGCAGCCGTAGAAGCCAGCGCCGACGGTATCTCATGGACGTTCAGCCCAATGGTGGATATTTCGCGCGACCCGCGTTGGGGACGTGTATCCGAAGGTAACGGTGAAGACCCGTTTCTGGGAGCTATGATTGCCGAAGCCATGGTGCGCGGCTATCAGGGCAAAGATATGAAACGCAATGACGAAATCATGGCTTGCGTAAAGCACTTCGCCCTGTACGGAGCAAGTGAAGCCGGACGTGACTACAATACGGTGGACATGAGCCGCCAACGGATGTTCAACGACTATATGCTGCCTTACGAAGCCGCCGTTGAAGCAGGCGTAGGCAGTGTCATGGCATCATTCAACGAGGTGGACGGCATTCCGGCCACTGCCAACAAATGGTTAATGACGGACATCCTGCGCGGTCAGTGGGGATTCAACGGATTTGTAGTCACCGACTATACCGGTATTTCCGAAATGATAGACCACGGTATCGGCGACCTCCAGACGGTAACGGCACGTGCCATCAACGCCGGAGTGGATATGGATATGGTCAGCGAAGGTTTTGTAGGTACTCTGAAAAAATCCATTCAGGAAGGCAAGGTTTCTATGGAAACATTGAACACCGCCTGCCGCCGCATCCTGGTAGCGAAATACAAACTGGGGTTGTTCGACAACCCGTATAAATATTGCGACCCGAAACGTCCGGCACGTGACATCTTTACGAAGGCACACCGCGACGCTGCCCGCAGAATTGCGGCAGAAAGTTTCGTCCTGCTCAAAAACGACAGCCCCGACGGAAATCCGAACGGCAACCCTCTGCTGCCTTTTAATCCTAAAGGCAACATCGCCGTGATAGGCCCGCTAGCCAACAGCCGTGCCAATATGCCCGGAACATGGAGCGTAGCCGCCGTGCTCGACCGTTGCCCATCACTGGTGGAAGGCTTGAAAGAGATGACTGCCGGAAAAGCGAATATCATGTATGCCAAAGGCAGCAACCTGATTAGTGACGCCGCCTACGAAGAACGCGCCACCATGTTCGGCCGTTCACTGAACCGCGACAACCGGACCGACCAGCAATTGCTGGACGAAGCCTTGAATGTAGCCCGCCGCTCGGACATCATCATCGCAGCCTTGGGCGAATCGTCAGAAATGAGCGGGGAAAGCAGCAGCCGCACCAACTTGGACCTCCCCGACGTACAACAAAACCTGTTGAAAGAATTACTGAAAACCGGAAAGCCGGTAGTACTGGTGTTATTCACCGGTCGTCCGCTTACGCTAAACTGGGAACAGGAACACGTGCCCGCTATTCTGAATGTATGGTTCGGAGGCAGCGAAGCGGCCTACGCTATCGGCGACGCCCTCTTCGGTTATGTCAACCCGGGCGGCAAACTGACGATGACTTTCCCGAAGAACGTCGGACAGATCCCTCTTTATTATGCACATAAGAACACCGGACGCCCGTTGGGACAGGGTAAATGGTTCGAGAAGTTCCGCAGCAACTATCTCGATGTGGATAACGAGCCACTCTATCCATTCGGTTACGGACTTTCTTATACCACTTTCTCTTACAGCGATATCGACTTGAGCCATTCCAGCATGGACATGAACGGCTCGCTGACCGCAGCAGTGACAGTCACCAACACGGGCACATGGCCCGGTTCGGAGGTAGTGCAGCTTTATATCCGCGACGTCGTCGGCAGCAGTACCCGTCCGGTGAAAGAGCTGAAAGGTTTTCAGAAGATATTTCTCGAACCGGGTGAAATGAAGATTGTCCGTTTCAAGATTGCTCCGGAAATGTTGCGATATTACAATTATGACCTGCAACTGGTAGCGGAGCCGGGAGATTTCGAAGTGATGATCGGTACCAACAGCCGGGATGTGAAAACAGCAAGATTCACTTTGAACTAAAGTAACCGTGAAAAGTCGGTAGTAACTCAATTCTCCTCCTTCGGGAAGGAGGAGTACCCGTAGGGGGGGGGAGGTGGTAGGTGAATGCGTAAGTCTATTATTATCAGCATTGTGCATCCACCTACCACCCCGGCTTTCAGCCACCCCTCCTTCCCCGAAGGAGGGGAATGAAGATACAACCGCCTCTTGCCCCTTTTACAAACCAAACTTACCTTTTACAAACCAAACTTAATAGTATCAGTTATGAAAAATAAACATCATAGAAGAATCACAACAGGAAGCCTACTCTCTCTCATGCTACTGTTTCTATCCACCCTTACCCTGACCTTCCAAAGTTGTAAGGGAAAAAGCATCAGCAACCTCACCGCCGCCACCGACTCACTATCGGATGACGCCTTAATGGATACCGTTCAGCGAAGGACTTTCCTTTATTTTTGGGAAGGTGCCGAACCCAACAGCGGTCTTGCCCCCGAACGTTATCACGTAGACGGCGTATATCCGCAGAATGACGCCAACGTGGTCACCTCCGGCGGCAGCGGCTTCGGCATCATGGCTATCCTTGCCGGTATAGACCGCGGCTACGTCACCCGCGAAGAAGGATTGGCACGCATGGAACGTATCGTCTCCTTCCTCGAAAAGGCCGACCGTTTTCACGGAGCTTACCCACACTGGTGGTATGGTGATACCGGAAAAGTGAAGCCGTTCGGTCAGAAAGACAACGGCGGCGACCTCGTAGAAACCGCCTTCCTGATGCAGGGCCTTCTAGCCGTGCACCAATACTACGCAAACGGTAATGACAAAGAAAAGGCCATAGCCCGACGTATCGACCGCCTCTGGCGGGAGGTAGACTGGGACTGGTACCGCAAAGGCGGACAAAACGTTCTTTATTGGCATTGGAGTCCTACTTACGGCTGGGAAATGGATTTCCCCATACATGGCTACAACGAATGCATGATTATGTATATCCTTGCCGCCGCTTCACCGACGCACGGAGTACCTGCCGCTGTCTATCATGACGGTTGGGCACAGAACGGAGCGATTGTTTCCCCGCACAAGGTGGAAGGTATAGAATTGCATCTCCGCTACCAGGGCACGGAAGCCGGACCGCTTTTCTGGGCACAATATTCTTTCCTCGGCCTCGACCCCGTCGGACTGAAAGACGAATACTGTCCCAGCTACTTCCACGAAATGCGTAACCTGACGCTAGTCAACCGCGCCTACTGTATCCGCAACCCCAAACACTATAAAGGTTTCGGGCCGGACTGCTGGGGGCTGACCGCCAGTTACTCCGTCGACGGATACGCCGCCCACTCGCCGAACGAGGAGGACGACAAAGGGGTCATCTCCCCCACCGCCGCACTTTCGTCTATCGTCTACACCCCGGAATATTCTCTGCAAGTGATGCGCCACCTATATAATATGGGAGACAAAGTATTCGGTCCTTTCGGATTCTACGACGCTTTCAGCGAAACGGACAACTGGTATCCGCAACGCTATCTGGCTATCGACCAAGGACCTATCGCCGTCATGATCGAGAATTACCGGACAGGCCTGTTATGGAAACTCTTTATGAGCCACCCCGACGTACAAGCCGGATTGACGAAACTCGGTTTTAATACCAACAAACAGGATGTGAGACAACAATAAGGAATCACGGTCGGTGGAAGTGGTCTTACTGACCACCTCCGCCACCGGCGTTTCCTCCGCCTCCGCCGCCTTTCACATCATCATTGCTAATGCTTCGGGCAGCTTTCTTCACGCTGGCTTTCAGTTCTCCGATCCGGTAGCTGACACTGACTCCAAAGCTACGGCTCGGCCATTTGCTGCTGCTCTTTGACACGAAGTTGGCTCCTTCCGTATGGTTGTTGTAGCTCCTGTATTTTTCAAAGATGTTATTACAATATAAGTTCACAGACAAACGGTCCTCTTTCAGGAACGAGCGGTTCAGGCTAAGACCATAATATTGATAACCGGACCCCTTTCCTTGCAGACTGATATACGGCGTACTTCCACCGCCATTCAGGCTCAACCGCAACTTCAAAGGAAGCGTGTGCTGGATACCCCCGTAGAAAGAACCGTTCCATCCATAGTTGTGCAATCCCTGCGCCTCACTTTTCATATCTGTATAACTTCCGCGTCCGTTCACATAAATACGTGTTTTCGGAGAAGCATTCCAGTTCAGATAAAGGGAAAGACCGGTATTCCGGTTCTTGCCTATATTATCATAGGTGCTGTATAAAGCCCCTTGCGGTGCTATATGACCTCCGCCAAAGTCTTCCCCGTCCTCGGCAGTAATCAAACGGCTGATTCTCTCGATTCCATTATTATTAAAGGAGTGACGCAACGAGACATTCACGTTAAACTTAGCACTGAAACTGCTGTAAGCCACATCGAACGCATGACTTTTCTCACTCTTCAAATCCGGATTACCCTGACTGATAAACATCGGGTTCTGATCGTCAAAATAAGGGTTCAGGTTCCAGATACCCGGACGCCAGATACGCATATTATAACCGGCACGTATGTTCTGCGTTTTGCCGATCTTCATCCCCAAAGAGACGGAAGGCACCAAGTCACTGAAATTGGTATGGAAATTCTCTCCCGGACCGACAATATATTTCACCCGTTGTATGGTCTGTTCGTAGCGGAGGCCCGGTTTGAAAGTAAAGTCCTTATATCTCAACGTATATCCGGCATAGGCGGACAGGATATGGTTCAAATGACGGTAATCGCTGCTGCGGTCCTCGTTGTATGCATAATCATTGCTGCCTCCTGCTGCCTCGTAAAACTTATTATCACTGGAGTTCCGCCGGAAGATATACTTCACGCCGGTTTCAATCGTATGCAATTTGCCGATCGGTGTCGTATAATCCACCTGAAAGGTCTGTTCCATAGTATTCGTCTTACCGTCCGAATGGTAATTGTACAACTTCAGATTTTCTATCAGTTCATCTTTTCTTTCATCCGGAAGAATATCAAGATAAGTGCTATAAGAATCACTCGTCTGAGGTTGTGTGTTCACCTTATAAGAAAGCGTAATCATCCGTTGCTTGTTCTTCTTGGAAGTACGCTGATAATCAACGTTTCCATTTATGGAGAACCACGAACTTTTTCCATGATTGTCCGTCCGGTAGCTATAAGCAACATCCTCGTAATTTGCTCCGTACATCACGGTACTACCGTCGCTGTTACTCTTATTACTGCTGCCATACATCCCGAAAGCCACCGTCAACAACCGTAACGTATCAATCTCGTAACTCGCCTCAAGATTCCCGTACTGGAAATTCCCCTTTGACTTGGAACTGCTGCCGGACTCAAGATATTTCTCCGTATCCGACTCAAAGTTCTCACGATAACTGTCCGAATAGCCGCGCGGGCTGTTATTATAATTAAAGTTATAATTGGCGGAAAGAGTTAGTTTCCCCTGTTTCACCATTGCATAAGCACCGGTACCTGCCCCGTTATTGTTCGCGCTTCCACGGAAAGTAGCCGTATATCCTTCAAATCCGCTGCCCACTGTCACGATATTCAGGATACCGCCCACTCCTTCCGCATCATATTTAGCTCCCGGTGAAGTGATAACCTCAATATATTTAATCGAATTGGCAGGCATACTTTTCAACACTTCCTTCGGGTTATTGCTCATCATGTTATTGGGTTTTCCGTTCACGTGTACCTTGAAACTGCTGCTTCCGTTCACCTGTATATTATCTTCCCCGTCCACCGTCACCAAAGGAACTTTACGCAACATTTCCAATATACTGTTGGACTTGGAATCGGGGTCATCCTCAATATTATACTCTATCTTATCGACATCTACCTTTACCAGAGGCTTTTGTGCCACGACTTCCACCCCTTTCAGCTCATTGTTGGCTTCCGCCGAGAGCATTGTTCCCAAATCGACCACTTTAGTTGACGATTTCAACGTAAATTCCTTCACCACAGGCGCTTTACCTATCGAAGAAATACTGATTACATAATCTCCTGCCGGCACATTCAGCTTCTCCTGAAATTTACCGTTCGCACCGGTCACCGCCATTTTCAGCGCTTTCTCCGGAGCATTTTTCTTTGTAATTCTGATTGTAGCATACGGTTCCCCTTCCTGCGTCAAAGAATCCAGAAGCACACCTTTGATTGTATAAGAAGGAGCCACGGATTTTTGCGCCCACCCCGCCACAGATGTAGTGAACACGAATAGTAATAGTAGCAACAGTCTGTGTTTCATAACTAGAATGATTTAGTTCTTATTTTATTAGACGTGCAACATTTCGGAATGTTGCAAATTTGGGGGATAAAAGTAGGTGGTTTCCCAACAGTTACGAAACATTCGGAGTTAAGAAAGTAAAAAGAATAGATAAAAAATATTATACGCTCTATTTATTTCAGCCTCGTCCAATGCTTCACGCCTGACAACAACTGCTTCAAATTGTTCCATAATCTATCTACCCAACTGATATGAAAAAGCTTTTCGTATTTCGTAAGCACCTTCGCACAGTCCTGCATCCGTTCGCCTTGTCTTTTCATGGCTATCTGTATCTCATTCATTCGAGCGATTTTTTCCCTCTGCAACAGCAGTTCCTTATCCTGAGCACCTATAATTTCGGCAAGTAGAAATATGGAAATAAATACAAGAAATTCCGTATATTCCAACTACTCTCTACAAAGGGAAAAATGCAAATTCTCTTTCAACCTATCACCACCCTTCTGAAACCCTTTACAGATCGTACTTACAGAACGGTGATAGGTTGTCAGTAACCTATCACCTTACCTATCACCTATCACCGCCCAATTTGATAAATGCCTCTTGTAAACAAGAGTACCACTCAGAGGTAACTTCCGTTTCATGCCTTGTTACAATTTGTTTCAAGGCGAAGAAACTTTAGTTTCAAGCTGCCGGAACTAAAGTTTCAAGCTATTGAAACCAGAGTTTCAAGGTGCAGAAACTAGAGTTTCTCACCGATGAAACCGATCGTTTCCCCGTATGGAACAGGCAGCAAAAAGGCATATAAAACTTAACCAAGTTTTAGTGATAAATAAATACGAAAGAGTTTGCCCGACCGGATTATAAAGCCTACCTTTATCAGCCTTTAATAAAAAAGGAATAAATAATAAACACACTTGATATGAAACTTACTTTGATGCGGGACAACGGCGGGACATTAACCATGCGAACGCTAGATATTACCCTACAAATAGAAGCGATGAAGCATGAAACGAAAGCCCGCCCGATCAGTAATCTACGGACAAGCATACGTCACGCATCACCGGACTGCAAACTAGAAGAAGCGCAAAAACTGACGAAAGTCATCCCTGCCGCCAACTTCCGCAAAACAACCAACGGGACGCAAATGACCGCATACAACGGCATCGTGCAAATAGAAGTAAACCACCTGGCAAACAGGACGGAAGTAAACCGCGTGAAACAGGAAGCGGCAGAACTTACCCAAACCCTCGCAGCCTTCATGGGTTCCAGCGGACACTCCGTAAAAATATGGCTGCGTTTCACACGCCCGGACAAATCACTACCCAAAAGCCGGGAAGAAGCGGAAATATTCCAAGCTCACGCTTACAGAAAAGCCGTCGGCTTGTGTCAACCGGCACTCTCCTATGCCATCGAACTTAAAAAACCGACATTGGATCAATTCTGCCGGCAAACCTACGATCCGGAACTTTATTACAATCCCGACTCTACCGTCATTTATATGCGCCAACCATTAGAAATGCCGTCGGACACCACCTACAAAGAAACCGTGCAAGCGGAAAACTCCCCATTCAAACGGCTGATTCCGGGATACGACAGTTTCGACACCTTATCCGCCCTCTTCGAGGTCGCCCTGAATAAGGCTTATCGTTCATTAAGCGAACTTCATCCCAACGTACATCTCCATTCGGACGATGACCTCAAGCCTCTCTTAGTACAACTTGCGGAAAACTGCTTTCAGTCAGGCATACCGGAAGAGGAAACCGCCCGTTGGGCCATTGCACACTTCTACACCCAAAAGAAGGAATTCCTGATCCGCCAAACCGTACAAAATGTATACCTGAACGCCAAAGGTTTCGGAAAAAAATCCCCCTTATCAGCCGAACAGGAACTGGAACTCCGGACAGAAGAATTTATGCAACGCCGATACGAGTTTCGTTACAACACGATGACAACCGTCACCGAATATCGCGAACGAAACACGTTCTGTTTTTGCTTCCGCCCGGTCACCAACCGCACGCGCAACAGCATCGCCATGAACGCACGACTCGAAGGACTCAACCTTTGGGACAGGGATGTTGCCCGTTATCTGGACTCCGACCGTATTCCGGTTTTCAACCCTATCGAAGATTTCCTTTTCGGCGTGGATATCCGTTGGGACGGTCGCGACCGCATCCGCGAGCTTGCTTCCCGTGTTCCTTGCAACAACATCCACTGGCCTGATCTGTTTTATCGCTGGTTCCTGAATATGGTGGCTCATTGGCGCCACACTGACCGCAACTACGCAAATTGCACGGTACCGTTGTTAGTCGGTCCGCAAGCTTACCGGAAATCCACTTTCTGCCGGAATCTGCTACCGACCGAATTGCAACCCTACTACACCGACCGCATTGACTTCAGCAACAAAAGGGATGCCGAACTATCTCTCAACCGTTTCGCACTCATCAACATGGACGAGTTCGACCAAAACAGGGAGAGTCAACAGGCTTTCCTGAAACATATCATTCAAAAACCGGTAGTCAACACCCGCCGTCCTCACGGTGTAGCGACACAGGAGTTGCGCCGCTATGCCTCATTCATCGGCACGAGCAATCACAAGGATTTACTGACCGACACTTCCGGCAGCCGACGTTATATCGTCATCGCCGTAACCGGTCCGATCGATTGTTCTCCTATCGACTATGAACAACTTTACGCGCAAGCCATACACGATATTTACAAAGGAGAACGTTATTGGTTCGATGCCGAAGATGAAAAGGTTATGACCGAAAGCAATCAGGAGTTTCAAGTGATCCCCATTGCAGAGCAATTATTCCACCAATATTTCCGAGCTGCCCGGGAAGATGAGGAAGAATACGAGTTACTTCTCGCCATCGAGATACTGGAACAGGTGCAACATGATAGTAGAATCCGCGTTTCCAATTGCAACATTATCCAGTTTGGAAGAATATTGCAGAGGAATCAAGTGCCTTCCATACACGCCAAGCGCGGCAATGTCTATAAAGTTGTCCGAATCAAGCCGAAAAGAGCATAAATATACAATTATCGGTACGGTGACAGGTGAAGGATACGGTGATAGGTTAACGACAACCTATCACCGTTCTGTAAGTACGATCTGTAAAGGGTTTCAGAAGGGTGGTGATAGGTTGAAAGAGGAATTGGAAAAATCAATAGGAATTGCGAACAGTGCCCAATAGTCACTATTCTTCAGCAATGACCCAGTCTCCGATAGTTCTTGTCGTACTGTCGAAGTTGACTCCTATCTTTACAACACTTCGATGATCCGGCTGATAAGGTATAGCATATCCTTTACTGTTTATTTGTTCCAACGCTTCTTCCGGTGTACCATCTACCTTGAACTCAAAGACATAAATAGCATCATTTAATTTTACAACTACGTCAGCCCGTCCGATAGCACTTTTTACTTCCACATCCACGTATTGGCCCATCAAGCGGAATAAAAGATAGAAGATAGTCTGATAATGTTTTTCCTGCTTATTCTCCAGATCATTGGGAATCGAAGCGAAGAAAGCCCTTATTCTCTCCAGACATTCAACCAGTTTTCCGGCACGCAAGTCTTTGATAAAAGAAACCACATAAAACGTATTTTCACGTGCCGGCAAATGTACGTAGGCGGGCATAAGAGACTCGATAAATCCTTTCCGCACTTCTTTGTTGGGATAAGCCAAAGTATAAAGTTGGAATTCCGAATCGTAGCCCTTGATAGTAAGATAGCCACTTTGATAAAGCACAGGGAGAGGATCAGTGATAACACTTGTAGGAGCATCAAACTGTTCGGCAGTAGCCGTAGTCCCATCCAATTCGCGGATATCGAAATTACTCTGCTGCAATATGTTTATCAAGAAAGTAGGTGTTCCGGTAGAAAACCAGAAATTAGCATACTTTTTTTGAGCAAATGCGTTGAACAAGCTAAATGGATTGTAAATATCTTCACTATGTTCACTAAAATGATACCCGTCATACTGCTGTTTCAAGTGCAAACAGGCCTCCTCATAGGTTTCGCCATTAGCCTGTGCCATCATCTCAATATCTGCTTTCAGTTGCGTACGTAATTCCTGCTCGGTAATACCACAAATTGCGCTATAATCATCCCGCATGCTGATATTCTGCAAATTATTCAGTTCACTGAAAATACTCATTTGACTGAATTTGCTGATACCTGTGATAAAAAGGAAACGGATATATTGGCCTTGCGCTTTCAAAGGGCTGAAGAAATCGCGCATAATATCACGAATTTCTATTTGCAATTCCGTATTGTTATTACTGTCCAGCATGGGAGCATCATATTCATCTACAAGTATCACAACTGGTTTGCCGGTCTGTGTATATGCGCGTTGTATGATTCCCTTTAAACGAAGGCTGAAAGTCGTTTCTCCTTCTTCGCGTCCATATAATTTTTCCCATTGCAGTAACTGGTAATTAATGACGGCTGATAACGCTTCGGCAGTCATATATTTACTCACACTGAAATCAATATGTAGCACCGGATAAACAGCCCATTCTTTTTCCAGAGTTTCCATTGCCAATCCGTTGAACAAGTCTTTCTTTCAGGAAAAATAAGCTTCGAGTGTAGATAAT
>ENA-UPWM01000508-UPWM01000508.1-human-gut-metagenome-genome-assembly--contig:-NODE-508-length-16740-cov-26.713857_pt1 | contig 16740 bp, 14 predicted proteins | sample MGYA00250051_ERZ773379 | MGnify/ENA primary metagenome ERZ773379 (study PRJEB29103, sample SAMN06112020) | human gut metagenome | biome: human gut; feature: ankylosing spondylitis patient; material...
AAGGCCTTTGCCGATACCCAGATGTCCTCCACCGATATGCTGGGCACCACCGGCTACGGCCTGTGGGATACCGGCCGTGCCAAGCTGGAGCAGATCTTTGCGCAGGTCATGGGCGCAGAGGATGCACTGGTGCGCAGCCAGTTCCAGAGCGGCACCCACACGCTGGCGGTGGCGCTGTTCGGTCTGCTACGGGCAGGGGACACCCTGCTGGCCGCCACCGGCCGCCCCTACGATACGCTGGAGGGCGTCATTGGTCTGGACGGCAAGGGCAAGGGCACCGGTACCCTGATGGACTACGGCGTAAACTATGACGAAGCCCCCCTTAAAGCAGACTTCACCCCGGACTACGACCTGATCGCCAAAAAAGCTCCTGGTGCAAAGGTATGCCACATCCAGCGCAGCCGCGGCTATTTACAGCGCAACGCCTTTGATCTGGCTACCATCCGCAAAATTGCCGATACCGCCCGCGCCGCAAACCCGGAGATCATCATTTTTGTGGACAACTGCTACGGCGAGTTCACCCAGACGCAGGAGCCCTGTCAGGTGGGCGCGGATATCGCAGTGGGCAGCCTGATCAAGAACCCCGGCGGCGGCATTGCTCCCACCGGCGGCTACATCGTGGGTCGCAAGGATCTGGTGGAACTGTGCGCTTACCGCCTGAACGCCCCCGGCCTTGGCAAGGAGCTGGGCTGCACGCTGGAGACCCCCCGGGATATGTATCTGGGCTTCTACTACGCTCCCGGCGTGGTGTGCGAGGCCATCAAGACCGCCATCTATGCCCAGTGTATGCTGGAGCTGCTGGGCAAAAAGCCCATCCCACGCTACTGCGAGGCTCACAACGATATCGTCACCTGCTTTGATGCCGGTACGGCAGAGGCGCTCATCGGCTTCTGTCAGGGCATTCAGGCTGCCAGCCCCGTGGACAGCTACGCCGCCCCGGAACCCAGCCCGGAGCCGGGCTACACCGACGAGGTGGTCATGGCCAGCGGCAGCTTTACGCAGGGCAGCACCATCGAGCTTTCCTGCGACGGTCCTCTGCGCGCCCCTTATACCTGTTATTTGCAGGGCGGCCTGAACTTTGCCGCCAGCCGCGCCGGTGTGCTGCTTGCTGTCCAGAAAGCTTATTTTAAGGAGTAATGTTTGCCCTGCGGGCAGGATATCATTATAACAAAAGGAGCTATCGCACAACACGCTGCGATAGCTCCTTTTTTCCCTCTATACACAAAGTAACACACAAATAAACGCTTACACGGCACGGGCCTGCATGGCGGGGATCGGCTCGATCATAGCCGGGTGCATCCCTTCGCGGTAGTCCAGATCTCCCTGATCCAGACCACGCAGCAGCACCTCTGCGGTAGCAATGTTGGTGGCAATGGGTACGCTGTGCATATCGCACAGGCGCAGCAGATTCTGTTCGGTCAGGCTGGCGGCATCGGCCTTCAGCGGGTCGCGGAAGAACAGCACCAGATCCACCTCATCGCAGGCAACGCGGGAGGTGATCTGCTGTACACCGCCCAGCTTGCCGGAGAGGTAGCAATGCACCGGCAGACCAGTAGTCTGCGCAAGCATCCGGCCGGTGGTACCGGTGGCGATAACATTATTGCGGGAAAGGATGGCACTGTAAGCGGTACAGAACTGCAGAGCCAGTTCTTTGCGGGAATCGTGGGCAAGAATTGCGATCGTCATAGGATGCTCTCTCCTTTACTTATTTTTACATAGTACCAGTTGTGATGTACGAATTTTTGAAGTTCTGTGAAACGAGAGTGAAATCGATATCAAACCTTACACTATAGTTTTACCGCACAGAAAACGCTCTGTCAAGAGAAAATTTTGCTTTTTTAACCTATAAAAACATAAAAGTACTACTTTTACATTGTGAGAAACGGCGAATTCTTGGATACATACCACCATCCAAGAAAATCCGTTTTCTGGGAAAAGTGAAATATTTTTCACTTTTTCACTTGAATCGAAATACAGTCCATCCCGATAAAACAAAAATACAGGCCAAAGCAGTTTGCATCGGCCTGTACAGGAAATTTTTTTCAACTGTGAAAAACTTGCTCTGCCGCGCCCGCAGGCCGGACAGAATTGTAAAAAAATTATGAAGAAGACGGGGCAGGGGAGATCACCGGATCTGCCCATCACCGTGAATGATGTACTTGTAGCTGCAAAGTTCCTCCAGCCCCATGGGACCCCGGGCGTGCAGCTTCTGGGTAGAGATGCCCATCTCGCAGCCCAGACCAAACTCGCCGCCGTCGGTAAAGCGGGTGGAGCAGTTCACATACACGGCGGCGCTGTCCACCGCAGCGGTGAACCGGTCGGCGTCTGCCTGCGTCTGGGTCAGAATGGCCTCGCTGTGGCCGGTGGAGTGCAGCGCAATGTGGGCAATGGCCTCATCTACACTGTCCACCACCTTGACGGCAAGGATGTAGTCCAGAAACTCGGTGTCAAAGTCCGCAGGGCCGGCAGGCATGCCGGGAATGATGGCGGCAGCGCGCGTGTCCAGCCGCAGCTCTACCGGCAGCTTGCCCACAGCCACGCGGTCGGGGCCAAGACGCTGTGCAAGTTTAGGCAGAAACTCCTGCGCAATGGCAGAGTGCACCAGACACACCTCCTCAGCGTTGCACACGCTGGGGCGGCTGGCCTTGGCGTTTTCAATAATATCCAGCGCCTTGGCCTGATCGGCGGTGTTGTCCACAAAAATGTGGCAGATGCCGGTACCGGTCTGGATGCAGGGCACCTTGGCGTTTTCCACGCAGGCGCGGATCAGCCCTGCACCGCCCCGGGGAATCAGCAGATCCACATAGCCCACGGCAGTCATCAGGGCGTTGGCAGAGGCGTGGGTGGTGTCCTCGATCAGGCAGACCGCGTTTTCCGGCAGACCGTTCTCCCGCAGCCCCTGCCGCAGTGCCTGCACAATGGCGTTGGCGCTGCGCCAAGCCTCCTTGCCGCAGCGCAGGATGCAGGCGTTGCCGCTCTTGATGGCAAGGGCGGCGGCATCGCTGGTCACGTTGGGACGGCTCTCGTAGATGATGGCAATCACACCCATGGGCACGGCGGTCTTTTCGATCACCAGCCCGTTGGGGCGCTCCACCCGCTTCAGCACCCGGCCCACCGGGTCGGGCAGGGCAGCGACCTCTTCAATGCCCTTTGCCATGGCGCGGATGCGCTCCTCGGTCAGGGCAAGACGATCCAGCATCACCTCGCTGATGTGTCCCTTTGCGGCGGCCATATCGTCGGCGTTGGCGGCAAGGATAGCCGTCATGTTTGCCGGGCTGCACAGCTGCGCAGCCATACTGCGCAGTGTCTGTGCGCGGCTGGCGCTATCAGCCAGTGCCAGCGCAGCCTTTGCCCCGCGGGCGGCTTCCAGAATTTCCTGTGTGGTCATAGCTCAAACCTCCTGTGTGGACAGTGTGGGCTGCTTGTGCCCGGCAAAGCGGGTGCCGATGGGCTTGCCCGCAGCGATATCATACAGCAGTTCCGGGTGTGCGCCGTTGGCAATGACCATATCTGCACCGCTGCCGGTCACCATGCGGGCAGCCCGCAGCTTGGTTGCCATGCCGCCGGTGCCCAGTGCAGAGCCTGCACCGTCTGCCAGCGCCATCACCTCCGGGGTGATCTCCTCCACCAGCGGGATCAGTGCCGCATCCGGGTGGGTGTGGGGGTTGGCAGTGTACAGGCCGTCGATGTCGCTCAGCAGCACCAGCAAGTCGGCCTTGCAGCAGCAGGCCACAATAGCAGCCAACGTGTCATTGTCGCCAATGGAGGTAATCTCATCGGTGGCAACGCTATCATTTTCATTGATGATGGGCAGTGCACCCAGTTCCAGCAGACGGGTCAGGGTGTTCTGGATGTTCACCCGGCGCTCGGTGTGCTCCACGTCCACGCCGGTAAGCAGGATCTGCGCTACCGTGTGATCGTAGGCACTGAACAGCCGGTCGTAGGTGTACATCAACTCGCACTGTCCCACGGCAGCGCAGGCCTGCTTGGTGGTGGTATCCTTTGGGCGTGCAGGCAGCGAAAGCTTGCCCACGCCCATGCCGATAGCGCCGGAGGATACCAGAATGACCTCGTGTCCCTCGTTCTTTAAATCGCTCAATACCTTGACCAGTTCCTCTGCATGGCGGATGTTCAACCGCCCGGTGGGGTATGCCAATGTGGAGGTGCCCACTTTCACAACGATGCGCATGATTCCATTAACCCTTTCCCATTTCCTTTGTTTTGTCGTAAGCAGCCAGCACGGCATCCATCACCGCACCGCGCAGCCCATGTTCTTCCAGTACCCGCACGCCCTGAATGGTGCTGCCGCCGGGGCTGCACACAGCATCCTTCAGCGCGCCGGGGTGCTTGCCGCTTTCCAGCACCAGCTTTGCGCTGCCCAGCACCATCTGTGCGGCGTATTCCTGTGCCTTTGCCCGGGGCAGACCGCAGGCCACGCCGCCATCGGCCAGCGCTTCAATAAACTGGTACACCCATGCCGGGCCGCAGCCGGAGACGCAGCTTGCAGCATCGATCATGCCCTCGGCTATGGCGTCCAGACGCCCGGCGGGAGCCATCAGCTGGCAGAATGCAGCCTCCTCCTCGACGGTCACGTTGACGGAGCAATACTGGATCATGCCTTCGCCCACCGATGCCGGGGTGTTGGGCATGATGCGGATGACAGGGTAGTCGCCGCCCGCCATCTCCTGAATGCGTGCCATCGGCAGACCGGCGGCCATGGTGCACAGCACGAACCGCTTGGTGCGCTCGGCAAGGATGAACCGCAGGGGCTCCAGCATGGCCTCCATCATCTGGGGCTTTACCGCCAGAAAGATCAGGTCGCAGTCCCCGGCAACCTCGGCGTTGGTAGCCGTCTGACAGCCCAGCTCTGCGGCCAGCGCTTCGGCCTTGGCCGCCGTGCGGTTAGCCAGAAATACATTCTCAGGCTCGGTAGCCTTGCACACAGCACGTGCAATAGCGCCGCCCATGTTTCCACAGCCTAAAAACCCAATGGTTTTCATCATAGTAATAACCCTCCCTCGGCAGGTATGCACTGCATAAAATTCTGCTTCTTATTCATTCTAAGCAACCGCTGGGAGAAAATCAAGACTTTTGTCTTATTTTTGGCGGATATAATGTAAAAACAGCCCCACCGGGGCGGGCAGCGCACACACAAACTTCATAAAAAGATAAGAATCTCTACTTGAAATAAGGTCGTATTTTGCGGTAAAATAAATCATGGGGTATCATTCACAGATCTACTGTAAACGGCAGCGGCGTCTGCCGGGAAAGGATGGGTTTTTGTGTCACAAACGACAAAACGGGCACTGGAGGCATCTTTGAAAAAGCTGCTGCTGGAAAAGCCCCTGAACAAGATCACAATCAACGATATCACCGAGGACTGTGGTGTCAACCGCATGACCTTTTATTACCATTTCAAAGATATTTACGATCTGGTGGACTGGATCTTAGCGGAGGATGCCGCCAAGGCAATGGAAGGCCGCCGGGGCTTTGGTACATGGAGCGAAGCCTATCTGAACGTTCTGCACCAGCTGCAGGACAACAAGACCCTTGTGCTCAACGTTTACCGCTCGGTGGGCAGGGAACAGGTGGAACAGTACCTTTATAGGCTGCTGGACCCCATCCTGAAGGACTTTGCAGACCGTGAATGCCATGATATCACCGTGCAGGACGCAGATAAGCAGTTTGTTGTGGATTTTTACAAGTATGCACTGGTGGGTATGACGCTGGAATGGACCCGCCGGGATATGAAAGGCGACCCCAAGAAGATGGTGGAGCGCGTGAGCACCATGATCCACGGGGATTTCCGCCGTGCGCTGTGCCGCCTGAGCAGCGGCAGCTTGAAAATAGAGGAATGATGTGCTTTGTGGCTGTGCGGCTTCAATAAAATTTTATCAAAGAGCGCGCCGTGATGGGTTTTCCATCACGGCGTATTTTCTGTTTATGGCACAAAAACGCGCAAAGTAGTAAGATGTGGTCAAGCAAAATAAGGATTTCCAAAGGAAGCATTTCGGGAGGAAAAAGCTATGAATACATCTCTTGAGAATCTGACTCACAAGATGCAGCGTGCTGCGCTTGGTAAAATAGTGGACGTGGCGCTTTCCCGCGCCGAGCAAGACCGTGAAAAGACGATGAACCAGCTGGTAGATGCTGCAAAGCAGTTCTACGGCAGCGGCTTCAGCGATGAGACCTACGAGAACGCCAAAAAGGTGCTGACCGACCCCGACAGTAAGTGGACGAAACTCATCAACTGCGTGCTGGACCAGACCGACCCCCATGTGGCGCGTACCACCGCGCTGAATCTGGGCTACGAAGCCTTCTTCCGCGGCACTAAGATGATCCGCGAGAACCGCGTCAAATACCAGTGCAACATCCCTTGGCTGATTTTGTTCGACCCCACCTCGGCCTGCAATATGCACTGCGTGGGCTGCTGGGCAGGCGAGTACGGCCACAAGAACAACCTCAGCTTTGAGGATATGGACAAGATCGTTACGCAGGGCAAGGAGCTGGGCGTGTACCTGTATATGCTGACCGGCGGCGAGCCGCTGGTGCGCAAGAAGGACGTGCTCAAGCTGGCAGAAAAGCACAACGACGTGGAATTTGCCATCTACACCAACTCCACCCTCATCGACGAGCCCTTCTGTGAAGAGGTGCAGCGTCTGGGCAATATCGCCTTTATGCTGTCCATCGAGGGCACCCCGGAGACCAACGACGCCCGCCGCGGCGAAGGTCACTATGCCGCTGTGATGCACGCCATGGATCTGCTCAAGAAGTACGGCATTCTCTTCGGTACTTCCATCTGCTACACCCGCCAGAACATCGACGCCGTCACCAACGATGCGTTCATGCGGTTCCTGTGCGAGAAGGGGGCACACTTCGGCTTCTACTTCCACTATATGCCGGTGGGCAACGAGGCCGCCCCGGAGCTGATGCCCACCCCGGAACAGCGCAAGTATATGATCGACCGTATCCGCTATCTGCGCTCTTCTGCGTGCGATATCCCGTTCTACCCCATGGACTTCCAGAACGATGGCGAGTTCGTGGGCGGCTGCATCGCCGGTGGCCGCAACTACTTCCATATCAACTCTGCTGGTGACGCCGAGCCCTGCGTGTTCATCCACTACTCCAACGCCAATATCCACGACCAGTCTATTCTGGAGATCCTGCACAGCCCGCTGTTCATGGCTTACCACAACGGCCAGCCCTTCAACAAGAACCATCTGCGTCCCTGCCCGATGCTGGAAAACCCGGAGCTGCTGGAAAAGATGGTGCACGAGACCGGTGCTCACAGCACCGACCTGCAGTCCCCGGAAAGTGTCGAGCACCTGTGCGAGAAGTGCAAGGCTTACGCTGCCGACTGGCAGCCCACCGCAGACGAAGTGTGGTCCCACCACAAGGTCCGCGAGAGCCGGTACGAAAACTATAAGGACTGGAAGCCCACTCAGCCGCTGGACTGAGCTGAAACCTGATTCAAAACAATAACAAGACCCCCGCCCTGTGTTCCTACCCGGAACATAAGGCGGGGGTCTTGCTGTATAAATCGGAAATTATATCGTTACTTATCCTTATCTTTTTTCGACAAAATAAGACCACTGGATACACCAAAAGAGATGCCAAGGCATACTCCGACTCCAATTCCGGCCATGCTATTTAATACATTCACAAAAACAATGCTCCAAAGTATTGCCATTGCAATTCCAATCATTATGCCCATAAGCATATTTTTGCTATTCATAAGCTTTAACCTCCATGGTTCGATTTTATAGACTGATTAAAAAATGCCCCGCATCGGAAGGGCTCTGATGCGGGGCAGGGAAGGTTTACTGGTTTTCAGCAGATTGCGGTGCAGCAGGCTGTGCGGCTGCATCGTCTGCGGGGTCGCCGAACTGGTCGTGATAACTGTTCAGCAGGGTCAGCTCCTGATGGCGCTGCAAGCCGTGAATGACCAGCTTTTTGATGACGTCGTAGATAACGGCGAACAGCGGCACACCCACGATCATGCCCACAAAGCCCCACAGGCCGCCAAACAGCAGAATGGCGAACAGTACCCAGAAGCTGGAAAGGCCGGTGGTGTTGCCCAGAATTTTGGGTCCGATGATGTTGCCGTCCAGCTGCTGCAAAACCAGCACGAACAGCACGAACCACAGCGCCTTGATGGGGCTCTGGATGAGGATGAGGAGCGTGGCCGGGATGGCACCGATGAAGGGGCCGAAGAAGGGGATCACGTTGGTCACACCGATGATCACCGACACCAGCAGCGCACTGGGGAACTTGAAGATCAGGCAGCCGATATAGCACAGCACGCCGATGATGGCAGAGTCCATGATCTTGCCATTGATAAAGCCACCGAACATCCGATCGGCGTACTTCACTTCCTCAGTGATCAGCTGCGCCCAGCGGGGACGGACGATGCTGTGCAACACCAGCTTGCCCTGCTGCACGAACCGCTTGCGGCTGGCCAGCATATACACCGCCACGATGATGCCGATGATCAGGTTTTTGGCCACCGTCACCACGTTCAGCACACCAATGGCTGCGCCGCTTACGATATTCTGCATGGAGGGCAGCAGGGTGTTCTTGAGCCATGTGTTCCATGTGTCCAGATTGGTATTCAGGGCAGCGTAAGCCGAATTGAGCAGTTCCGTGATCTGTTCGTTCTTTTCAATAAACTCCAGATGGTTTGCCCAGTTCATGAACTTTGTAATGTTGGCCTGCGCGGTGTAGTACAGGGTAGTCACGCTGGTAATCAGCTGCGGCACGATCATCATGACCAGTGCATACACCAGCAAAAGCCCGAACAGGATGGTAAGCGCCACGGACAGCGCGTTGATCAGACCGTTCATCTTTTCCGGGATGAACCGGCGCAGAAAGCTTTCGATGCTGTTGCACACCGGCTTAAGCAGATAGGCAATGACGGCACCGTAGATAAAGGGCATCAGGATGCCAGTCAGGGTAGAGATAGCCGAGCCGAAGCCGTCAAAGCGGTAAATAAGGAAAAAGAAGATGATGCTCAGTGCAATGGCACCAAACCCTGCGAGCATCCCATAGAGATACGGTTTGATGTGCGGCTTTTTGTCCATCATGACAAACTCCATTCCTGCTGCGGGCAGCGGGAATACCCACAGCGCTTATTAAATTTTGTTGCTTCTGCGCCAGATATGCAGCTTTTCAGCCTCGCGGATCAGCTCCTCGCGGAAATCCGGGTGTGCTACGCTGATCAGAGCCTCGGCCTTTTCCCAGGAGGTCAGGCCCTTCAGGTTCACGCAGCCATACTCGGTGCACAGGTAGTGCACGTTGGCGCGGGTGTCGGTAACGATGCTGCCATTCTCCAGCGTGGGACGAATGCGGCTTTCCAGCTGGCCGGTCTTTTTATTAAAGAAGGTGGAGGACAGGCAGATAAAGCTCTTGCCACCCTTGGAAAGGTATGCGCCCAGCACGAAGTCCAGCTGACCGCCTGCACCGGAAATGTGCTTCACACCGGCGCTTTCGGCGTTCACCTGACCAAACAGGTCGATATCCACGGCATTGTTGATGGAAATGAAATTGTCCAGTGCGGAAATGCTGCGGATGTCGTTGGTGTAGTCCACCGGGGCAGACATACACTCCGGGTTATCGTTCAGGTAATCGTACATCTTCTGGGTGCCGGCACCAAAGGCGTAGACCTGACGGCCCTTGTCCAGCTGCTTGCGGCTGCCGTTGATCTTGCCGGCCTTGGCAATATCCACAAAGGCATCCACATACATCTCGGTGTGCACGCCCAGATCCTTCAGATCGCTCTGCGCGATCAGCCCGCCGATGGCGTTGGGCATACCGCCGATGCCCAGCTGCAGGCAGGCACCGTTAGGGATCTGCGGCACGATGAGGTTGGCTACCTTCAGGTCAACCTCAGTAGCGGCACCGGCAGCTGCCATCTGGCCGATGGGGGGATTTGCGCCCTCCACAATGCCGCTCACCTGAGAAACGTGTACGCAGTTCTCCATGCCGCCAAGGCAGCGCGGCATATTGGTGTTGACCTCCACGATGATCTTCTTGGCCTTTTCGCACACAGCACCCAGATGCGAAGCGCTGGGGCCGAAGTTGAAGTAGCCGTGCTCGTCCATGGGGGTCACCTGAAATACCGCCACATCCACGGGGTCGCTGCTCTCGCGGTAGTAGCGGGGCAGCTCAGAGTAGCGGATGGGGGAGTAGAAGGAGAAGCCCTGCGCAATGGCCTTGCGCTCAATGCCGCCCATGTGCCAGCTGTTCCAGGTCATGTGGGCAGCAGGGTCGTCGATCTGGAAGATCTCCGGCACCCACATCAGGATGCCGCCCCGGAAGTTGACTCCTTCCAACTCCGGCAGGCGTTTTGCCAGCTCGGCGTCCACGGCCACAGGGGTGTTCACAGCCCAGCCGTAATCCACCCAGTCGCCGCTTTTGACCAGAGCGGCAGCCTGCGCAGCAGTCATAAGCTTCTGTGCGTACAGTTCCTTGCAATCCATTATAAACCATCCTCTCTTAAAATACATAAAAGAATTGTAAACAATTCTGTGCGGACAAATTATGCAGCTGTTTTACGCCTGTTTTGCGGAATGCACACCGTTTTGCCACATCTGTATGGTAACCTTATAAACAAGGCAGCAGTGTGTACTCTGCTCTGCGCAGAACAGCTCAACTTAGTTATAACATTAACAAAGTGTAGAATCAATAGTTTTGGCTAAAAAACAGTCAGTATAGCATAATGAACAGTTTTCTTAGCTTTATGTGGGGATTGTTTGGTACGCAAAAAACAAAAAAGTTGAGAAAAAGACTTGATAAAATTTTGACGATGTGCTTTACTAATAGCGTGGGAAGCAACTGCGGAGCAGTGCGGGATGATTCGTTTAAAATTTAACGATAAAACGCACCGCAGCAGTTTCAGGTTGCACCCAGGGCTGGAAAGTGCTATCATGGCAGAACCACATCGCGCTTAGTAATTACAGCGCACAAGGAGGACACTGACCGATGGCAACAGCAGTTTATCCCGGGTCGTTCGACCCGGTCACTAAGGGACACCTTGATATCATCAAACGCGCAGCAAAGATCAACGACCACCTCATTGTGGCGGTGCTGATCAACAGCGCCAAACATCCGCTGTTCACAGTGGAAGAGCGGGTGGCCATGCTGCAGGAATGCTGCAAGAACATCCCCAACGTGACCGTGGAAGGCTTCGATGGCCTGACCGTGGAGTTCGCAAAAAAGCGTCACGCATCTGTAATGGTGCGGGGGCTGCGGGCGGTAACGGACTTTGAAAACGAGATCCAGCTTGCGCAGACCAACCACGCACTGATGCCCGGCATCGAGACCATGTTCCTTGCCACCAGCATCAAATGGAGTTATCTTTCCTCCACCATCGTAAAGGAAGCAGCGTACTACGGCAGTGACATCAGCAAGTTCGTCACACCCAATGTGGAAAAAGCCGTCAGCGAAAAATACGCACAGCTCCGGGAGAGGGAAGAGACCTGATATCGCAAAAATGCCGCAGGGCGTTTTGATAAATGGGTAACCGATAAGTAACACACATACACAATTCAGGAGGCTATTCACATGAAAAAGATCGTTATCGCATCTGCATGCCGCACCGCTATCGGCAAGTTCGGTGGCACTCTGGCCAACGTTCCCGCTACTGAGCTGGGCTCCATCGTCATCAAGGAGGCTCTGAACCGTGCAAACGTCAAGCCCGAGCAGGTCGATCATGTTTACATGGGCTGCGTCATTCAGGCTGGTCTGGGCCAGAACGTCGCTCGTCAGGCTGCCCTGAAGGCTGGCCTGCCCATCGAGACCCCCGCCGTCACCGTCAACGTGGTCTGCGGCTCTGGTCTGAACTGCGTGAACATGGCTGCTCAGATGATCGAGGCAGGCGATGCTGATATCGTTGTTGCAGGCGGCATGGAGAACATGGATATGGCTCCCTTCGCACTGCAGAAGGCTCGCTATGGCTACCGCATGGGCGCTCCCATGGGCAAGAGCGAGATCGTGGATACCATGGTCAACGATGCACTGTGGGATGCCTGCGGCTTCAACAAGCACATGGGCATGACCGCTGAGAACGTTTGCACCAACGAGACCTACCAGAAGAAGTACGGCTACAGCCCCATCACCCGCGAGATGCTGGACGAGTTCTCATACAACAGCCAGCTGAAGGCTGACAAGGCCATCAAGGACGGCGCCTTCAAGGACGAGATCGTTCCTGTTGTCATCAAGGGCAAGAAGGGCGACACCGTGTTCGATACCGATGAGGGCCCCCGTCTGAGCGCTCCCGAGGTTCTGGCAAAGCTGAAGCCCGCCTTCACCAAAGACGGCATCGTCACCGCTGGTAACTCTTCCGCCATCAACGACGGCGCTGCTGCTCTGGTCGTTATGAGCGAGGAGAAGGCTAAGGAGCTGGGCGTGAAGCCTCTGGCAACCTGGGTCGCCGGTGCTCTGGCAGGCGTTGAGCCCGAGGTCATGGGTCTGGGCCCCATCGCTGCTACCAAGAAGGTCATGGCCAAGACCGGCATGACCGTTGCTGATATGGATCTGGTCGAGGCCAACGAGGCATTCGCAGCACAGTCCATCGCTGTCGGCGAGGCTCTGGGCTTCGATAAGGACAAGCTGAACGTCAACGGCGGCGCAATCGCTTTGGGTCACCCGGTCGGCGCTTCCGGCGCTCGTATCCTGGTCACCCTGCTGTACGCTATGAAGCACCGTGGTGCTCATAAGGGTCTGGCTACCCTGTGCATCGGCGGCGGCATGGGCTGCGCTACCATCGTTGAGATGGACTAAGCACTCTTTCTCTGAATCCTGATTGAACCACAGACCCGGAGCGCCGGAGAGAACCGGAGAGCCCTCCCGCGTCCCGGGGGCTGTTTTGAAAAAAACTGAACTGTATGAAATGGAGGTTTTCACAATGGCATTTGTAAAAACCGAGGTGCAAGGCGCTGTTGAGATCATTACCATCGACCGTCCCAAGGCACTGAACGCCCTGAACCCCGAGGTTCTGGCTGATCTGAAGGCTGCTTTTGAGGCAGTCGATCAGGAGACTGTCCGCTGCATCGTTCTGACCGGCGAAGGCGACAAGAGCTTCGTTGCTGGTGCTGATATCGGTTCTATGAGCACCATGACTAAGGCAGAAGGCGAGGCCTTCGGCAAGCTGGGCAATGATGTGTTCCTGATGATCGAGCATTTCCCCATCCCCGTCATCGCAGCCGTCAACGGCTTTGCACTGGGCGGCGGCAACGAGCTGGCTATGAGCTGCGATATCCGCATCTGCTCTGACAACGCTGTGTTCGGTCAGCCGGAAGTCGGTCTGGGCATCACCCCGGGCTTCGGCGGCACCCAGCGTCTGGCTCGTCTGGTCGGCATGGGCATGGCAAAGCAGTTGGTCTACTCTGCGCTGAACATCAAGGCTGACGAGGCTTACCGCATCGGTCTGGTCAACGCCGTGTATCCGCAGGCTGAGCTGATGGAGAATGTCCTGAAGCTGGCCGGCAAGATCGCAAAGAACGCTCCCATTGCTGTGCGCAACTGCAAGAAGGCAATGAACGACGGCATCAGTCTGCCCATCGAGAAGGCTGTTGAGGTCGAGGAGAAGCTGTTCGGCGATTGCTTCGAGACCCACGACCAGCAGGAGGGCATGGCCTGCTTCCTGTCCCGTGAGAAACCGAAGCCCAAGGCAGTGTTCACCAACAACTAATCCATTACATAATTTTTGATATTAAAGGAGAGATTTCCTATGAAGATCGGTGTTATCGGCGCTGGCACTATGGGTCAGGGCATCGCAAAGGCATTTGCACAGGTTGAGGGCAACACTGTTGCTCTGTGCGACATCAAGCAGGAGTGGGCCGAGAATGGTCTGGCAAAGATCAAGAAGGGCTACGAGAAGCTGGTCGCTAAGGGAAAGATGACTCAGGAGAAGGCTGACGCAATCGTCGCCGCCATCACCCCGGGCCTGAAGGAAAATCTGTGCGCAGACTGCGATCTGGTCGTTGAGGCTGCTTTCGAGGATATGAAGGTCAAGCAGACCACCTTCGGCGAGCTGGATAAGATTTGCAAGCCCGAGTGCGTCTTCGCTTCCAACACTTCTTCTCTGTCCATTACCGAGATCGGCAAGGGTCTGTCTCGTCCCCTGATCGGTATGCACTTCTTCAACCCCGCAGACCGCATGAAGCTGATCGAGGTCATCGCCGGCTGCAACACCCCCGCTGAGACCGTTGAGAAGATCAAGGAGATCTCCGTTGCCATCGGCAAGAGCCCCGTTCAGGTCAACGAGGCTGCCGGCTTTGTGGTCAACCGCATCCTGATCCCCATGATCAACGAGGCTGCCTTCATCAAGATGGAGGGCGTTTCCGATATCGCTGGCATCGACACCGCTATGAAGCTGGGCGCTAACCACCCCATGGGTCCCCTGGAGCTGGGCGACTTCATCGGTCTGGACATCTGCTTGGCCATTATGGACGTGCTGTACAACGAGACCGGCGACAGCAAGTACCGTGCCTGCCCGCTGATCCGCAAGATGGTGCGCGGCGGCAATCTGGGCTGTAAGACCGGTAAGGGCTTCTACGTTTACAACGCAGACCGCACCAAGACCCCTGTTGACCAGCTGTAAATTCTGATAAACATTTCTCCCGGCTGCGGGGAAAGCGGTCGGGAGGAATTTGTTTGCACCGGGCTATTCCGGTAAATGAAAAAAGACCTGTTAGGAGGATATAGCGATGGATTTTACTCTGTCCAAGCAGCAGCAGATGGTGCAGAAAATGTACCGCGAGTTTGCTGAGAACGAAGTCAAGCCTCTGGCAAAGAAGGTTGACGCAGAGGAATACTTCCCCAAGGAGACCGTCGAAAAGATGGGCAAGCTGGGCATGATGGGCATCTATTTCCCGACTGAGGTCGGCGGTGCAGGCGGCGATGTGCTGTCCTACGTCATGGCCGTGGAGGAACTGAGCAAGGTCTGCGGCACCACCGGTGTCATCGTCTCTGCTCATACCAGCCTGTGCGCTGCCCCCATTTACGAGAACGGCACCCCCGAGCAGAAGGCTAAGTACCTGCCGAAGCTCTGCAGCGGCGAGTGGCTGGGTGCTTTCGGCCTGACCGAGCCGGGCGCTGGTACCGATGCACAGGGTCAGCAGACCATTGCCAAGGAAGATGGCGATTACTGGGTGCTGAACGGCTCCAAGATCTTCATCACCAATGCAGGCTTTGCTGATGTGTTCATCGTCATCGCCGTTACCGATAACGTGCTGGACAAGCGCGGCCGTCCTACCAAGCTCTGCTCCGCCTTCATCGTGGAGCGCACCGACCCGGGCTTCTCTGTTGGTAAGGCAGAGGACAAGATGGGCATCCGCGGTTCTTCTACCTGCGAGCTGATCTTTGAGGATTGCCGTATCCCGAAGGATCGTATGCTGGGCGTGCGCGGCAAGGGCTTCCAGCTGGCAATGGCTACGCTGGATGGCGGCCGTATCGGCATCGCTTCTCAGGCTCTGGGCATTGCCGAGGGCGCTCTGGAGGAGACCATTGCTTACGTCAAGGAGCGCAAGCAGTTCGGCCGTGCCATCGCTGCTTTCCAGAACACTCAGTTCGAGCTGGCTGAGATGAAGGCTCGTGTTGAGGCTGCGAAGTATCTGGTTTATGCTGCCGCTCTGAAGAAGCAGCAGGCTATGGATGGCGCAAAGGTTCGTTACAGCGTCGAGGCTGCACAGGCTAAGCTGATCGCAGCCCGCACTGCAAGCGATGTGACCCGCCGTTGCCTGCAGCTGTTCGGTGGTTACGGCTACACCCGTGACTACCCCATCGAGCGCATGATGCGTGATGCCAAGATCACTGAGATCTACGAGGGCACCAGCGAAGTGCAGATGATGGTCATTTCCGGCGCGCTGCTGAAGTAAGGGAGGCAAGAGTTACAATGAAAGCAATTGTTTGTGTAAAGCAGGTTCCTGATACCTCCGGCAAGGTGTCCGTCAAGCCCGATGGCACTCTGGATCGTGCATCCATGGCAACCATCACCAACCCCGATGACCTGAACGCTCTGGAGGCCGCCCTGAAACTGAAGGACGCCACCGGCTGCGAGGTCGTTGTTGTTACCATGGGTCCCCCGCCGGCAGAGGGCATGCTGCGTGAGCTGCTGGCCCGCGGCGCTGATAAGGCTGTTTTGGTCTCCGGCCGTGAGTTCGGCGGTTCCGATACCTTTGCAACCAGCCAGATCCTGGCTGCTGCTGTCAACAAGATCGGTGTTGGCCCCGAGGACGTTGTGTTCTGCGGCCGTCAGGCAATCGATGGCGATACCGCACAGGTTGGCCCCCAGATCGCTGAAAAGCTGCATCTGCCGCAGGTCACCTACGTTGCCGACATCCAGAAGGACGGCAACACTCTGACCGTGAAGCGTATGCTTGAGGACGGCTACATGATGGTCAAGGTGCAGACTCCCTGCCTGCTGACCTGCATCAAGGAGCTGAACGACCCCCGCTACATGAGCGTGAACGGCATCTTTACCTGCTACGACAAGCCCATGGAAGTGTTCGACTACAACGCACTGAAGGACGATCCGCTGATCGAGGTGGACACCATTGGCCTGAAGGGTTCTCCGACGAACGTCTTTAAGTCCTTCACTCCTCCGCAGAAGGGCGCAGGCACCATGCTGCAGGGCGACGATGTTGCCGCCCAGCTGGCTGGCATCCTGGCCAAGAAGCACCTGATCTGATGAAAGGAGCATAGGATTACAATGGCTGATTTTAACGAATACAAGGGCGT
>ENA-UPWM01000511-UPWM01000511.1-human-gut-metagenome-genome-assembly--contig:-NODE-511-length-16721-cov-13.578707_pt1 | contig 16721 bp, 16 predicted proteins | sample MGYA00250051_ERZ773379 | MGnify/ENA primary metagenome ERZ773379 (study PRJEB29103, sample SAMN06112020) | human gut metagenome | biome: human gut; feature: ankylosing spondylitis patient; material...
CTGCACATTTTTGTTTTCTTTGTGCAGTTGATATAAACCAACTTTAGATTTTAATACCATTAAAAGCAACTTAATTATGAAAATTTCTCACATTGAACATTTGGGCATTGCGGTGAAAAGTATCGAAGAAGCCCTTCCTTATTATGAAAATGTACTCGGATTGAAATGTTATAATATAGAAACCGTAGAAGATCAGAAAGTAAAAACTGCTTTCCTGAAATGTGGTGAAACAAAAATTGAACTGCTGGAGCCTACGGGACCTGATAGTACAATTGCCAAATTTATTGAAAACAGAGGCATGGGAGTTCATCATGTGGCTTTTGCAATAGAAGACGGAGTAGCAAATGCGTTGGCTGAAGCTGATGCAAACGGCATTCGCCTGATCGACAAAGCGCCTCGAAAAGGTGCAGAAGGACTGAATATTGCTTTCCTTCATCCGAAATCAACTATGGGGGTATTAACCGAACTTTGCGAAAAATAATTAAGGGCAATGAATGAAATGGTGAAGACATTAGCCGTTTGTTGTCATTCAGAATAGAGAAGTGGCGGAGAATTTTGTAAACGTTCATCGGATGTATACGAAGTTCTTCGTCACTTTGTTGCTTTAAAACAATCGGTTGTTAACCATTTTATCTTGCCATTTACTAATACATAAATTTCTAGTACCATGAGTAACCAACTTGAAAAAGTAAAAGAGCTTATCGAACTGCGTGCCCAGGCGCGTCTTGGCGGTGGTGAGAAAGCTATCGAAAAGCAACATGCTAAAGGGAAATATACTGCACGTGAACGTATTGCTATGCTGCTTGATGAAGGAAGTTTCGAAGAAATGGATATGTTTGTAAAACATCGTTGTACAAACTTCGGAATGGATAAGAAGCATTATCTGGGCGATGGTGTAGTTACTGGATATGGAACAATAGAAGGAAGATTGATTTATGTCTTTGCACAAGACTTTACCGTATCTGCCGGCTCTCTGTCAGAAACCATGTCACTGAAGATTTGTAAAGTAATGGATATGGCCATGAAGATGGGAGCTCCTTGTATCGGACTGAATGACTCGGGTGGTGCACGTATTCAGGAAGGTATCAATGCACTGGCTGGATATGCTGAAATTTTCCAGCGTAATATTTTGGCTTCTGGTGTGATTCCGCAGATTTCGGGTATCTTTGGTCCGTGTGCCGGAGGTGCTGTATATTCACCTGCACTGACAGACTTTACTTTGATGATGGAAGGTACTTCTTATATGTTCCTTACAGGTCCGAAAGTTGTAAAGACTGTTACCGGAGAGGATGTTTCTCAAGAAGATTTGGGTGGTGCAAGTGTGCACTCTACTCGTTCGGGTGTGACTCATTTTACCGCTTCTACAGAAGAAGAAGGCTTGGCACTGATTCGTAAGTTATTGAGCTATATCCCTCAGAACAATCTGGAAGAGCCGCCTTATGTAGACTGTACAGATCCGATTGATCGTCTGGAGGATTCTTTGAATGAAATTATTCCGGACAGCCCGAATAAGGCTTACGATATGTATGAAGTTATCGGAGCAATTGTCGATAATGGTGAGTTCCTCGAAGTTCAGCGTGACTTTGCAAAGAATATCATTGTCGGTTTTGCACGTTTCAACGGACAGTCTGTTGGTATTGTTGCCAACCAGCCTAAGTTCCTTGCTGGAGTATTGGACTGCAATGCTTCTCGTAAGGGAGCACGTTTCGTTCGTTTCTGTGATGCTTTCAATATTCCTATTGTATCATTGGTAGATGTTCCGGGATTCCTTCCGGGTACAGGACAGGAATACAATGCTGTTATCTTGCACGGAGCTAAACTGCTTTATGCATATGGTGAAGCTACTGTTCCAAAAGTGACAGTTACATTGCGTAAGTCGTATGGTGGTTCACACATCGTAATGAGTTGTAAGCAGTTGCGTGGAGATATGAACTATGCATGGCCGACTGCTGAAATTGCCGTAATGGGTGGTGCTGGAGCTGTAGAGGTATTGTATGCAAAAGAAGCTAAAGAAGCTGCCGATCCGAAGGCATTTATGGCTGAAAAAGAAGCTGAATATACCAAGTTGTTTGCCAACCCGTATAATGCTGCAAAATATGGTTATATAGACGATGTGATTGAACCGCGTAATACTCGTTTCCGTATCATTCGTGCCTTGCAGCAGTTACAGACTAAGAAGCTGACAAATCCAGCTAAGAAACACGGAAATATTCCATTGTAATTCGTGGGTTATTCTGATTATTAACTTTCAACTTAAGAAATCTATGAGAAAAAACAGAATAGGAATATTTCTTTCCCTGCTGTTGCTGATCGGTTTTACTTCTTGTACAGAACAGAAATCGAACAGTAAGCTGGTCATCAATGAGGTGTTGGTGGACAATCAGACCAACTTTCAGGATGATTATGGTGTGCATAGCGGCTGGATTGAAATATTCAATAAGGCATATAGTACAGCCGATTTGGCCGGATGCCTGCTGAAAGTGAGCAGTCAGCCCGGAGATACTGTTACGTATTTTATTCCGAAAGGAGATGTGCTGACAAGCATTAAGCCACGCCAGCATACACTTTTCTGGGCGGACGGAAATCCTAGACGGGGTACTTTCCATACTAATTTTGTACTGAGTAAAACTAATGCCAACTGGATCGGATTATATGATTCTGGTAAAAAGCTGCTTGATCAGGTTGTTGTTCCGGCTGGTATATTGGCTGCAAATCAATCGTACGCTCGTGTAGGGGATGCATCTGCCGAATGGGAAGTGAAAGGTGCAAGTGCTGATAAATATGTCACTCCAAGTACGAACAACCAGACGATAGAAAGCAATCCGAAGATGGATAAGTTCGAACAGCATGACCCGGTAGGTATCGGTATGGCTATATCGGCTATGAGTGTTGTTTTCCTGGGACTAATATTGCTTTACATCTGCTTTAAGCTGATTGGTAAGGCGGCTATTAAGTTGCGTAAGCGCAATGCAATGATCGCACACAACATTACCGATAAGGAAGAAGCTAAGGAAAAGAAATTGGGCGAAGCACCGGGAGAAGTGATTGCTGCTATCTCTATGGCACTGCATGAAGCACAGGGAGCCGATCATGATGTAGAAGAAACCATTCTGACTATCAGTCGTGTGAAACGTAGTTATTCTCCGTGGAGTTCGAAGATTTATACATTGCGTGAAACTCCACATAAGAAATAATCATCCTAAAATGATAAGAAACCATGAAAGAATACAGATATAAAATTAACGGAAACTTGTATAAAGTAACCGTGGGTGACATAGAAGACAATAATGTGCGTGTAGAAGTAAACGGCACGCCTTATACCGTAGAACTCGAAAAGCAGAACAAACCGAAAATTAAGCCGGTAGTACGTACTGCATCTACTACTCCTGCTGCTCCTCCTACTGCTGTGACTCGTCCGGCAAGTGTAGGAAGCAAATCTGGTATCAAGTCACCGCTGCCGGGAGTTATTCTCGAAATCAAAGTAAAAGAAGGTGATACCGTGAAACGTGGACAGACCTTACTTGTATTGGAAGCCATGAAGATGGAGAACGATATCAAGGCAGACCGCGACGGTAAAGTTACTGCTATTAAAGTAAGTAAAGGAGAATCAATTCTTGAAGGTACAGACCTTATAATCATCGAATAATATGGGAGAATTTAGTAGTTTCTTACAAAATAACCTGGCAGACTTCTGGACATATACCGGTTTTTATAATGCCACAGCAGGACATCTCATCATGATCCTGATAGGTATTGTGTTCATTTATCTTGCCGTTGCTAAGGAATTCGAACCGATGTTGCTGATTCCTATCGGATTCGGTATACTTATCGGTAACATTCCGTTTAATATGGAAGCCGGACTGAAAGTAGGTATCTACGAGGAAGGCTCAGTACTTAACATTTTGTATCAGGGAGTGACTTCCGGATGGTATCCGCCGCTTATCTTTTTGGGCATTGGAGCCATGACGGACTTCTCGGCGTTGATATCTAATCCGAAGTTGATGCTGATCGGTGCTGCGGCACAGTTTGGTATCTTTGGAGCATATATGATTGCGCTGGAAATAGGTTTCGATCCGATGCAGGCTGCTGCTATCGGTATCATTGGTGGAGCTGACGGACCGACCGCTATCTTCTTGTCATCGAAACTTGCACCTAATCTGATGGGAGCAATTGCCGTGTCTGCTTATTCGTATATGGCACTTGTCCCTGTTATACAACCTCCTGTAATGCGATTGCTTACAACAAAGAAGGAACGTCTTATCCGTATGAAAGCACCTCGTGCCGTATCACATACAGAAAAGGTTATGTTCCCGATTATAGGTTTGTTGCTTACTTGCTTCCTGGTTCCTTCCGGTCTGCCATTGCTGGGTATGTTGTTCTTCGGTAATCTGTTGAAGGAAAGTGGTGTAACCCGCCGTCTTGCCGAAACAGCTCGTGGTCCGCTGATTGATACAATTACTATTTTGTTGGGACTGACCGTGGGAGCATCTACTCAGGCATCTGAGTTCTTGACTTGGGATTCTATCAAGATCTTTATCTTGGGAGCGCTGTCATTCTTTATTGCTACAGCATCGGGAGTTATCTTTGTCAAGATCTTCAATTTGGTATTGAAGAAAGAAAATAAAATCAATCCGCTTATCGGTAATGCCGGAGTATCGGCAGTACCCGACTCTGCACGTATTTCTCAGGTAGTAGGATTGGAATATGATCCGACTAACTATCTGCTGATGCATGCAATGGGACCGAATGTTGCAGGAGTAATCGGTTCGGCTGTAGCTGCCGGTATCTTATTGGGCTTCTTGGTTTAAACGGAGTTTGTTGGTAATCATTTTAATTTGTTAACCCTCTGTCGGACTGTATAGATCAGTCAGACAGAGGGTTAACTGTTTTCGTAGATGCTAATTTGTGGCATACTGAAATTTAGACTGACTTTAAGCTATCATGCTTTTGCTAGATTGAAAATAAGTTGTACTTTCGTCCACTCATTTTTTGACTTCAATTTTGGGGATTATGGAACTTACAGAGAATAAACTAAAGCAGAGAGTACAGCGTAATATACTGACTGTATCAGTATTGATTCTGGTAGGAAAGTTTATAGCATATTACCTCACAAATTCAGTTGGTGTTCTGACCGATGCCATGGAGAGTATTGTCAACGTTGTTGCTGGGGCAATAAGCTTGTTTAGTCTGTGTCTTTCGGAAAAGCCTAAAGACCAGAATCATCCTTTCGGACATGGAAAGATTGAACTTATATCGGCTTCTATCGAAGGTATATTGATTTCGATAGCAGGAGGAATGATTATTTATGAAGGTATTAAGCGTTTGCTGGTACCTACCGATATTCAGAAGATTGATGTCGGTATCTATATCATAGCTGTATCCGGGCTTCTTAATTACCTGATGGGATGGTATAGCATAGCTGTAGGAAAGAAATATGATTCGATTGCTCTCGTTGCTGGCGGAAAGCATTTACAGTCGGATACCTATTCTACTATTGGTCTAGTTGCCGGACTGGTATTGTTGTATTTCACCGGCATAGCTTGGATAGATAGTGCGATGGCCTTGATTTTCGGTTCGGTAATTATCATAACAGGAATTTCTATTCTGAGAAAAACTACCGATAATTTGCTTGATAAGGCAGACATTAATCTGCTTGCCGATCTTGCCGATACCTTGAATCGAAACAGAAAACCCGAGTGGATTGATATTCATAATGTAAAGGTTTTGAAGTCGGGCAATTCTTTGTATATGGACTGCGACTTAACTATTCCATGGTATTATAATATCGAACAAGGTCATAAAATAGGGGCACGTTTGCAGGAAGCTATGAAAGCTAAATATTCAGACCATGCTGTATTGAATATTCATCTTGATCCATGTAATATATTCGAAACACCTAAGTGTAATAAGTGTATGTGCAGTGACTGCCCGTATCGCAAAGAGAAGTTTGTAGCCGTGGAAGAGATTAATGTTACGACTTTTATTCGTAATGAAGTTGAATTCAGCGAATAGTGGTAGATGATAGAAAAAGAGTTTTAAAATCTTAATCCAATAAAGATGAGGCTGCCTCAAACTAGAACAGCGAAAGTAAAAATCTTATAGATTAAAACTGAGAAATAAAAATCTCCTGCTTTAGCCTTTGTTTATTATAATGATAGGACTAAAAGCAGGAGTTTTTTTATGTTGTAATTTATATAGATGATAAGTAAGCCTATCTCTTTATTTTGAGACAGCTGCCTTTCTTCTTGTAGCTGATAATTTTTTACGATTAATTACTCAGGTTAGGATTAGCTGCTATTGCTTCTTTCGGAATCTGAAGCGTATAACGCGAATCATCCTGCTCCAATACATACTGTTGATCGTTTAATGTTTTTTCGATGCGCGGGCGAGTTGTACGGCGCAAATCGAACCAGCGGTGACCTTCGAAAGCAAGTTCTCTGGCACGTTCATTCAGTATTTCTTTTATCAGCTCTTCCTTACCTAGGCCTTCTACCGATGTTTTCTTTTTAGCATACGCTTCGGCCGTATAGCGCTTCTCCATCAGTTGTAGCAGGCGTTTGCGAGCTTCAGGTAAGTTGTCCGATTGTGCCGCTGCCTCAGCACTGTTCAGGTATAACTCTCCTGTACGTATTGTACAACGGAATTCTGAACTTCCTCCTTTTTTCGATTTACGGTTTCCGTCCTTGTCAGACGGTCTTTTGCAGGGTGAAAGATAACTTTTTGCAGCACGAAAGGCTGCCTTTTGCAATGTGCTGGGTGTCAGCGCGTTGCGTGGCCTTATGCCGCCTTGTGGAAAGGTATGGCCTGGCGGCGGTTTTGACCCTTGCCGGCCTTGTAGGATACGTGCAGCCAGCATGCCCCGTTGCTCATCGAGTGTTCAAAGAGCAGCTGGTCGAAGTCGAGGTTGGCGGTTATGTAGGCATACATCTTGCGCCCCGTCTCCATGCCCGATATGTGTATGTCGGCAGCCTCGCCCCTCATGTGCTGCGAGGTGTTAGCCCCGCCCACTATGGCGTTGAGCCGCTCGGAGCGGAATCCGCTCGTTATGCGTATCACGCCGAATCGCCTGCGCAGCGGTTCCAGCACGTTCAGGCAGAGCTGCCTGAGGCGTTCGGTCTGTTCTCTGTCGGGCGTGTTGTCTATGCGGTGTCTTACTGCCGCGCCCGAGCGGCACATCTCCTCCAGCGTGAAGTGTTCCGATAGTCTTGTCTGTGTGTTCTTGTCCATTGTCTTGTGTTTTATGGTCTGTTAATGTTTTTCATGGTTACCTTGCCGTTGAGTTGTCTGTTCAGCGCATGCATCTTATCATGGCGTAGAGCGGGTTGCGCGAGTGCCTGCAGTACATCAGCCAGCAGTAGCGGCTGAAGAACGACTTCTGCTTCACGCCCTTCCTCTCCCTCGCGTTATACACCATGGCGTAGGGATTCTTCGGCATGGGCACGTGCAGCACGGTGCATGCCCTGCGCGCCATCTCGCTGAAGCTGTAGGGGCGGCCCAGCCTGTCTACGGGGCTTTCGGCCATGTAGACGTCGTAGACCAGCTCCATCAGGTCGGTCTTGCTCTCCGTCCAGTAAAGGTTTTCGGCCGGGTTGCGTGTCAGCAACTGGCCCAGTTGCTGCGCCATTATGCGCCTTGCGCTTTCGCGCTGTTCCTTGCTCAGCATGTCGGCAAAGTCTTTCTGTCTCTCTTCGTTCAGGTTAATACTTACAATCATTTCTAAAATCAGTTTTAAAGGTCTGTTGTATTTGTGCCCTCTGCCCTGCCCCGCGGTAGCTTGCGTGGCGGCGCCGGGCCCGTGTTATCTCATGAAACAATCTCTCCTTGTCGGGCTAAGGTCCTGTTTCGGGGGCAAAATTATGCCGCTTTTGTGCAATATATGTTCGCAATGCGATATAAAAACATTAAAAAAAGTTTTATTTCCGTCCCCCTCTGCCCTGCTCTTCACGTCCGGCAGTCGTGCCCGTCTGTGCCGTGTGCGGGGGCAAATCCCGCTCAATTGTAGGGAAAATCCGATGCTGTTGTAGGGTAAACAGCTTGCACTTTAGCCCAAATTTCACTATCTTTGCTCTCAGAACATTTGTTTGATACTGCTGATTGTCTAACATTTTAAAAATTGACGGTTATGAAACGATTACTTACATCCTTCATCATAATGATGATAACCACGGTTACGTTGCAGGCAATGACATATACGCAGGCCCGTGAGGAGGCTCTGTTCCTGACAGACAAGATGGCATACGAACTGGGACTGTACGAGAGCCAGTATGACGCCGTGTATGAAATAAACCTCGACTATCTCATGGCGCTCAACTATCAGGACGACCTTTACTCTACGTGCTGGACGCGCCGCAACCTCGACCTGAGCTACGTGCTCACCGCGGCACAGTATAACCTGTATATGTCAAGGACATATTTCTACCGTCCGGTCTACTGGAGTTCGGGCTTCAGATACAGCATCTACACGCGCTACACCGACCGCTCTTACTATTATTACAGCCGCCCCAGCGTCTACACCACCTACCGCGGAGGCCACAGCTGGCGCAGCAATGGCGGCAAGAGCTGGTATAAGGGCCGCACATACAGCAGCGCTCACAAGCTGACGCCGGTAAGGACGGGCACCACAAACCACTCGGGCCACAGCGTGACGACAACCCCGAAGCCCTCTAAACCGACAAATCAGGGCCACACGGTTACGGCTCCCAAGCCTTCTACGGGCACCGCGTCGCACGGCCGTCCCACTACCAACAAGAAGCCTACAACCTCAGCCGGCAAGCCCGCTACGGGCCGTCCGTCGAGAGGTACGGGCACATCGGGCAGCACAACTGCAAGGCCTTCAGGCTCGTTCAGCGGTACAAAGCCCGTAAGAAGCACAGGAAGCAAGCCCTCGACAGCGACGCAGAAAACCACTCCGACAAAGGGCTTCAGCGGAAAAAGATGACAACAAACTTATAAGAAATAGAAAATTGGGATTTGAAAACTGGGAATTGGAAGAGATTAAGAACAGCCGCTTAATTGTCTTTCAATTCTCAGTTTTCAGCTGTTTTTCCTTTTCTGTCAGTCAGAAATTGGAAAAAAATTAGTAAGTTTGCAGCTTGAAAATAACCCATAGTGCTTGACTTACAGACCAGAACAGGCAGGCTATCCACAACAGATCATGGCAAAGAAAGACAACGAACTAACCCCGATGATGAAACAGTTTATGTCGCTGAAGGCAAAGCACCCCGACGCGCTGCTGCTGTTTCGTTGCGGAGACTTTTATGAGACATACCTTCAGGACGCCGTAGACGCCAGCAAGATACTGGGCATAACGCTCACCAGGCGCAACAACGGAGGCTCGAAAGACCCTACGGAGATGGCCGGATTTCCGCATCATGCGCTCGACACATATCTGCCAAAGCTCGTAAGGGCGGGCAGGAGAGTGGCCATCTGCGACCAGCTGGAGGACCCAAAGCTCACCAAGAAGCTCGTTAAGCGAGGCATAACCGAACTGGTTACGCCCGGAGTGGCCATGACCGACAACGTGCTTAACTACAAGGAAAACAACTTTCTGGCAGCCGTCAACTTCGGCAAGACGGCGTGCGGAGTGGCGTTTCTCGACATATCTACCGGCGAATTCCTCACGGGCGAAGGCTCCTACGACTATGTAGAGAAGCTGCTCGTCAACTTCTCGCCCAAGGAAGTGCTCTTTGAGCGCGGCCGCAGGGCAGAGTTTGAGCGCTGGTTCGGCAACAAGTTCTTCACCTTCGAGCTCGACGACTGGGTGTTCACCGAGCAGTCGGCCAACCAGAAGCTGCTGAGCCACTTCGACGTAAAGTCGCTCAAGGGCTTCGGCGTGGAGCATCTAAGGAGTGGAGTGGTGGCGAGCGGAGCCATACTTCAGTATCTCGAGATGACGCAGCACACGCACATTGGCCACATAACGTCGCTCTCGCGCATTGAGGAAGAGCGCTACGTAAGGCTCGACAAGTTCACCATACGCTCCCTGGAGCTGCTGCACCCCATGCAGGACGACGGCTCGTCGCTGCTCGACGTGATAGACCGCACCGTGTCGCCGATGGGCGCCCGCATGCTGAAGCGCTGGGTGGTGTTCCCCCTGAGAGATGCCCGCGTGATAGAAGACAGGCTCGACGTGGTTGAATATTTCTTCCGCCATCCCGAATTTAAAGACCTTCTCGACAGTCAGCTCCACCGCATTGGCGACCTGGAGCGCATCATATCAAAGGTTGCCGTGGGCCGTGTGTCGCCGCGCGAGGTGGTGCAGCTCAAGACAGCCCTGCAGGCCCTGGTGCCCGTAAGGCGTGCATGTCTCGAGGCAGACAACGCCGTGCTGCGCCGCATAGGCGACCAGATGGCGCTGTGCGAGGGCCTGCGCGACCGCATTGAGCGCGAGGTGAACGAAGATTCGCCGCAGCTCGTGAGCAAGGGCGGCGTGATAAAGAACGGCGTAAGCAGCGAGCTCGACGAACTGCGCAACATTGCCTACAGCGGCAAAGACTATCTGCTGAAGATACAGGAGCGCGAAACCGAGCTTACGGGCATATCGTCGCTGAAGATAGGCTACAACAACGTGTTCGGCTATTACCTTGAAGTGCGCAACATCTACAAGGACAAGGTGCCGGAGGAGTGGGTGAGAAAGCAGACTCTTGCCAACGCCGAGCGATACATAACGCAGGAGCTGAAGGAATATGAGGAGAAGATCCTGGGCGCCGAAGACAAGATATTGCAGCTGGAGAGCAAGCTGTTCTCCGAGCTGGTGCTGTCGATGCAGGAGTATATCCCCGCCATACAGACCGACGCCTCGCTCATAGCCCGTATCGACTGTCTGCTGTCTTTCGCCAAGACTGCCGCCGAACACGGCTACATCCGTCCTGCCATTGATGCCGACAACATTGTGCTCGACATTCACCAGGGACGCCACCCGGTGATAGAGACGCAGTTGCCCGTGGGCGAGAGCTACGTGCCCAACGACATATATCTCGACGACAAGAAGCAGCAGATAATAATAATCACAGGTCCGAACATGGCAGGAAAGTCGGCCCTGCTGCGTCAGACGGCACTGATAGTGCTGCTGGCCCAGATAGGATGCTTCGTGCCGGCAGAGAGCGCGAGGATAGGTCTGGTGGACAAGATATTCACACGTGTGGGGGCGTCGGACAACATATCGCTGGGCGAGTCGACCTTCATGGTGGAGATGACCGAGGCAGCCAACATCCTCAACAACGTTACTCCGCGCTCGCTGGTGCTCTTCGACGAGCTTGGCCGAGGCACGTCCACATACGACGGAATAAGCATAGCGTGGGCCATTGTGGAGTATCTGCACGAGCATCCCAAGGCTCAGGCGCGCACGCTCTTTGCCACTCACTATCACGAACTCAACGAGATGGAGAAAAATTTTGCCCGCATAAAGAACTTCAACGTAAGCGTAAGAGAGTCGGGCGGCAAGGTTATCTTCCTGCGAAAGCTCGAGCCGGGCGGCTCTGAGCACTCGTTCGGTATACACGTGGCGCAGATAGCCGGCATGCCAAAGAGCATCGTGAAGAGGGCAGAGACCATACTGAAGGAGCTTGAAGCCGACAACGCCCAGGTGGGCGGAGTGGGCAAGCCGTCGGCAGAGAAGATAAACATGAGCCGGCAGGGCATGCAGCTCAGCTTCTTCCAGCTCGACGACCCAGTGCTGTGCCAGGTGCGCGACGAGATACTGGGGCTCGACATCAACAACCTGACGCCCGTGGAGGCGCTCAACAAACTGAACGACATAAAGCGCATAGTTACAGGCAAATAGGGCAGGGCAGGGCTGCCGCCGTGGCGCGGCGCGAGCTGTAGTGGCGGCAGAAAACCAACCCCCAACAGGTCATCATACAGCACATGGTTTTATCACTTTTGTGCATTCAGGCTTTCATACCGAATCATAATAGCCGATTTGGGTTAAAGACAAGGCGCCGCATGGCAGCCCATCAGACATTTTAAGTCTATGACTGTCGGCATGAATGAATGTCGTAAGTCATCAACATATACGCACACTGATAATAAGTTCTGCGCCGTGATTTAAATCAGAACACAATACAAAGGAGAACATTTCTCCGTGGAGAATAAAGACAAAAGAAAGGATAGCATAATCAGAAAGGAGAACAGAATAGTTGCAGGGGATTTCACAACATCCGTAAAAGCCAAAATACACCGGCATCACGCTCAACATCCGGCATCCCAATACCCCTCAAGTCAAATCATAATTCTCCATTCTCCATTCTCAATTCTCCATTAGAACAGATTTGTTTTCAAGTCAAAATATTATGCAGAAAAAGACAATATTTCTAACAAGGCGTTACATCCTTTTTATCATTTCGGTGTTTATCAACGCCTACGGCATAGCCTTCATCACAAAGGCTCTGCTGGGCACGTCGCCCATAACGAGCGTCAACTACGTGCTGAGTATATTCACGCCCCTTACCATGGGCCAGTGGACCATCATCGTAAACCTTCTTTTCGTGGCCACAGAGCCGCTCATGATGAGCCGCTCACAGCTGCGCGCCGACCTCCGCATGTATCTCATACAGATACCCGTTACGCTCTGTTTCGGCACGTTTATCGACATATCCATGTCGTCGCTGTCGTGGCTTCAGCCCGAGGCCTATCCCATGCAGCTGCTCAGCATGCTCGCCGGATGCGTCATTCTGGCGTGCGGCATAACGCTCGAGGTTAAGGCCGACGTGGCAATGGTGGCGGGCGAGTTCTTCGTCAGGGTGCTGGCAAGGCGCATAGGCGGCGACTTCGGCTACGTCAAACTGGGCTTCGACGTGGGCAACGTCATCCTGGCCTGCGTGTTCTCGATGCTCTTCATAGGCGGCATACACGGCGTGCGCGAGGGCACGGTGGCTGCGGCGCTGCTCGTGGGGCCGATAGTTCACTTCCTCACACCGTTCTGCCGTGTGCTCAACGGCGTGCTGGGCTACTCTAAGCAGACCGAAGACAAGGCAGCCGCAGCGCCTGCCGACGTGGTGGTTACCATAGCCCGCGAGTTTGGCAGCGGCGGCCACATGCTGGGCGAGATGCTGGCGTCGAGGCTCGGCGTAAGGCTCTACGACCGCGAATTTATAAAGATGGCGGCAAAGAGCAGCGGCATCAACGAAGACTACATAAGGCGCAACGAGCAGACCATACCGTCGTTCTGGCTGAAGTGCATACTGTCGCAGGGCTACGGCACGCAGGCGGGCAGGGGACTGTCGGACGACGACGTGCTCTTCTTGGCAGAGAGCAAGATAGTGCAGCAGCTGGCCGACAAGGAGCCGTGCGTAATCGTGGGGCGCTGCGCCGACTTTGTGCTGAAGGGCCGTCCGGGCGTGGTGCGCGTGTTCTGCTATTGCGACCGTGACACGGCCATCGACCGATGCACGTCTGAATACGGCCTGGACAAGGTTAAGGCGGAGGCCGAGATAAAGAGGCTCAACAAGGCCCGCGGCACTCACTATGAGTATTACACCGGTCAGCGCTGGGACGATCCGCGCAACTACGACATAATGATTAACACCGGCTCAATGAGTCTTGAAGAGGCGTGCGGCATCATCGTGCGCATGTATGCCAACGCCAAGGCAGGCATGAAGGCTGCCGTGGCCGGCCGTACTGAGGCCTGACGCTGCCATGGCTCATACCCTATGGCGTGCCCTACGGCGGCATGGTATGCATCAGTCTGCCGCCGACGCTGGCGTGCGTCGCCCTATATTGTATAACGCGTTGAATTTCAGTGTATTATAAAAGGCTGTTTTTCGGCCTCTGATATGTGCTCTTTTGCCGTGCAGAAGATATGCTTTTGCAGTGCGAAAGGGCACATATCGTTTTTTGGCGGTTCGTTGCAGGTGTTTTATTTCCGCAAAATATCCCCAAAACCTGCCGCCGGCATTAAGGGTGGGTTGATGCCATACAAGGCGTTGGCAGACACAAAATGCTGTTTTTTCGGGCAGGGCCTTTCGGTTTGTTGTTTTTTTCTTATTTTTGCACGGAGAAACAATCGGCTATTTTTACAAATAAAACAAGTGAACACATACATTTCTTGAACATTAAAAAAACTATTTATGAAGAAAATTATCCTTACATGTCTGGCGGTGGCGATGACCCTGGCAGGCAGCGCACAGGAGACGGCTACAATCGACGGAATAACTTATCTGCTCGACGGCGGAAAGGCATCGGTGATGCAGCAGAAGGGACTTACGGGCGACATCGTGATTCCTGAGACCGTGAGATACGGCGGAGATGACTATACGGTTACCACCGTGCAGAGCAATGCCTTCAGCGGAAACGACATTACGGGAGTTGTGCTTCCCAACACTGTTACCGTGATGGGCTCGTCGTGCTTCTCGTCGTGTTTTAAACTTGTATCGGCAGACCTGCCCGACAACATAACTTCGCTGGGTGGCAACAGCTTCTCTTTCTGCTACTCTCTTAAGTCGGTAGACCTGCCCGAAGCTCTCGTATCGCTCGGCGATATGTGCTTTGAGAGCTGCTACATGCTTGAGGCGATTGAGCTGCCGGCAGGAGTTACATCGCTGGGCAGCGCATGCTTCTCAGGCTGCGACAGGCTTAAGGCAATCAGTCTGCCCAAGGGCATCACGGAGCTTGGCTATCAGTGCTTCTACGCCTGCAAGAGCCTCACGTCGGTAACTCTGCCGGCAAGTCTGACCACTATGGGCGAGAGCTGCTTCCACAGCTGCTCGTCGCTTGGATCGGTGAAGTTTGAGGGAAGCCTGACGGAGCTGAAGAAGAGATGCTTCTATCATTGCACTTCGCTCGAGTCGATAGACATCCCGCAGGGTGTGAGGGAGCTTGGCGAGGAGTGTTTCTCGGGCTGCACTTCGCTCACGTCGGTCAGTCTGCCCGACGGCATCACCGACTTAAGGAGCAGTTGCTTCTCAGGCTGCACTGCTCTTCAGGCCATAACATTGCCCAACAGCATAGATAACATAGAGAGCAGATGCTTCGAGAGCTGCTCCGCTTTAGAGTCGATAGTCGTGCCGAGCGGCGTAACGAGGCTCTACGAAGAATGTTTCAGCTACTGCTCAAAGCTGGCTTCGGTAACCCTGCCGGAAAGTATCGAGAAGCTGTATGATGACTGCTTCAGCAACTGCACCTCGCTCAGCGGAATAGCTCTGCCTGCCGGACTGAAGAACATTGGCGCCGGATGCTTCCGCAATTGCAGCGGACTGACCTCGATACTGCTGCCAAGGAGCGTAGAGACGCTGGGCAGCGGCAGCTTCTCGGACTGCACTTATCTTGCCGACGTAACCTGCCAGTGGGACGACCCTGACGAGGTGAGCACGAGCAATTTCGTGTTCGGCGACATATACACAGAGTGCCGCCTGCACGTGCCGGTAGGCACCACGGCGCTCTATAAGGTCAAGGAGCCGTGGAGCGGGTTTAAGTTTATCATAGAGGAAGACGGACAGGTGGTTGACCCCGTTAGGTGCGCCACGCCGACAATATCCTATGCCGACAACTCGCTGACGTTCGGATGCGCCACCGAAGGGGCAGAATATCACTACACGATAAGCGCGTCTGACGCCGTTGAAGGAGCCTACTCGGCCGACGGCAATGTGGCTCTCGGCGCGGCATACGACATAACCGTGTATGCATCGGCACACGGCTATCTTAACAGCGAGGAGGCAAAGGCCGTGCTGTGCTTCATCGACGCCACGCTGAACACTGCCGGAATAAACCTTGGCGAGCGCCGCGGCGTAGTGGTAAGCTCGCATGACGGCAGCATCACCGTAAGCGGACTTGCCGACGGCGAGCAGGTTGCGCTCTACAGCGTGGGCGGCATGATGCTCTCGGCTGGCAAGGCGTCGGCAGGCAGCATAACGCTCAGCGCAGGCCGCACGGACGGCGTCGTGCTGGTGAAGATAGCCGACCGCAGCATTAAGATCAGCGTGAACAGACAGTAAAGCCACGCCGGGCCGGGTACGGCCTGTGCTCGGATTATTCATACTGCAATCGGGGTCAGGCGCATGTCAGGCGTCAGGCTTCGATTGTGTTGCATGTATGCAAGGGTGCCTGAGGCATCTGTCAGCGTATGGCAGGCAGCGGCACGTAGAGGATAAAGAGATAAAGCAAACATAAATTATACAGAAATGATACGTTACGTTGAGGAAAAAGACATTCAGGAGATAACCGCGCTCTACAACAGATACATCGTAGAGGGCGTTGAGACATTTGAGACCGAGACGCTCACCGAAGAGCAGATGGCCGAAAGGGTGGGGCACATATCGGCAAGCTGCCCTTATCTCGTGGCTGAAGAAGACGGCCGCGTGGAGGGAATATGCTATGCCCATCCGTGGAAGGAGCGCGCCGCCTACTGCAACACTTACGAGACGACGATATATCTCTCGCCCGACTTCACCCGCCGCGGCCTCGGCACCGCCCTGATGCACCGCCTGATAGACGAGTGCCGCCGGCGCGGATACAAGGTGCTGATAGCCTGCATAACGGGCTGCAACGAGGCGAGCATAGAGCTTCACCGCAAGCTGGGCTTCAGTCAGGCGTCGCATTTTCACGATGTAGGCTACAAGCTCGGGCGCTGGCTCGACGTGGTGGATTTTGAGTTGAAGCTTGATTAATCCTTGGCTGTTTATATGCTCTATATGTCAGCATGGCATCATTTCTCTTTTTTACATCAGTTTCCTCATCACCAACCTTTTTAGACTGAGCAAGCGATTGTTCTATCTCAGCCCACATGT
>ENA-UPWM01000530-UPWM01000530.1-human-gut-metagenome-genome-assembly--contig:-NODE-530-length-16564-cov-6.296355_pt1 | contig 16564 bp, 10 predicted proteins | sample MGYA00250051_ERZ773379 | MGnify/ENA primary metagenome ERZ773379 (study PRJEB29103, sample SAMN06112020) | human gut metagenome | biome: human gut; feature: ankylosing spondylitis patient; material...
AGCGTGGAGTACGTTGCCCCTTTCTTTTCGCGCCAGCGCCGCGTGAAGATGGAGGGTGAAGCCTATTTCGAGGTCGAGCACGACCGCCGGGCGCCGTTCGTCGTGTCGACCAACGGCCTGGACGTCGAAGTCCTCGGCACACGTTTCAACATCCGCAACGACGACAACGAGCATCGTGTCACCACCGTCCTGCTCGAAGGCGCCGTCAAGGCCTATGCTTCGGGACGCGAGCAGGCCTCGGTGCGCCTGCACCCTGCGCAGCAGCTGGTTTTCGACACCCGGACGCACGCCATGCGCCTGACCGACTGCCCCTCGGCCGAACGCTCGATCAACTGGATCGACGGCCGATTCTGCTTCGAGCACGATACTTTCGGGGAGATCGTCGCCGAGCTCAAGCGCTACTACAACGTCGACATCCGCTTCATGGACAACCGGCTCCGCGACATGCGCTTCTCGGGCAATTTCCGCGTCGAGGACGGCATCTACCACATCATGTCCGTATTGCAGCTGACCTATAAATTCAATTACAGGATCGTCGGCAACGACATCGAACTCTACGCAAACCCTGAACGATAACCGAATACGAACTTAAAATCTTTCGATCCGCCTATGGAAAATTAATGTCCTTTCCCCCGGATGCCGCACTCTGTGGCGGCCTGTTTCGACACCTAACCATTACAACTAACCTAAAATCTGATCCATGAAAAAAACTAACCTTGCGACAGGCAGGGGAGGGCATGTTGTCACGGCATGTTTCCGTTGTCTGTTCGTTATCCCGATGCTGCTCCTGGGATGCTTCGGCGCCACCTCTGCCGCGGCACAGACGCAGCAAGCCCTCTCGCGTGTGAGCCTCGATGCCCGGGACGCGACGGTCATCACGGTTTTCCAGGCTATCCAGCAGCAGACGGGCTGTTCGTTCGTCTACAATACGTCGGACATCGACACCGACCGCAAAGTGAGCCTCTCGGCGCACGACGAACCGCTGCAGGCCGTGTTGGACAAGCTCTTCGCGGGTTCCGACATCGCTTATACCCTTCGGGACAAGCACATCGTACTCTCGAAGAAAGCTAAAAATTCCCCCCCCCACAGCGCCCAGGGCGGCGTTACCGGAGTCATAAAGGACGATAAGGGCATGCCCCTGGTCGGCGCCACCGTGCTTATCAAAGGTACGACGACGGGTGCCGCCGCCGACGTCGACGGCAATTTCTCGCTGCCGCAGGCCAAACCGGGGGACACGCTCGAAATTTCACTCATCGGCTATACCAGGCAGGAGCTTCCCGTCTCGGGTTCCGCCCCGTTGTCGGTGGTCATGCACGAGGACAACGAGGTGCTCGACGCCGTGGTGGTTACCGCCCTCGGCATCAAAAGGTCGGAGAAAGCGCTGACCTACAACGTGCAGGAGGTCGCGGGCGACATCGTCAACACGGTCAAGGACGCCAACTTCATGAACTCGCTTTCGGGCAAGGTCGCCGGCCTTCAGATCAACGCCAGCGCCTCGGGCGTGGGCGGTTCCACGCGCGTGGTGATGCGCGGCGTGAAGTCCATCAGCGGCAACAACAACGCCCTCTATGTGATCGACGGTATCCCGATGCCCGACCTGCGTTCGTCGCAGACCGAGGGTACCTACGAAACGCCCGACGGCGGCGATTTCGAGGGTATCTCGAACCTCAACCCCGAGGACATCGAATCCATGACGGTGCTTTCGGGCGCCACGGCGGCCGCGCTCTACGGTTCGCAGGGTGCCAACGGCGTGATCGTCATTACGACCAAAAAGGGCGAGGAGGGGCGCGTGCGCGTGAACTACGCCAACAATACCACCTTTTCGTCGCCGTTCGTCATGCCGCAGTTCCAGAACACCTACGGCACCGAAGCTACGGCACCGTCCATGAGCTGGGGTACGAAGCTCTCGACCCCGACCTCGTACGACCCCTCGGATTTCTTCCAGACCGGCTTCGAGGAGACCAATGCGATCTCGGTTTCGGGTGGTACGCGCGTGAACCAGTCCTATTTCTCGGCCGCTTCGCTCAATTCGCGCGGCATCATCCCCAACAACGTCTACAACCGGTACAACTTTACCTTCCGCAATACCACGCAGCTCATCAAGGACAAGCTGACGCTCGACCTGGGCGCTTCCTACATGCGCCAGTACAAGCGTAACCCGCTCGTGCAGGGCCTCTACCACAACCCGCTGATTCCCATTTACCTTTTCCCGCGCGGCGACGACATCTCCAAGTACGAGGTTTACGAGCGTTACGACGCCACGGCGGGCTATATGAAGCAGTTCTGGCCCCTGGAGTTCATCACCGGCGTCGAGAACCCCTGGTGGATTACCAACCGCGAGCTGTTCGAGAATACGGCGCACCGCTATACGTTCAACGCCACGCTCAAGTGGGACATTGCCGACTGGATCACCCTCACGGGGCGCGTGCGCACCGATAACATGGTGATGAACTATACGCGCAAGATCTATGCCTCGTCCGACAAGCTGTTCGCTTCCGAATACGGCAACTACCAGAACAACAAGATCCACCACAACAACCTCTACGCCGACGCCCTGCTGTCGATCAACAAGAGTTTCTTCGACGACAAGTTCTCCCTGTCGTTCAACCTGGGTGCGAGCATCCTCGATGACAAGAACGACGGCGAAGGCTTCGAGGGCCACCTGGCCACCCTCGCCAACAAGTTCTCGGTCTACAACGTGGATATGAGCCATTCGCAGACCAAACCCTACGCCGACCGCTACCACGACCAGACGCAGGCCGTCTACGCCACCGCCCAGCTGGGATATAACGGCATGGTCTACCTCGACGTGACGGCGCGCAACGAGTGGGCGTCGCAGCTGGCCTTCACGCCCCATATGAACATATTCTACCCGTCGGTGGGCCTTTCGGCCGTCATCTCGTCGATGGCCGACCTTTCCAAAGCCGGCATTTCGTTCCTCAAGGTGCGTGCCTCCTATGCCGAGGTGGGTAACGCCCCGCAGCGGTTTATTACCGGTGTCAATACGCCCTTGCAGACGGGCGGTATCGTTTCGTCGGACTCCTATGCCCCGGCTGTCAACCTTACGCCCGAGCGCACCAAGTCGTTCGAAGTGGGCCTGAACGCCAAGTTCCTCGGCAACAAGATCTGGACGGACGTGACCTATTACAATACCAACACCTACAACCAGCTTTTTAGCTACGATGCACCGCCCAGCACCGGCTACAAACGGGCATATATCAATGCCGGCAAGGTCAACAACTGGGGTATCGAAGCGGTCGTGGGTTACAAGAACAAGTGGCGCGACTTCTCGTGGTCGACCAATGTCAACTTCTCGATGAACCGCAACGAGGTGAAGGAGCTGGTTCCCGAAGGCACGCGCGACGTGGCCGGTAACCTGGTGACTGTCGACGAGGTGAACATGGACTACGGCGGCTACCGCATGAAGGTCAAAAAAGGCGGTTCGATCGGCGACTTCTACGTGACGGGGCTCAAGACCGACGACCAGGGACGCATCTATGTCGACCCCAATACCAATACCGTCACCACCGATCCCAATACGTGGCTTTACGGCGGCAATACCGAAGCCCGCTTCCGCCTGGGGTGGAACAACCGGTTCTCCTACAAGGGCGTGAACCTCGGCGTGCTGTTCGATGCCCGCATCGGCGGCCAGGGCGTTTCGGCGACGCAGGCCCTGATGGATCGCTGGGGTGCCTCGCAGGATTCGGCCGATGCCCGGGAAAACGGCGGTGTCTGGATCTCCGAGGATCAGAAAGTCCCCGATGCCAGGGTCTTCTACGCCAACAACGGCAACGGGCTTTCGATGCTTTCACACTACGTTTACAGCATGACCAACGTCCGCCTGCGTGAACTTACTCTGGGCTACGACCTTCCTTCCAGGTGGTTCAACGACAAGATCGGCATGACCGTGTCGCTCGTCGGCCGCAACCTGTGGATGCTCTACAACAAGGCGCCGTTCGATCCCGAGATCACCGCGTCCACGGGTACCTATTACCAGGGGCTCGACTATTTCATGCAGCCCAGCGCCCGTACCATCGGTTTCAGCGTAAGACTCCAATTCTAAAATTTCAGACCAATGAAACGATTCAATCATACAATAGGATTTTTCGCCGCTGCGGCGCTTGCCGCCTGTACCGGGGACTTCGAATCCTTCAACACCAATCCCGATGCGGTGCAGTCGGTCGACAAGAAGACCTACATCACCACCATGCAAATGGATGCCGTGATCCCGTGCAGCGACGTGGGGGCCAACGAGTTCCAGCGCGCTTGCAACCTGATGGGCGACGCCTTCGGCGGCTATCTCTCCCCGATCCAGGCCTTCAACGGCGGCAGCTATACCTGTACCTACGACCTCGACGGTACGGACTATAACAACGTGCCCTTCTCGGTGGCTTTCACCAATGTGATGCCTGCATGGCTCAACCTCAAGTACGCCTACCAGAACGGGCAGGTTACCGACGACGTCTTTGCCGTTGCCGAGGTCATCAAGGTGATGGCCCTCCAGCGTACCACCGACATCTACGGCCCGATCCCCGTTTCGAATTTCGGCCAGACCGAAAACCCCTACGAATCGCAGGAGACCGTCTACAAAAACCTTCTCACGGATCTGAATGCCGCCATCGTGGTGCTCAAGGAGTATGCGGCCAATGCCGCCGACGCCAGGCCGTTGCAGAAGGTCGACGCCGTTTACCAGGGCGACTATACGAAATGGCTCAAGCTGGCCAACTCGGTCAAGCTCCGCATGGCCATGCGCATCCGTTTCGTCGAACCTGCTCTTGCCCGAACCTATGCTGAGGAAGCCGTCAGGGACGGGGTGATGACCGCTTCGGACGACGGTGCGTGGCTCAAGAGTTCCGGTTCGGTACAGGTATACAATCCGCTCGAAGAGGTGTGGAACGCCTATAACGATACTCGTATGGGTGCGACCATCGACGCTTATATGAACGGTTACGCCGATCCGCGCCTGCCGGCCTATTTCAAAACCTGCGAGGATGGCAAGTACCACGGTGTCCGCAGCGGTCTCAGCTCGATGCTGAAGGCGGACTATACCGGACTTTCGGTGCCCAACGTCGCCAAGGATACGCCCGTCGTGTGGTTCCTCGCTTCCGAGGCCGCTTTCCTGCGGGCCGAAGGCGCCATGCTTGGCTGGGACATGGGTGGTGACGACGAATCGTTCTACAAGACGGGTATCGAACTGTCGTTCCTCGAACGCGGTCTTACCGCGGCCGCTGCGGCCACCTATGCCGAGAGTGCGAGCGAACCCCAGGCATTCGAGGACGCTTCGGCCGCCTCGACGAAATACAACGCTTCGAAACCTTCGTCCGTCTCCCCGAAATGGAATGCCGGCGCCGGGGACGAGGAGAAACTCGAACGGATCATCACGCAGAAGTGGATCGCCATGTTCCCCAACGGGCAGGAAGCCTGGTCGGAATTCCGCCGCACGGGCTACCCCAAGGTGATCCCGATCGTCAACAACCTCAGCGGCGGCAAGGTCGATACCAACGTCCAGGTGCGCCGTATGACCTTCCCGCGTTCGGAGTACTCGAACAATGCCGCCGGCGTGGCGGCTGCCACCGCACTGCTCGGCGGAGCCGATACCGGCGGTACGAAACTCTGGTGGGATAAGAAATAATGAACCTAAAAACAACACGAAAGATGAAAAATTTCTTGAAATACGTCGCGGCCCTTGCGATCGTGGGTGCCTTTTTCGTCGCTTGTTCGGATTGGACGGATCCCGAGCGTGAAATTACGCAGCATCCCGACCAGCAGTCGCCCATCCTGCGCGATAATGCCTACTACCAGGCCCTGCGCGAATACAAAAAGACCAAGCACAAGATCGCTTTCGGCTGGTACGGTTCGTGGACGGCCGTCGGCGCATCCTACCAGACCCGCCTGCAGAGTGCTCCCGACTCGATGGATATCATCTCCATCTGGAGCCAGTGGCATTCGCTGACCCCCGAGCAGATCGCCGACAAGGAGTTCGTGCAGAAGATCAAGGGCACGAAGGTGACCTTCACGATCTTCTCGGACAAGATGCCCGAGCCGTTCCTCACCGAGATCGGCGGCGGCGAATATACCGACGAGGCCATCGAGGCCTACGCCAAAGCCTACTGCAAGGACTCGATGGACAAGTACAGCTACGACGGCATCGACGTCGACTACGAACCCGGCTACGGCGCTTCGGGGCCGTTCGTGGGACATGACAACGAGCTGTTCAGGAAGCTGATCCTGGCCATGAGCAAATACGTCGGCCCCAAGTCGGGGACGGGACGCCTGCTTATGATCGACGGCGTGCCCTATGCCGTGCATGCCGATGTGGCCGACTGCTTCGACTACGGCATCGTGCAGGCTTATAATTCTTACGGCTATACCGATTTGCAGGATCGCTTCGACGATGCCTATAAGAAAGGCTGGAAGCCCGAGCAGTATATCTTCGCCGAGAACTTCGAGTCCCTCTGGAAAACCGGCGGCGTGTCGCATGAATGCCGCGACGGCCAGTGGGTCAACTCGCTGCTGGGCATGGCGCGCTTCAACCCCACGCAGGGTTTCGGCGCCGGTTTCGGTGCCTATCACATGGAGTATGAGTACGCCAATTCGTCGATGCCTTACAAGTATATGCGCGAGGCGATCCAGGATGTGAACCCCGCCGGCGGCGACCTGATCGTCGGTCTGACCTCGACCGGCTTGTCCAAATACCTGTTCCTGGTCGGGGACGACGGTACCATCACGGGCGAGGTGGACGAAAAAATCCGGGTCGAGCTGGCTCGTCCTGCCCCGGCCGACGTTTCGTTCCCGCTGGCTATCGACAATTCGCTGGTCGATGCCTACAACGAAAAGCACGGCACCTCCTACGAGCCGATCGACCCCGCGCGTGTTTCACTCGGCACGCTCGGCGTGGCAGCCGGTGCGTTCTTGTCCGACGAGGTGTCCGTTACCGTAAGTTCTGCCGGGATCGAGAAGGGTTACTACCTGATCCCCATCGTCGTGGAACTTCCCGCGGAAGATATTTATACCTCGAAGGAGCCATTGGTACGCTACCTGCTGTTGACGGTGTCGGCGATGGAGATCGACGTCGATGCGACGGCGCTTACGGGCGTGAAGATCGAACCTGCCTCCGGGTGGACGATCGTCTGCTACCAGGGCACCGCTTCGAGCGGCGCCAACGGCGTCTGGAACCTCGATTCCGATGCGCAGAAGGCCTGCATGTTCGACGGCAAGCTCGACTCCAACTGCTGGTATGCCGCGAATGCGTCCTATTCGTGGGGGAACGGCGGCAACTTCATCATCACGCTGGACAAGGCCTACGACATCAACGGCTTCCGCTGGCATATCTACTACGAGGACTCCAACCCCGAATGTACCGATTTCCAGTACAGCGAGGACGGCACCAACTGGTATAGCCTCACCAATGAAATTTCGTTCGTGCCCAAACTCTCGGCCGACAACTGGAAGATATTCCAGTTCAAGAAGACCGTCAAAGCCCGCTATCTCCGGGTATACGTCGGCCGGGTAACCGATTTCACCAGTATGAACGAGGCCGAGATTTTCGCCCCTGCAAACTAAACCTAAAACAAGAGAACTATGAAACTGAAATATTTGGTCGCTCCGCTGTTGTTCGCCGCCGCTGCGGCGACGGGCTGTCAGGAGTCCGCGGAGACCTATCCTGCGATCTACATGACCGATGCGCAGAACAATCCCGACAAATCAATGACCATCGACGAACCCCCTGCCGAGACCTCGATCACCGTATCCTCCTCGGTGGTTATGGAGCACGACGTGCGGATCCAGTTGGAAGTGCGGCCCGAACTGCTGGCTGCCTATAACGACAAGTACGGCAAAAACTACCAGATTCCGCCCGAGGAAAGCTACGCCCTGAGTTCGACCGAAACGACCATCCTGGCCGGCTACAACACCTCTTCGGCGATCGACTTCACGGTGTCGTCCGTCTCGGAGTTCGCCGAGGGCGTGACCTATTGCGTCCCCGTGGGCATCAAGACCGTATCCGGCGGAATAAGCGTGCTCGAACCGAGCCGCACGCTCTTCATCGTGCTGAAGACCCCGGTGATCAGCAAGGCGATCTACCTGGGATCGAGCAACATCTACAAGGTGACTTCGTTCCAGGAGAATTCCGACCTGGCAGCCCTTCCGCAGCTCACGCTCGAAGCCCGCGTATACATGCTCGGCTTCCAGACCCGCGATCCTTATATCAGTTCCATCATGGGTATCGAGGGCATCTGCGGCGTACGTTTCGGCGACGTGAAGGTCGATCCCGACTGCATCCAGATCTGTCACGACTCCTACCAGCCCGCAGCTACCGACAAGCCGTTCGACAAGGAGAAGTGGTACCACGTCGCCGCAGTCTGGACGGGCTCTTCGTGGGACATCTATATCAACGGGCAGTATGCCACGGGCGTGGAAACGCAGGGCGAGACCATCGACCTGACGAGCGACAATTCGGGCGGTTTCTACCTGGGAGCCTCCTATGGCGGCGGCCGTACGCTGAACGGCTATGTCGCCGAGTGCCGCGTATGGACACGCGCCCTCTCGCAATCCGAGATCGCCAACAACATGAACTATGTCGACCCCACGTCCGACGGGCTGCTCGCTTACTGGCGCATGAACGCCTGGGAGCCCAACGACAGCGGTTCCGGCAATATCGTGCGCGACCTCACGGGCCATGGTTACGATGCCGTCGGCGGCAGCTCCAACCCGACGATGATGGACACCAAGTGGAATTAGTCCGCTTATAGACCGACAGGGGCCGTGCGACCCCGGCATAAGCCGGGTTGCACGGCCTTTTTTCATACTCCTGCTTCGGGCTGTCCCTGCTTCGGGCTGCAAACCCGCCCCGGATGGCGGCCTGTCGTGGCCTGTCGGCAGTCTGTCGGCGGTTTCGGTTTCCGGCTGTCCCCGTTCCCCGACGGTTTTCGGCTGCGGTTTGCCTTTGGCTGGCTGTTCTCCGGCGGCGCCCTTCCGGCTGCGGCCACGGCTCGCTCCGCCCTCCTCCGGCTTTGCCGGTTCATCCCGATTTGTTGTTGTACCCGACCTAAAGACCTTATGAAAAAAATCACGCTTATCTCTTTTTGCCTTGCCGCTTTCGCCTTTGCTTCGTGCGCCGGCGGCGGGTGCCCGGCCACGGGCATCATCCCGGCCCCGCAGCAGGTGACGTGGGGCGAAGGTGCCTTCCGTATGCCTGCCAAGCTGCTCTACACGACCGACCTCGACGGGCAGGACAAGGCCGACCTCGCGGCGTGGATGCAGCGTGCCGCGGACGGATTCTTCCCCGCCTCCTTTGCCGAGGCCTCCGACGGCGACATGCCCGCACTCGAACTGCTTCGTACGGGCGACGGCGCCCCCGAAAGCTACCGTCTCGACGTCTCCCGCACAAAGATCACGCTCACGGCCCCCGATGCCGCAGGGTTGTTCTACGGACTCCAGTCGCTCGCACAACTGGCCGGGCACCACGGCCGCCGCATTCCGGCCGTCACGATCGTGGACGCCCCGCGCTTCGGTTACCGGGGCTTCATGCTCGACGTCTCGCGCCATTTCCGCGACAAGGAGTTCGTCGAACGTCAGCTCGACCTCATGGCGCGCTACAAGCTCAACCGCTTCCACTGGCACCTGACCGACGGAGCCGGATGGCGCATCGAAATCAAAAAATACCCCGCCCTGACCGACATCGCCGCCTGGCGTCCCTATCCCGACTGGGAGGGATGGAACTTCGGCGGCAAACGCTACTGCCACCGCGACGACCCGGCGGCCGCCGGGGGCTATTACACGCAGGACGACATCCGCGAAGTGGTCGAATACGCCCGTGCCCTGCATATCGAGGTGATTCCCGAGATCGAGATGCCGGGGCACAGCGAGGAGGTGCTGGCCGTTTACCCCGAACTCTCGTGCAGCGGCAAACCCTACACGGACTCCGATTTCTGCATCGGCAACGAGCAGACGTTCGAATTCCTTGAGAGCGTGCTCTCCGAAGTGATCGGGCTCTTCCCTTCGGAATATATCCATATCGGCGGCGACGAGGCTTCGAAACAGGGGTGGCGCACCTGCCCCGAATGTGCCGCCCGGATGCGTCGGGAGGGACTGCAGGACGTCGATGAACTGCAAAGCTACCTGGTGCACCGCATCGGGACGTTCCTCGCCGCCAAGGGCCGCCGCCTGCTGGGCTGGGACGAGATTCTCCAGGGCGGGCTCGCGCCCGGCGCCACGGTCATGTCGTGGCGCGGCACCGAGGGCGGGATCGCCGCGGCCAGGGCCGGACACCGCGCCGTGATGGCTCCCTCGAACTACTGCTACCTCGATTTCTGCCAGGACGACCCCACCCGCGAGCCGGTCGCCGCCGCGGCGTTCCTCACCCTCGCGCAAGCCTACTCCTACGACCCTGCGCCCGATTCGCTGGGTGCGGATGTCGTGCCGATGATCCTCGGCGTGCAGGGCAACCTGTGGTGCGAGCACGTGCCCACAGCCGAACATGCCGAACACATGATCTGGCCGCGCCTGCTGGCGATTGCCGAAGTGGGGTGGAGCGCCCCCGAACGGAAGGACTACGACGACTTCCACGCCCGCGTGCTCGACGCCGTGGCGTGGATGCAGCAGCGCGGATACCACCCCTTCGACCAGAAAAATGCCGTCGGCCCCCGCCCCGAATCGCTCGATACCCTGCATTGCCTTTCGACCGGCAGGCAGGTGGTTTACCGTACGCCTTACAGCCCGAAATACCCGGCTGCGGGCGACGCTTCGCTGACCGACGGGCTGTGCGGCGGGTGGAACTACGGCGACCGCCGCTGGCAGGGGTGGCTCGATACGGATGTCGAACTGGTCGTCGACCTCGGGGAACGCCAGCCTGTGAAACGTATCGCGGCCTGTTTCATGCAGGGTTTCTATGCCGACATCTGGATGCCCCGTGCGGTCGAAATCTCGGTTTCGGATGATGACAGGCACTATACGCCCCTTGCGGTGGTCGAAAACGACATCCCGTTCGAATACAAGCAGGATTGCTACCGCGAGTTCGGCTGGTCGGGTCAAACCGCGGCGCGTTACGTGCGGCTGAAAGCCCTGCACAACGGCCATCCCGGCGGCTGGATTTTCACCGACGAGATTATCGTGGAGTAACCCCGCCGGGGCGGATTCCCGGGATGCTTTCTCGCGCTGTGCCTGCCGCTACAATGGGAAAGGGGGGGCGCCAAGTCTTTCCGGCCTCCCGGGAACCGCGTGTCCTGAAATGCCCCGGATGGCAGCAGTGCAAATAAAAAAGGGCTGTCAACGATATGCCTGACAGCCCTTTTCCATGCCGGGTCGGTTCTTTGCTATTGATCCCGCCGTCCGTTTCCCGGTTATGTTTCCCGATTGTGTTTTCCTTGTTCGTTTATCCTTGCGCCCGTCCGTGTACCCTTGCGTTCTTGTCCCGGTTTATCTTTGCGCTCGTCCGCGTATCCTTCCGTCTTTGTTCCGGCTTATTCTTGCGCTCATCCTTGTTCCTTTGCGTCCTTGTCCTCCTTTTATCTCTGCAATCCGGCCGTCGCTGCGCGCACGCAACCCCTCCGGTTACTTCTCGCGGAAAATGTTGAGGTGCGCCAGCAGCGGGTTGCGGCGGTCGAGCAGCAGGAACTCCGCCAGCAGCAGCACGAGCGCTGCGATGAGCAGGTATTGGTACTGCTCGTTGAACTCTTCGAAACGCATCATCGACAACTCGGTCTGTTCCATTTCGTTGATGCTCTTTACGATCTCGTCGAGGCCGATCGACTGCTTGGTCGAACGCACGTAGGCGCCGCCCGTGATCCCGGCCACCTCGGAGAGCATCTTCTCGTCGAGCTTCGAGACGACCATGTCGCCCTTCTCGTCCTTGATGAACTCCCCGCCGATCTGGATCGGGGCGCCTTCGGGCGTGCCGATGCCGATGGTGTAGATGCGTATGCCCATCTCCGCGGCGCGTTTGGCCACCGCCAGGGCGTCGTCCTCGTGGTTCTCGCCGTCGGTCACCAGGATGATGACCCGGCTGTGTGTCTCTTCCGTTTCGCCCGAAAACGACAGCAGCGCCTGTGACAGCGCCTTGCCGATGGCCGTGCCCTGTACCGACACCAGCGACGGGTCGATGCGCTTGGCGAAGGCCTTCGCCATACGGTAGTCCGACGTGATGGGCAGCTGTACCTTCGGTTCTCCCGCGAAGACGATCAGCCCCACGCGGTCTTGCCTGAGCCCGTCGAAAAGTTTGTTGATGGCATATTTGGTGCGCTCGAGCCGGTTGGGTTCGAAATCCTCGGCCAGCATCGAGTTCGAGACGTCGACCACGAGCATCATCTCCACGCCCTGCGCCTTCTCCTCGCGGAGCTTCGACCCGAACTGCGGGCGTGCCACAGCCAGTATGAGCAGGACGGCGGCCGTGCAGAAAAGGATGAACTTGAGCGCGGTGCGCCCGGTCGAGACCTCGGGCATCAGCTCCTCCAGCACCCCGGGGTTCCCGAAGCGTGCGAGCCTTTTGCGGCGGCGTGCCGCCGCTGCCCAGAAGATCAGTACCAGTGCCGGTATTGCCAGCAGCAGCCAGAGATATTGCGGATTTGCGAATCTGAACATAACGAATGCCTGCCCGGCGTATTGTTTCCCGTTTGCTGTCCCTGTCCGACCCGCCGGGTTTGCATTAGGGCACCTGGGGTGCCTGTCGGACAGCGACATTCCCTCCGCAATTTTCCTTCCGGCAAAGGGAGGGCTTTGCCGGCGTCCGGGGCGTGGTGCCCGTCAGGGTATCCGTTTGAGCACCAGGTTTGCGAACAGGAACTCCGCGAACAGCAGCAGCAGCCCCGCCAGCGCCCACAGGAGGTATTGTTCGTGGTAGGTGACGTGTTCCGTAACCTCCACCTTGCTCTTTTCCAGTTGGTTGATCTGGTCGTAAATGGCTTTCAGCTTGGCTTTGTCCGTGGCGCGGAAATACTCCCCGCCCGTCATCTCGGCGATCGACCGCAGGGTCTTTTCGTCGATCTCGACCTTGGCCATCACCGTGCCGCCCGTGGGCGTGCCGTAGATGTCCACGGCGGGGTAGGGCGCCATGCCCTCGGTGCCGACGCCGATCGTGTAGACGCGGATGCCCTGCGCCTTGGCGATCTCGGCCGCCGTCAGCGGGGCGATCTCGCCGTGGTTGTTCACGCCGTCGGTCAGCAGGATGATTACCTTCGACTTGGCCTCGCTCTCGCGCAGGCGGTTGATCGCCGTCGCCAGGCCGTTGCCGATCGCCGTGCCGTCCTCGATCAGGCCGCTGCGGATGCGCGACAGCAGGGTCTGCAACGTCCCCTGGTCGGTGGTCAGGGGGCTCTGCGTGAAGGCCTCGCCTGCGAATGCCACCAGTCCGATCCGGTCGCCGTAGCGGTCGGCGATGAACGATCCGGCCACCTCCTTGGCCGCCGTGATGCGGTCGGGCCGGAAGTCGCGTGCCAGCATCGAGCCCGAGACGTCGATCGCCAGCATGATGTCGATGCCCTCGGTGTTCGTGTGCGAAAGCCGCTCCACGTCCTGCGGGCGCGCCAGTGCCACGACCAGCAGCGCGAATGCCGCCGCACGCAGCACGAACGGCAGGTGCCGCAGGTAATAACGTATGGTCTTCGGGGCGCGCACGACACCGTCGACCGACGAGATCTGTATCGCCGCCCCGCCCTGCAACGTCCGCCAGACGTAGTAGCCGGCCATCGGTACGAGTGCCGTCAGCAGCCACAGATAGTATGGTGATGCGAAATGCATAGTCCTTGTGTTTTACCAGTTTTTCGTTCCCCGGACGACGACGCCCTGTTTCTCCTTCAGCTTGTCCTGCGTGCGGTCTTCCTGGGCCTGGATGGCATCGAGCATCTGTTCCTGTTCCTGCGGGGAGATACCCGCCGGAACGGGCTGCTGCTGCCCCTCCTGGTCGCCTTCGCCCTCCTTGTCCGGCTGCGAAGGATCCTGCTGCCGGTCGCCCTGCTGCTCCTGGTCATCGCCCTTTTGGCCCTTGTCGTCCTGCTGCTGGTCGCCGTCCTGTTTGTCCTGTCCGTTGCCCTGTTGCTGCTGATCCTGGTTCTGGTCTTTGTCCTGGTTCTTGTCGTCGTCGCCGCCACCGCCGCCGTCCTCGTTGTCGTCTATCAGGCGCTTGGTGTAGGCGTAGTTGTACTTGGCCTGCTGGTCGGCAGGGTTCAGCCGCAGCGACTGTTTGTAGCTTTCGAGCGCCTCCTTGTATTTCTGCTGCTTGAACTGGGCGTTGCCCAGGTTGTAGAACGCTTCGGCGCGCTCCTCGTCCGTACGCAGCGAGTCGGCCGCGGCCCTGCGCATCGTCTGCTCGGCCTTGTCGAACCGCTCGGCCTTGTAGAGGGCGTTGCCGAGGTTGTAAGTCGCCTCGAACGACTCCGGTGCGGCCTCCAGCGCCCGCTCGTAACGTTCGATGCTCTTCTCGTAGTTGCCCTTGTTGTATTGCCGGTTGCCGCGCCGCACCTCGCTGCGTTCGGGCATGTTCTGCGCCGAAGCCCCGAGTGCGGCCAGGAGGAACACCGCTGTGTATATGAGTTTATACATCTGTCACGCATTTTAGTTTTTCACCGGCTCCTGCCCTTCGGTCTCCTCCTCCGTCTCGGCGACCTTGGTCTCCTCGACGAAATAGTAGGCTTTCAGGTAGTCGGCCTCGTTTTGCTCCGCTTCGGGCGTCGCCTTGGCGAACTTCACCAGGTCGGCGTCGCGCAGGATCGCCGTCAGATCCATCCGGGCCTTGTCGGGCAGTTCCTCCGCGCGCATCGTCTCGATGATCTCGTCCGAGGTCATCTCCATGGCGCCGAAGCCCCACCGTGCCGCGACGTAGGTGCGCAGGATGTCCGTCAGTGCCGAATAATATTGCTTGTGCTTGTTGTTCTGCCACAGCTTCTGGTGGTGCAGCGCCTCCAGCGCCTTGATCGCCACGACGTGCGGCGGCTGGGGCGGTGACGGCCTGAACAGGTCGCCGAGGCGTTTGCCGCGGCTCTCCAGGTAGCGCTTCAGCGCATAGGCCGCCGCCAGCAGCAATACGAGTGCGAGCGCGCCCCATTTGGCGTAGCCGCTGACCTCCCCGAACCGGAACGGCAGGTTCCACTGGGGTTTCACGTCGTAGATCGACTGCGATGTCGAGTCGATCTGGAAGGTCGCCACCTGCAGGTAGAGCGAGTCGCGTGCCCAGAGCGTGTCGACGATGTTCTTGTCGGCATAGAGCACCGCCGGGTGGCCGAGATTCCACTTGCCCTCCTCGAACGCCGCCAGCGTGTAGCGCTTGCGGAGTTTGAGGTGGCGGCCGTCGCGTTCGAGCGTGTCGATCGGATACTCCTTGTGGAGTTCGATGGGGCTCCCCGGCTTGTCCTCGAATTCGGGGAACTGCACCACCTGCACCAGGTCTTTCTCGACGTCGACCACCAGGTCGAAACGGTCGCCGATCATGACGCTGTCGGGCTGGATGTGCGCCGTGACCTGCGGCACGTCGGACTGGGCCCGCGCCGCTGCGCCCGCGAGGAGCAGCGCTATTGCAAAAAGTCGTTTCATCGCTGTTTGAACAGTTTTATCAGTTCCGACACATAGTCGCCCTCGGTCGAGACCATCGCCGTGTCGATGCGGTTGTGCTTGAGCGTCGATTCGATCTGTGCGCTGCGCTGCCGCCATTTTTCGGCGTAATGCTCCCTCACGGCGCGCGACGAGGTGTCGACCCAGACCTTACGTCCGCTCTCGGCGTCTTTCATCTCGACGATTCCCACGTCCGGCAACTCCGTTTCGCGCGGGTCGTAGACGCGTATGCCCACCAGGTCGTGCTTGCCGCCGGCGATCTTCAGCGCGTCGTCCAGCGCCGCCCTGTCCTTCGAGGAGTCCATGAAATCCGAGAGGATGAAGGTCGTGCAGCGTTTCTTGTTGACGTTGGTCAGGAACCGCACCGGCTCCGAGAGCTTCGTCCCCGCCGATTCGGGCCGGAATCCCACCAGCTCGCGGATGATCATCAGGATGTGGCTGCGCCCCTTCTTCGGGGGGATGAACTTCTCTACCTTGTCCGAGAAGAAGATGCAGCCCACTTTGTCGTTGTTCTGTGCGGCGGAAAAAGCCAGCACGGCGGCGATCTCGGTGATGATGTTCTTCTTCAGGCGTTCGGTCGTGCCGAACATGCGTGATGCCGAGACGTCGACCAGGAGCATCATCGTCAGCTCGCGTTCCTCCTCGTAGATCTTGATGTGGGGTTTGCGCGAGCGCGCCGTCACGTTCCAGTCTATATCGCGCACGTCGTCGCCCGCACGGTACTCCCTGACTTCGGAAAACGACATGCCCCGTCCGCGGAAAGCCGTATGGTACTTTCCGGCGAAGATCTCGTTCGAAAGACCCCGGGTCTTGATCTCGATCTTCCGGACGCGTTTCAGAATATCGTTCTCGGTCTGCTGCATCGTTAGGGTACGATTACGTTGTTGAGGATGTCGGTGATGATCTCTTCCGAGGTGATGTTTTCGGCCTCGGCCTCGTACGTCAGGCCTATGCGGTGGCGCAGCACGTCGTGGCAGACGGCGCGCACGTCCTCGGGGATGACATAGCCGCGGCGGCGGATGAAGGC
>ENA-UPWM01000532-UPWM01000532.1-human-gut-metagenome-genome-assembly--contig:-NODE-532-length-16557-cov-8.396359_pt1 | contig 16557 bp, 15 predicted proteins | sample MGYA00250051_ERZ773379 | MGnify/ENA primary metagenome ERZ773379 (study PRJEB29103, sample SAMN06112020) | human gut metagenome | biome: human gut; feature: ankylosing spondylitis patient; material...
CCGGTATCGCGCCGCCCCTGCAAATTGAGGTTCGGGCCGTTAAGAATCAATATCTTCATCTTCGAGACTGTTTGACACGCACGGCATACCCGGGCGCAATCCGCAGGCAAAGATAGTGATTTTAAAGAATTTTTAATACCTTTGTTCGACATCGCCCGTTAAATAATGATTTCAAACGCCGCCCACGCCCCTGCCGCGGTTCGCACAGGCTTCGTTCCCGTCCCCAGGCGGGGGCTCCGCCCCCGGGGCGGCAGCCGCTCGTGAAAAACCCGAAAACCCGCACCGGCCGGCGGGGCGCCGCGGCCGGACACACCCGAGAACCATGACCGAATTCGGATTCATAGACCACATAAAAGAACTCTTCGCCGCTCTGCCCGACAACGGGTTCGAAGGAATCGGCGACGATTGCGCCGTGCTCCCCGTCGGGGAGGGCGAATCGCTGGTCTTCACGACCGACATGCTCGCCGAAGGCGTCCATTTCCTGCGTCCCGCAACTTCGCCCCGCGAACTGGGGCGCAAATCCCTTGCCGTAAACCTGAGCGACGTCGCTTCGATGGGCGCCCGCCCGGTGGGCACCCTGCTGTCGCTGTCGCTCCCGGCCGACACGGCCGGCACATGGGCCGAAGAGTTCATGCTCGGCTACCGGGAACTCTCCGAAGCGTTCGGCGTCACGCTCGCCGGGGGCGACACGACCCGCTCGGCGGCAGGCATCACGATCAATGTCACGGCCATCGGCCGCATCGCCGACGCACACATCAAGCGCCGCAGCGGGGCACGCCCCGGCGACGCGATACTCGTCGCCGGAGAACTCGGACTTTCGGGCGCCGGGCTGCGCGACATCCTCGCCGGGCGCTACGACACCCCCGCCGCCGCAGCCCACCGCAACCCGCAGCCCCAAGTGGCCGAAGGCATCTGGCTCGGCGCACGCCCCGAAATACACGCCATGATGGACCTCTCGGACGGGCTGGCCTCGGACATCCGCCACATCATGGAGCGTTCGGGGGTAGGCGCCGCGATCGACATCGGCCGTATCCCCCTCGCCCAAGGGGCAGACGTCGAAACAGCCGCCTGCGGGGGCGAGGATTACAAGCTCCTGCTCACGGCCGACACGGCGGCCGCCGACAGGCTCGCCGCCGATTTCCGCGCACGCTTCGGCACGCCGCTCCACCCCGTCGGCCACATCACGGACAGCGACAAATTGGAGTGGCTCGAAAACGGCCGACCCCGGGCCCTGGACTGGCACGGGTTCACGCATTACTGACCGGGTGTTGGCAACGGCCACCACCCCGGATTTACCGAGCAGGCGGAAAACGGCCGCATCCCGGCAGGCCCGGCTGTAACACAAAAAAACGGCAGCCCGCCGGGTCGCCGTCAAGTCATACGGATCGTAAAATCACTCCTTGATGATGTACACATGCTCGTCGCTGCGCTGCATGTGATAGTTTTCACGGGCATACTCCTCCAGATAGTCGTCGTAGCGCAGGCGCTCCAGCAGCGTGCTGTCCTGTTCGATCCTGGCCCGGTAAAACTCCCGCTCCCGGTTCAAGGCGTTGATCTGCCGCTTGATCTTCACCGCATGCAAAAGGTTCCGCCCCACCACGAACAACGTGACGACGACGATGACCGCCGTGGCGGCGATCCAGAACTTTTTGCCTACTTCGAAGCCCATTAGGGTATGTGCATGTATTTATGAGTCTGGATCGAGATATTCCATTTCGGATGCGCCTTCGCATACTCGACGATCGCGGGCATCATGCGTTCCGCAACGCTCCACTCGGGTTGCAGGTAGAGGATGCACCCGGCTCCCACCCGTGCGGCATTGCGCTCGGCCCATTCGAAATCAGCCTCGTCTCCGACGATCACCTTCAGTTCGTGCGCCTTCCCGAACGCCTCGTCCAGCGGCGGTTGCTGCCGCTTGGGCGACAGACACACCCAGTCGAAATACCCCGAGAAGGGGTGCGTCCCCGACGTTTCGAGGAATATCTCCAGCCCCTTAGCGTGCAGTGTTTCGGTCAGCACCCCCAGCGGATAAAGCAGCGGTTCGCCGCCCGTGATGACGATCGCCTGCGCGGGACACGCCGTAGCACGGTCGATCACCGTCCGTACGTCGGTCGGGGGATAGAGCCTGGGGTTCCACGTGTATTTGGCGTCGCACCAGCGGCATCCCACGTCGCATCCGCCCAGGCGGATGAAATAGGCGGGTTTCCCGGCATGGAAGCCCTCGCCCTGGATCGTGTAGAAATCTTCGACCAGGGTCAGCTTGCGCCCGCCGTCGAGCTGTTCGATATCGGTCTTCAGAGCCATCTATTCGGTAACCACGTAAATATCCTTCAGGCTGCGTCCCAACTGGTCGTAGTCCAGGCCGTAGCCCACGATGAACTCGTTGCCGATCTCCATGGCGCGGTACTTGATCGGCAGTTGCTTGCGGTAGGAATCCGGTTTGAAAAAAAGCGTGCAGACCTCGATGCTCGCGGGATTATGCGACTTCAGCTCGCCGATCATGTGCTCGATGCTCTCGCCCGTGTCGACGATGTCCTCGACGATGATCACATGGCGGCCTTCGATGCTGTTGTTCAGCCCGATCAGGTTCTTCACGCACCCCGTCGAGCAAGTCCCTTCGTACGAAGCCAGCTTCACGAACGACAGCTCGTTGTTGAACTCGATTTTCTTGATCAGGTCGCTCATGAACATGAACGAGCCGTTCAGTACGCCCACGAACAACGGCGTCGGCTTGTCACGGTAGTCCTCGTTGATGCGGCAGGCTACGGCGGCCACGGCCTCGTCGATCTTGGCGGCGGGGATCATGATCCTGAACTTTTTGTCGTGAAGTTTGATGATATCCTCCATTTCAGTTACGGTTATTTGTGCAAAAATAACTATTTGCCTGCAAGAAACGAACGATTCCGACAAAAATAATCCGAAATAATGCGAATCCCCCAAAGGCGGTTGCCCGTTTCCGGGCCGGCAGCAGGCCGGATCGAGAAATTGACGGACCATCTCAATTACTGCAAAGGACAAACAGCCACCCTCATTTCCGAAGGTGGCTGTTTCGCATTGCGGGACGTCGTTATACCAGCCCCGAGAATCCCATGAAGGCCATGGCGAGGATACCGGCCGTGATCAGCGCGATAGGCACGCCCCTGAAAGCCTTGGGCACGTCCTCGAATTCGAGCCTCTCGCGGATGCCGGCGAAGAGCACCAGCGCCAGGGCGAATCCCAGCGCCGTAGCCACCGAATAAGTGACGCTCTGCAACAGGTTGAACTCCTTCTGGATCATCAGGATCGCGACGCCCAGCACGGCGCAGTTGGTGGTGATCAGGGGCAGGAAGATGCCCAACGCCTGATAGAGCGACGGCGAGAGTTTCTTGAGCATGATCTCGACCATCTGCACGAGGGCCGCGATCACGAGGATGAAGACAATCGTCTGCATGTAGACGATGTCCAGCGGCACGAGCACATAGGTCTGAATCAGCCACGCCACGACGGCCGCAATGGCCATCACGAAGGTTACGGCAGCTCCCATGCCCAGCGAAGTCTCGACTTTCGACGACACGCCCAGAAAGGGGCAGATGCCGAGGAACTGCGCCAGCACGACGTTGTTGACGAAGATGGCGCCGATGATGATTGCAAAATAGGAAAGCTCCATAACTATTTCTTGGCTAATTTGTTAAACAATACCATCAGATAGCCCAGCACCAGGAATGCCCCCGGGGCCAGCACGAAGATCAGCGGCGCGACGTCCGCAAAGCCGAGGTTGACGCCGAAGATGGCGCCGCTGCCCAGGATCTCGCGCACGGCGCCGATCACAGTCAGCGCCAGCGTGAAGCCCAGGCCGATGCCCACGCCGTCGAGAATCGAATCCAGCGGGGAGTTCTTCGAAGCGAAGGCCTCGGCGCGGCCGAGGATGATGCAGTTCACCACGATCAGCGGGATGAAGACACCCAGCGCTCCGTACAGCGCCGGCACATAGGCCTGCATCAGCATCTGGATGATCGTCACGAACGAGGCGATCACGACGATGAACGCCGGGATGCGGACCTTGTCGGGAATGATGTTCTTGATCAGCGAAATCACAAGGTTCGACATGATCAGCACGGCCATCGTCGCCAGCCCCATGCCCATGCCGTTTTCGGCCGAAGTCGTCGTACCCAGCGTGGGGCACATGCCCAGCACCAGCACGAACGTCGGGTTGTTCTTGACGATGCCGCTCGATATAATTTGCAGTTTATTCATTTTGACCTCCTTCCTGAGCCGCAGGCTCGTTGGTTTGTCCGGCGGCAGCCGTCGCTCCGGACGCCGTGTCGGTCGGGGCTTCGCCCGTCGCCACGCTCTTGTAAGCCATCCACGCGCGGTTGATCGCGTCGACATAGGCGCGCGACGAGATCGTTGCGGCGGTCAGCGCATCGACGTCACCGCCATCCTTCGTCACGGCCAGCTTGCCGTCGACGAGCTTCTTCGATTCGAGTTTCCGTCCCTTGACGCTCGCAAGCAGGACGTTGCCTTCGTCGGCCATCTTGGTACCGAGACCCGGAGTCTCGGTCTGCTCCAACACGTTGACGTTCACTACTTCGCCCTCGGGCGTGAAGCCCACCATCAGGCGCACCACGCCGCCGAAGCCCTGCTTGGTCATCGACTGCACGGCATAACCGCTCACGCTGCCCCCGGCCGTCGCCGTGTAAACCGTGATCGGCATGTCGTCGATGGTCAGCTCCTCGGTCGTCGTGGCGTCGAACGCCGGGAGCACCTCGTTCAGGGCCGCCAGCGTCGCGGCTTCCTTGGCCGCCGCGATCGGCTCCACGGTAATCATATTGACGAAGCCCACTCCGGCCGAAGCCACGAGGGTGATGCCGAAGAGGACGGCCGTCATGTTCAAAAGTGTACTTTTCATGCTGTCACCTCCTCTTATTTCACGCCGAAGCGCTTGGGTTTGACATATTTGTTGATCAGGGGCACGCAGGCGTTCATAATCAGGATCGCAAACGACATGCCCTCGGGATAAGCGCCCCACAGACGGATGCACATGGTGATCAGTCCGATTCCCACGGCGAAGATCACGCCGCCCCGAACGGTCATCGGCGAGGTCGAATAGTCCGTGGCCATGAAGATCGCACCTAACATCGCGCCGCCCGCAAGGACATGGAATATACCGGCCCTCCACGCAGTCCCGAAGAGGTATCCCAGTTTATAACCGGCCGAACAGGTTCCGTCGGCAGCCTGCGGAAGCGCGTCGAACGACACGGAGCACATCGCAACCACCCCGGCGAACACAGCCATCGTCGCGAGCACCGTCACGGGAATGTGCCACGTGATCACGCGCCGCCACAGCAGGTAGACGAATCCGCACAGCAAGGCCGCAGCGGCCACCTCGCCCAGCGAACCGGGGATGTTGCCCAGCAGCATCTCCTGCACGCCGATGGCGCCGGGACCCGCCAGCCCCTGCTTCACGGCCGCCAGCGGCGTGGCGCCCGACAGAACGTCGAACGAGCCGTTCACGGGCAGCGGCCAGGTGGTCATCTGCACCGGATAGGCGATCAGCAGGAACACGCGTCCCACCAGCGCGGGGTTGAAGGGGTTCTTGCCCAGGCCGCCGAAGGTCATTTTGGCGACGGCGATGGCCACGAAGGCGCCCATCACGACGATCCACCAGGGAATCGACGCCGGGAGGTTGAAGGCAAGCAGCACGCCCGTCACCACGGCCGACCAGTTGCCGACGGTAGTCGCACCGCGGACCATGAATTTCTGAATCAGGTACTCGATCACCACGCACGACACCACGGAAAGGGCCGTAACGCGCAGCACGTCCAGTCCGAAGACCACCGTCGACACGACCAGCGCGGGCATCAGCGCGATCACGACGTCGCGCATGATCCGGGTCGTCGACTGGGCCGTCTGCACGTGGGGTGCGGGAGCCACAATGAGTTTATTAGCCATATCTATACTGTTTTTTCATTTACTTTTTAGGTGCAGCCGCTGCGCGTGCGCGGATCAGGCCCATCACGGTCTGCTTGCCGAGGCGCACCCAGTCCAGCAGCGGCAGATAGGCCGGACACGTCGACTGGCAGCAGCCGCACTCGATGCACGAGGTGATCATCAGCGCTTCCAGTTCGTCCCAGCCCTTCTTCTGGGTCATCTTCGAGAGGTAATAGGGTTCCAGTCCCATCGGACAGGCGGAGACGCACTTGGCGCACTTGATGCACTGCGTCGCCTCGCGGCGCTGTGCGTCGCGGCCCGACATGACGGTGATGCCCGAGCAGCCCTTCGTCACGGGCGAGTCGAGGTTCACCATCGCCCGGCCCATCATCGGACCGCCGTTGATCACCTTGCCCGCATCCCCGGGAAGGCCGCCCGCGGCCTCGATCAGCGCCGAGATCGGCGTACCCATGCGGGTCAGCAGGTTCTTCGGCTCCTTCACGCTCTTGCCCGTGACGGTCACCACCCGCTCGATCAGCGGTTTGTTCTTCAGCACGGCCTGATAGACGGCAACGGTCGTCGAGGCGTTGCACACCACGGCCCCCACGTCGATCGGCAGCGCGGGCGGAGGCGGAACCTGACGGCCCATGACGGCTGCGATCAGCTGCTTCTCACCCCCCTGCGGGTACATCACCTTCAGGGGTACGACCTCGATGCCCTTGTATCCGGCGGCGATCTTCGTCAGATGCGCGATCGCGTCGGGTTTGTTGTTCTCGATGCCGATATAGGCTTTCCCGACGCCCACGGCCTTCATCAGAATCGTGACGCCGACGACCAGTTCCTCGCCGTGCTCCAGCATCGTGCGGTGGTCCGACGTAAGATAGGGTTCGCACTCCACGCCGTTGATGATGACGCACTCGGCCTTCTTTCCGGGAGGAACCGAGAGTTTCACGTGCGTGGGGAACGTCGCTCCGCCCATGCCGACGATGCCGGCGTCCTTGATCTTGGCGATGATCTCCTGCGCCGAGAAGGAGCAGACCTTCACCAGCGCCTCCGAACGGTCGATGCCCTCGGCCCAGTCGTCGCCCTCGCGCTTGATGGTGATCATCATCTGGCGCAGGCCCTGGCCGTTGACGACCATATCGACAGCCGTCACCGTACCCGAAATCGGGGAGTGGATGTTCGCCGACATGAAACTGCCGGCTTCGGCGATGAGCTGGCCCGTGAGCACCCGATCGCCTTTGGCGACCTTGGCCACCGCCGGGGCGCCGATGTGCTGTGCGAGGGGAATCGTCACCACATCGGGCAGCGGCAGCACCTCGATCGGTTTGGCGCAGCTCAACTTATTTTCCGACGGATGGACTCCGCCCATTGGAAATGTCTTCATAGTTGGAATTCCTTTTTTACGATTCTTTGTTAGCGGCGGGCGCTGCCGGAGCCTTCGGGGCTTTGGGCAGCGGGTCCATGCCGACGAGCCGGATGGCTCCCGTAGGACATTCGTTCACACACTTGCGGCACAGTTTACACTTCTGCGGGTCGATGTAGGCGAGGTTGTTCTCCACGGTGATGGCATCGAAGGCGCATACTTTCACACACTTGCCACAGCCGATACATCCGGCCTTGCAGGCCTTCATCACCACGGCGCCCTTGTCCTTCGACACGCACGACACGTACACCGCACGGTTCTTGGGCCATTTCTTCCGCAGTTCGATGATCATTTTCGGACATGCCTTCACGCAGGCGCCGCAGGCCGTGCACTTGTCGGCGTCGACCTCCGGAAGTCCCGTTTCCGGGTTGATGTGAATGGCGTCGAAGGCGCAGACCGCGACGCAGTCACCGAAGCCCAGACAGCCGAACGCGCAGCCCGTCTCGCCCACATAGAGCGACGAAGCCACGGCACACGACTTGGCCCCGTTGTACTCGTTGGTGCGGGGACGCTTCTCGCACGTGCCGCCGCAGCGGACGGTCGCCACCTCGGGCTGCTTTTCGGCAGCGGCCTTTCCGAGGTATGCAGCCACGGCTTTCATACAGTCGCCGCCGCCCACGGGGCAGAAGAGCGCCGAGATGTCGTCGCGCTTCACGAGCGCGTCGGCCATGCCCCGGCATCCTGCGAATCCGCAGCCGCCGCAGTTGGCCCCGGGGAGCATCTTCTCCACCTCGTCGATCCGCGGGTCCTCCTCGACCCGGAATTTCCGGGCCACGAAATAGAGGATTACCGCCGAGAACACTCCCAGCGCACACAGCGTCAGGATCGTGTAAAGTAATACTTCCATCAGATTTTTGTTATTGTAAATTGAATTGTGTGTTCGATTTTCCGCCGGAAGAGCCACAGCGCAAAATAATAAACGCCCACGCCCGCAATAGCGGCGAGGGCGCCCGCACCTTCGCTCCATCCGGCAACGGCGATCGTCCCGACCAGAACGGCCAGCAGGACGGCCAGCGCACCGACATAGGCCAGCACGACGGCGCGTACGCCGGCACTCCGCCGCACGCCGACCATCACCTCCCTGCCGGCGGCATACTGCCCGGCCTCGGGGGTCGCCACGGCGACGATCTTGTCCTGCGCCTCGGCCAGGCCGCACGCCTGGCGGGCCTTGCAGGTTCCGCAGGCGCTCCGGGAGGTGATCCTCACATAGACCGTGTCGCGCTCCGTACGTTCCACCACGCCGCAGTGTTCGATCAAATCCGCCACGCCCTAATCTCCGTATTTGTTGGTGAGGGGCATCAGCCGCTCATGTCCGAACGTGCACGACGAGAGCCGCAGCACGGGCGGAAACTGGTAGCGTTTCTTCTCGTTGCGCATGATCATGCCGTGGATTTTCTCCACCACCTCCGAGTCGAAACCCGCGTTGACGATCTCCTCGCGGTGCTGCCCCTCCTCGATCATGCGGAACAGGATGGCGTCCACCACCTCGTAGGGCGGCAGAATGTCGCTGTCCTTCTGTCCGGGATGCAGTTCCGACGAAGGTTCCTTGGTCAGGATGCTTTCGGGGATCGGGTTGCCCTGCGTCCGGTTGATATAGCGTGCCACGTCGTACATTTCGCTCTTGTAAAGGTCGCCCGTGGGGCTGAAAGCGCCTGCCGTGTCGCCGTACAGGGTGCAGAGCCCCAGTGCGTTCTCGCTCTTGTTCGAGGAGTTCAGCAGGATGTAGTCCGTCTTGTTCTGGAGGGCCATCAGCAGCACCGTGCGGATACGCGTCTGGATATTCTCCTCCGTGGCGTCGAACTCCGTGCCGCCGATGACCGGCTTGAGGGTGTTCACCACGCTGGTATAGATTTCCGAGATCGGAATGACGTTGTATTCGATGCCGAGGTTGCGCGCCAGCTCCTTGGCGTCCTCCACCGACTCGAGGGACGAGAAGGGCGAGGGCATCAGCAGCGCGCGGACATTCTCCGCCCCCAGCGCATCGGCGGCGATCGAGGCCACCACGGCCGAGTCGATGCCGCCCGAAAGGCCGATCGAAGCCTTCCGGTAGCCGTTCTTGCGGAAGAAGTCCCGCAGTCCGCAGCGTGCCGCCTCGTAGACCAGACGCGTGCGGTCGTTGTAGGTCGAGGGGATCGAGATCGGCCGGGCGGACGCCTTCGTATCGAAAATCTGGAAATCCTCCTCGAAATTCTTCATCATCAGCACCAGTTCGCCGCGGCTGTTCAGCGCGCCCGACGTGCCGTCGTAGACGATGTCGGTCGAACCGCCCACCTGATTGACCAGCACGAGATTCTTGCTCTCGACGAAAGCCAGGTTGCGCATCATCTCGTAACGGTAGGTCATGGTTCCCTTGCCGTATTTGCGGGCGTTGATCGAGATGACCGTTTCGACCGACTGGTCGAAGTCGCGCTCGCGGCTCAAATCGTCGCCCACGATGATCGCGCACTTATGGCCCTTGATCGTGGCGTATTCATAGCCTTTCGAAGGGACCAGGAAACCCATTTCACGGCGCGCCGTGATGTATTTCTTGCCGATGTAGCGCAGCACCTTGCGATCCTGGATCAGCGCCGCGGCGCTGATCGTGCCGTCCGCCGTGAGGATCGGAAGACCGACGATGGCGGCGATGCCGTCGCAGCACGAGGCTATTTCGACCAGAGCGTCCTCGCAGAGTTCGAGGAAGGTCGTCTTGCGCAGCAGGTCGAAGGCGGGGGTTCCGCTCACGGCCTGTTCGGCGAAAATCACCAGGTCGGCATGCTGCGCTTTCGCCTTGTGAATGGAGTCGATGATCTTCGAGGCATTGCCGTCCACGTCTCCGATCGTGTAATTCAGCTGAGCTATGGCTATTTTCATGCGAATAATTTAAGTCCGGAAATTACAACTTTGCAAAGTTAAGTATTATTTGCAAAAGTCGGAAAGATTTTCGATGTTAATAAATTAACATTCCCGCATTTACAAAAATATTTAAAAACAAAAAAGGCTCCCGGTTTTCCGGAAGCCTTTTCGCTGTTCGTGTCGTCTCTATTCCTGCGTTTCGTCGGGATCGGCGACGAGAATGCGGCCGCAGTATTCGCAGATAATGATCTTCTTGCCCTGGCGGATGTCCACCTGACGCTGGGGCGGGATGCGGTTGAAGCAGCCTCCGCAGGCGTCGCGCTTGACGGTCACCACCGCCAGTCCGTTGCGGACGTTGCGGCGGATACGGTCGTAAGCCGCCAGCAGACGCTCGTCGATCTTCTCCTTGACACGCTCGCCCTGTGCGGCGTATTCCGCCACCAGCGGAGCCGTCTCGGCCTCGATGCCCTCCAGTTCGGCCTTCTTGGCCGCGAGGTCGGCAGCGCGCTCTACGGAGAGGTTCTCGGCCTCCTCCAGCTGGAGTTTCTTGGCCTTCACGCCGGCGGAATACTCCTTCAGGCGCTTCTCGGCCAGCTCGATTTCAAGCTCCTGATACTCGATCTCCTTGGTGATGGCGTCGAACTCGCGGTTGTTGCGCACGTTGTTCTGCTGCTCCTTGTAGTTGCCGATCATGATTTTAGCCTGGTCCACCTCGCGCTTGCGCTGCTTGGTCAGCGTGTTCAGCTCCTCGATCTCGGCGTTGATGTGTTCGATGCGGGTCTTCATCCCGGCCATCTCATCCTCGAGGTCCTGAACCTCGAGAGGCAGTTCGCCTTTCACCTTGTTGATTTCGTCGATCTTGCTGTCGATCTTCTGCAGCTCATAGAGCGCCATGATCTTCTCCTGCATCGAATAATCGACGTCGGCCGTCTTCTTTTGCGTTGCCATATGTTGTCTTTATAGTTTAGACTTAAACCAGATAGTTTACCGGATTGCGCGAGCGTTCACTCTTGCGAACCGCAAAGGTACATAAATTTTTCGATAAAATATCAAATATTAATTGAATTGCGCAATATTCGCTTTCGAAATGACCTATATCCGCCACCGTGAGGGCCTTGTCGGGCGTCATGAAGTCGTTGTACTTCATGTCGGCGGTGATGTAGATGTCGGCCCCGGCACGGCGCGCTTCGCCGATCAGCGAGGCCCCGGCCCCGGTGCAGACCGCCACGCGGCGCACCCCGGATGTCGCTATGTCACTGTACCGTACGACGCTCACCTCAAGCCGCCGTTGGATGATCCGCATAAACTCCACGGTGTCAACAGCTTCCGGTAGTTCGCCCACGACGCCGAACCCCGCGCCGTCCCCGGTCTCCGAAGGCTGGAGAACCCGAAGGTTCCCCACGCCCAGCATTTCGGCCAGCCGCCAGCTCATGCCCCCGGGGGCGCTGTCGAGGTTGGTGTGGCAGGCGTAGAGCGCGATCCGGCTGCGGATGGCCCGCTCGACGCACCGCTCGACGGGATCGGCCGAGTTGAACCGCTTGAGCGCGCGGAAGACGATCGGATGATGCGTGATCACCAGATCGCACCCTTCGGCTTCGGCCTCGTCCAGCACCTCTTCGGTAACATCCACGGCCAGCAGGGCCTTGTGCACCTCGTCGTCGGGGCGGCCGACGATAAGTCCCGCATTGTCATACGATTCCTGCCACTCAAGTGGGGCAAAGCGTTCGATGACGTCGGTTATTTGTCTGATAATCATATGAGTTAATTATATTATACAGCATTCAGGAGTTCTTCGCCGCCTGCACCTGTGCTTTTAGCCGGTCTGTCGCTTCGCGGCATTACGCCCCGCCGGGGCGGGGGCTTGCGAAGACGGCGGCACGCCGTGAATACGCCCGGTAAAGCCGCGAATTCTTGAACAATACCCCGCGCGGATCGAGAGCGTCTTTACGGACAATGCTCAAAATAAGGATTGTTCGTAAAACGCGAACAGCTCTTTGGTTTCGGCCTCCTCCTTCTTGCGGCGGGGCCTGCGGACGCTGCGTTTGACGGCAGGCTGCGCCGAGGAATCCCCGGCGGCTTTCCCGGCGGCTTTCCCGGCGGCATCGTCCGACGGTTCGTCGATCTTCACCACGGCCTTGGCCCGGCGGCGGCGCACGGGCGTTTCGGCGGCGGCAGCGGTATCAGCGGCGGCAGCAGCGGAGGCATCGACATCGGTCATATCGGCATCCGAAGCAGTCACGATCTCACCCTCCCCGGCTTTCAGGTCCTCGCGAACCTCGACCAGCAGGGCGCGGATACGCTGCAACCGCTCCATCAGTTCGGCATCACGGTCCACGCCGCTCTCGGAGGGCGCCTTCCGGAGCGCCTTCTTGGCCCCTTCGAGCGTCATGCCGCGCTCCTTGACCAGGTGGTAGATCATCTTGAGGTTCTCGACGTCCTCCGGCGAGAAGAGGCGGTTGCCTTTCTTGTTGCGCTTGGGGCGGAGAATGCTGAACTGCGACTCCCAGTGGCGGATCAACGACGTGTTGACGTCGAACATCTCGGCCACCTCGCCCATCGAATAAAAAAGTTTATCGGCCATATCTATTGTTTTATAATTCGCAATGAGCTGGGATACAGGTTATTAACCCGTGCGCCGATCCGTTTGGCGAATCCCAGCGCACGCCCCCGCGAGCAGACGAGGTTCATCCCCTCGGCCAGCCCTCCGGCGGCGATGTCCTGCCGGCGCAGGAAGCGCAGCGTCTCTTCGTCGTCCAGTTCCGCCGCAGGCAGCGCCCCGCGGTTCATCCCATCGAAAAAAGCCAGCGCGGGATCGGGTTTCAGCACTCCCTTGAACACCTGCCCCAGCGCCACGCCCGAATAGATCACGGGCAACGCCTCGGAGAGCGTCCGCACGGCGTCGGCCTGCGCGGCGTACCATGCATAGCAGGTGTCGGCCACCGCTGCGAAGTGCATACCGCCGGGATTCCGCACCCAGCGGGCCAGTTCGCCGGCGGTCTTCCGGTCCACGGCCGCAAATACCGTGCGACGCGCCTTCGGCGCGCGCACGCGCCCCCCGGCGTCGAACGATTTGCGGGCCACGGCGGCGAAGAACCCTTCGCCGCAGGTCCGGTGGGGATAGAACCGGAACGTGCGGAACGCTCCGACACGCCCGCAAACGATGCCCCACGCATCTTCCACAGCCGTTTCTTCCGACTCGGCGATCTCGTCGCCGGCCCACGCCGCCATCCGCTCCAGCGCGCCTTCGTCCTCGTCGCGGTTGAACGTGCAGGTGCTGTAAACGAGCGTCCCGCCCGGTTTCAAGGCCCGCCACGCCTCGCGCAGGATTTCATCCTGCCGCGCGGCGCACTGTTTCACGTTGCCTTCGCTCCATTCGCCGCGGGCGTCGGGGTCCTTGCGGAACATCCCCTCGCCCGAGCAGGGGGCATCGACGGCCACCACGTCGAACCACGCCTCGAAATCGCCCAGCGCACGCGGCTCGCAGGTCGTGACGGCCACGTTGCCCGTACCCCACTTGCGCACGTTGTCCGCCAGCACCGAGGCGCGGCGGCGGTCGATCTCGTTGGCGACGACCAGCCCGTCGGGTCCGGCCAGCGAGGCGTAGAGCGTCGTCTTGCCGCCCGGAGCTGCACACAGGTCGAGGATGCGCGCCCCTTCGGTGCGGACCGCAGCGAGCAGGTGTCCCACGAACTGCGACGAAGCCTCCTGGACATAGTAGGCCCCGGCATGGAAGTCGGGATCGAGCGTGAAGGAGGGACGCACGGCAAGGTAACGCCCGTCGCGGCTCCACGGCACGCGCCCGGCGATCGCCAGAGCGGGAAGCCCCGCAGCCTCCGGAACGGGAAGCCCGGCGTCAGGTCCGGCGGGAAGCGTGTCCGCCCCGGTCTTGGCAGGGTTCAGCCGCACCGATACCGGCGGCTCCGCGTCGAGCGCCGCGCAGAGGGCCGCGCCCTCCGTCCCGCCGAGGTCGCGCAGGACCCGCTCCACGAATTTCGCAGGCAGCGTCATGCGCTATTTCTTCGCTTTGAGCGCGTCGAGGCGCGCGCAGATCCGTTCCAGCACCGCAGGGTTCGAGACGAAATCCTCGTGGTCCTTGTCCACGACGAGCACCTCGCCCTCGTAAATGGTGTCGATCCAGTGGTTGTATTTGTTGTTCAGCCGCTTGAGGTACAGTTCGTCGATGTTCATTTCGTACTCGCGGCCGCGCTTGCGGATCTGCGAAATGAGCGTCGGCACGCTCGCCTTGAGGTAGATCAGAAAGTCGGGTTTGGGAATGAGCGTCGTCACCAGCCGGAAAATCTTCATGTAGGTCTCGATGTCGCGCGTGGCCATCAGCCCCATTTCATGCAGGTTGTCGGCGAAGATGTGCGCATCCTCGTAGATCGTGCGGTCCTGGAAGATCACCCCCGACTTGCAGTCGGAGATCATGTCCATCGTCTGCTGGATGCGGCTCCCGAGGAACGAAATCTGAAGATTGAACGCCCAGCGGTTCATATCCTCGTAGAAGTCGCCGATATAGGGATTGTCGCACTCCTCGAGGTAGCACTTGGCGTCGTAGCGCTTCGTAAGGATCTGGGTAAGCGTCGTCTTGCCGCTCCCGATGTTTCCGGCTATGGCTATGTACATGGCAGTATAGGTGTTATTTTACGTTTCTCATTCGTTTTCCGGTCTCCGAAGCGCATATCCCGCCGCCTTCGGCCTCGTTTTACAAGCCTGACTCTACCCGGCTAAAAGCCGGGATTCAGGGGCGATGCAAAGTCACTGCATCCGGACTCAATTCCACGCTTCCATTCCCAAAAGCCGTTTCTTAAACGGCCCTCGGGTGGGGCTTCTCGCAGCGCGGCCAAAATGCGGACAGACAGCCTCAAAGGGTCTGTTCGGTCTGAAAAGCCAGTATCTCGTCGGCCACGCGGCGGTCGTTCACCAGCCGCGGAACCTTGTTTTTACCCCGCGCGCGCATCCACGCGAGGAACCGCCCCCGCTCCACAACCGTCAGACGCTGGCGTTCGAGCGTGGTCCGCCGCTTGGCGTCGTAGTCCGAATTGACGGCCCGCAACTCCCCGTCGAGCGCCTCGGCGAAACGTTCGAGGCTGTCCGGCTCGCGTTCGAACTCCACGATCCACTCGTGCGCGCCCCGTTCGCGGAGCGACATGTAGCACGGCGCGACGCTGTATTCGCTCACGACGGCCCCCGTCTTCCGGCAGGCGGCCAGCAGCGCATGCTCGGCGTTGTCGACGATCAGCTCCTCGCCGAAAACGTTGATATACTGCCGCGTGCGGCCCGCGAAGCGGATGCGGTAGGGATTCGTCGAGGTGAATTCCACCGTGTCGCCGATCTCGTAACGCCACAGGCCGTTGTTCGAGGTGATCAGCACGGCGTAGACCTTGCCGCACTCCACGCCTTCGAGCGGCACGATCTGCGTCCCGCTGCGGAACTCGAAGAAGGTTCCGTAATCCAGCATCAGCAGCATGTCGCTGCGCGACGGGTCGTCGGCCATGGCGAAGAATCCCTCCGAAGCGTTGTAGGTCTCCATGTATTTCATCTTCTCCGAAGGGATCAGCTCCTCGAACGACGTCCGGTAGGGCGCGAACTCCACGCCTCCGTGGGCGAACATCTCCAGCCCGGGCCACACCTCCAGCAGATTTTTCCGGCCCGTATACTCCAGCACGCGGCGCATCAGCGCGAGGTTCCATGACGGGACGCCCGCAAAGGCCGTGATCGGTTCGCCGACGCACTGGCGGCAGATGGCGGCGCACTTCTCGTCGAAATCGGGAATGATCGCCGTCTCGGTCCGCGGCGCCCGGAACCAGCCGCTCCAGAAGGTCGTCTCGTGGATCAGCAGCGCCGAGAGGTCGCCGACCAGGTTGCGGCCCTCGCGGCTGCACGACCCGCCGAGCGTCAGGGTCTTGCCCTCGAAAACGCGGGTCTTCGGATTGTTGGCCGAAAAGACCGTCGCCACGTCGCGCATGCCCAGCGTATGGTTCCACCACAGCGACTCCATCGTCACGGGAATGTATTTGCTCCTGTCGGAGGTCGTGCCCGACGAACGGGCGAACAGCGACACCCGACCCGGAGCCGTGACGCTCCGCACGCCCTCCATCATCCGTTCGATATAGGGCTTGAAGGTCTCGTAGTCGAAAGTCTCCACCTGCGACTGGAACCGCTCCACCGAACGGATATGCCGCAGGTCGTAGCGGTCGCCGAACTCCGTGAAGCGTCCCCGGCGCAGCAGCTGCCGGAACATCCGCGCCTGCGTCTCGACAGGACGGCGGCGAAAACGGTCGATGGCCCGCTCGCGCTGCGAGAACCAGGCTTTGAGAATTATGTTTCGAAAAGACATGATGCGCTGCAATTCAGAATTGTGAATTCTGAATTGTGAATTCTTAATT